>Ga0180300_10001515_pt1 | contig 10767 bp, 11 predicted proteins | sample GuaBasSediGuay15_FD_121798 | JGI IMG/M metagenome (GOLD analysis project Ga0180300, IMG submission 121798) | Subseafloor sediment microbial communities from Guaymas Basin, Gulf of California, Mexico - Guay15, Core 4569-2, 21-24 cm | ecosystem: Environmental > Aquatic > Marine > Hydrothermal... | reverse complement strand
TTTGAATAGTCTGAAGAGTAGTGGTCCATCTACTAGAGGTGCGTTTCCTAGCATAACACGTATATATTTACCTTCATAGGGTTGTTGTATATCTAATTTAGAATGTTTAATCTTAATAGCAGCCCTAGAAAAAGGTAGACATTTAATTGATTTAAACACCTCTAGTTTGGTGAAAAATAGAGGGTGTTTTAATATGTGTGATAATGGTGTTGCATCTGTGTATACGTTTGCTAGTCCTAGCATGGGTGTGAAGGACCATGAGCCTGTTATTCTTTTTAATGGGAATCTATAGCCTGATGGTAGGTTTACTACACCTAGTGATCCGAATGTTGAATCACCGCATATGCCGTAGAATCCTCCTCCTCTGCGTACAAAGTTTTTAATCTCCAATCTATAACGTTTAGGTGTATCCCAGCTACCAAATCCACCTGGCATTACTATGGTATCTATGCCTAGTTTTCTGAGTTTACCGCTTTGTACATCTCCACTATTCCAACTATCCCAGAGTTCATATATTTTAAAGCGTACATTATATCTATCCTCAGCTTCCTTCAATATATGTCTATAAATCTTCATAATGATAATATCTTTAATAGGTAGTGCATCGAGGATATCCCATTTTTGCCGCAGAAAAGCTACTTTAATTGTTTTCCTTGAATGAAAACCTGTAGTTAGAGGAGATAAAGTGGGTATAACTAGTAGTAGAACCAAACCTATGGATAGCCAAGTAATTCTACGCATAAAAACTCACCCTTCTAATAAATAATTCCTATAGGATATAAATTTTGTGTATCTATAAATCTGATAGGAAATACATTGATTCTATAGGGGGATAGAAAAATTTAGATATCATTACAATATTCACAATTTTGTGAAAATTGTAGATTATACGATGGATATAAGACAAGATCTAGCGAAGATATTCAATAAAATTGGGATGAGAGATGTAGATGCCAATATTCTAGCAGAACTTTTTATCCTAGATAGAGAGATAAGTGTAGATGAATTAGCAGAGAAACTTGGATACAGCATTTCTGGTGTCACATCATCTCTACATCGTCTAATGAGAGTACATCTCGTTCTCCGTAGTAAAAATGGAAGAAAATATGTATACCGATCAGAGAGTAGTATCCTATCTGGGCTCTTTCATCTAATAGAGGATATCAAACGATATGATATTCATAATCTATTAAAGAATATAAATAGGAAATTATCTGATTATACAGACGATAGAATCAAAAAATTGAAGAATAAAGTAGAAGAGGCAAATGAATATCTAAACACAATACTCATTCTCCTTAGCGAATATATAGAGAGTAGTAAAAATCCCTCTATTGATGAAAAGGTTTGATATCCCCAAATATATCGAAAAACAGAGTTAAGTGATAAGAAATGAGAGTAGTCCTAACTTCTGATGAAAGTTTAACTAGTACATTTAGAAACATCCCTCTCCTTGATTTCCTGCCTTGTGCACCAGTTGACAAGTTACCTAAAGTGGTATATAACATCCTTGATACTCAACTTCCAGATGATAATGGAAGATTAATTCTTGCCCCATATGCGATAAGAAAAGTAGAAGCTGCATTAATCAGGGATGGATATAAAAGAGAGGAGGTTGTAGTTGCACACCCAAGGATGGTAGAGAAATTTATAGATAAAAATACAACTATAGTAGGAGTTAACACAATGGACCCCTATGGTCTCGGTCCAGTTACTATGATGTTTACAAATGGCGGAGAGCTAACCTCCTACTCAAAATATAAATTCATCTCTTTGATAAAAAGACTTAGAGATTATAGGGAACAAAAGAATTATAAATTCAAAATTGTAGTTGGTGGCCAAGCATGCTGGCAATTTCAGCTAAAAGAAAGATTAACAGAAGAACTAGGAATCGATCACGTTATCTGCGGTGAAACAGATCATCTCCTTGGAGATATCTATAGAGACATTGAAGTTGGAAATAGCGATAGATATATACATGTAACTACTCTGCCTTCAATAGATCAGATTCCAAGTATACTAGGTGGAAGCTATAAGGGGATGGTTGAAGTTATGCGTGGTTGCGGTAGAGGCTGCAAATTTTGTTCTCCCAATTTAAGAACCGCTAGATTCTATCCAATTGAGAGAGTGGTTGAAGAGGTAGAGGTGAATATAAAAACAGGTCAAAAAACAGCTTGGCTTCATAGTGAAGATATCTTCAACTATATGGTTGAAGATAAAAGAGATTTCTATCCAAATGAGGATAAAATCATTGAGCTATTTGAAGAAGTTCTTAGAAGGGTTAGGTATGCAAATCCAACGCATGGTACTATAGCAGGAGCACTTGCAGCACCAAGGACTTTAAAGAGAATTGCAGAGTTAAACCACGCAGATTTTAATAGATGGATTGGGATACAAGTTGGTTTTGAAACTGCTTCTCCAGAATTGATAAAAAAGATTGCAAATAATAAGACGAAACCATTTACTGCAGAAGAATGGCCTTGGGTTCTATTAAATGGAACATACGTTTTTAATAAATACTTCTGGCTTCCAGCCTATACTACTATCGTTGGATTACCTGGAGGTAGTGATGAGGATGAGATAGATACAGCTAGATTAATTATAACAATGGAGAAAAAATTGAAGGAAAAACTAGGAGAGAGAGCACATTTTACAGTAACTCCTCTAGCATTTATCCCAATGGGTGTTCTAAAACATGAAGAATTTTTTGATATAGTAGAAGATCTTACTCCAGGTAAAATTCTTCATATATATCATGCATGGAAACATCTTGCATGGGAGGTACATCATGGATTAAAAAGAATTATCAAAGGAAATCCCTCTTATCCGATATTCTCTCCATTGGCAAGCCTTGGTGCCAAATTAGTAGTTAATCATATAAAGAAATGGGCGAATAGAAAAGGAGTAGATGTTGATAAACCTCTGCAAATGATGGATTTAAAAATAGAAGATTTAGGAGATACATATACTATTGGATCACCAATGGAATCTAACCTAAAGGTTATAGAAAGATAGAATTAGAATATTATAATACTTCAAAACTAAACTCATACATTGGAACCTACACCTCTAGATAAAAATATTGAATTATGTATTTGATTATTATCACAATCTGTTATTTTAGCACAGCGGTTTTAAATATATTAAAATGACAAGTGGTTTCTATAAGGATGTGATAGTATGAAACATAAAGAGAGTAAAATTGGTGAATATGGGATTAGATGGAAGCCAGTTGAAGGCTATAGAACTAAGGACGGGAAGAAAATACCACCACATATGAAACGTGTTGAATTCAAATGGAAGAAAAATTAAAACATCTCTATTTTATATTTCTCTAATATTTTTATACATCTCGACATCGTTAAATATCAATCTATTTTACATTTTTTATAATGGATCGGGAGATTCTAGATTTAATTAAAGAATTCGCGGAGAAACTTCCTAGATTTCCAGACGGTAGAATAGATTACTCTAATAGTGAAACTGCCCCTGTTATAACTGTTTTCATTGTATACAAAGATGAGATTCTCCTATTGAAGAGAAGCAATAGCGTTAGAACATATAAAGGAAAATGGAATACAGTTGCAGGTTATCTAGATGAATTAAAACCAGTTTATAGTAAGATACTAGAGGAACTCAGAGAAGAAATAGGTTTAACAGAAGATAATATTTTATCATATCACCTTGGGGAATCTTTTACCTTCACTGATAAATCTATTGGTAAAACATGGATTGTACATCCTGCTTGTGTTATATTGAAAGAAAAACCTTCTATAAAATTAGACTGGGAGCACACCGAGTATAGATGGGTTAAACCAATGGATATAGATGATTTTGATACTGTTCCAAATATCAAAGAATCACTAGATAGAATACTTGAATTCCTCAATCTTTAAATTCCTCTAGCTATTGTAGTAACTCATGAGCTTTGAAACAATTTATATTGATATAAGAGATCATTGTGCTTATATAACTCTTAGTAAACCTGATCGTTTAAACGCTTTTGATATGAAACTAGGAGAGGAACTCTCAGAGGTTTTAACATCGATTTCTCATGATGATAATATTAAAGTTGTTGTAATCAAAGGTCTAGGTAAAGGCTTCTGTGGGGGTGGAGATGTTAAAGAGATGCATCTAGCAGAGGATAAACCAAAGTTTCTACTGGAACTTACAAGGGTTATATGTAGATGTGTATCAATTATCAGAGGTATGGAGAAACCGGTTATAGCAGCTGTTAACGGTGCAGCTTTTGGAGCAGGGTTTTCGCTAGCATTGGCATGTGATATTATAGTAGCAGTTAGAGAAGTAAGATTTTCATCAGCGTTTATAGGTATAGGTTTAGCCCCTGGCTGTGGTACAAAACTTTTAACACAGATTGTTAGCTATCAGAGAGCCTGTGAATATATTTTAACTTCGAAGGTTTTAACAGCTGAAGATGGTTTTAAACTAGGTTTTGTAAATAAAATAGTTGATAGTGATAGGTTAGATGAAGAAGTAGAGTTTTTTGTAGATAAATTTAGGAAATCTCCATCTATAGCAGTTGGTAAAGCAAAGATGCTTATAAATAAAAGTTATGAGAATGATATGTTAGATCATTTTAAACTTGAAAATGAAACAGCTTCTTATACCGCTGGTACCAAAGATTTTTCAGAAGGTGTAAAAGCTTTTGTAGAAAAAAGAAAGCCTATATTCAAAGGAGAATAACGTCGATTATCGAAGAAACTTGTAGAAAAATTTATTTAGCCTTGCTTACATCGACCGGCTTAGAGAATAAACTGGAGGAGTTTAGTTTAATGGAATATGAGACGATAAAACTAGAGAAAAATAAGGATGTAACTACTGTAATACTTAATCGTCCAGATATACATAATGCTATGAATGAGAAGATGATGCAGGAGTTAACTAGTTGCTTCCAAAATCTTTCTAAAGATGATAGTATTAGAGTTATCATTTTAACTGGTAACGGTAAATCATTTTGCGCAGGAGCGGATCTTCATTGGATGAAACGAATGGTAAACTATTCTATGGAGGAGAATATTGAGGATAGCAATCTACTATTGGAGCTCTATGAGTCTATATATAGTTGTAGTAAACCTGTTATAGCTAGGGTAAATGGTCATGCTTTTGGTGGAGGTATAGGTTTATTTGCTGTATGTGATATAGCTATTGCAATACCTAATTGTAAATTTGCCTTTAGTGAGGTTAAACTAGGTATAATACCAGCGGTTATATCTACCTATATAGCAAGGAGATTAAAGCTTTCAGATATGCGACGATTGTTTATAACTGGAGAACGTTTCAACTCAGAGTATGCAGAGAAAATCGGTTTAATAGATTTTATAGCAAAAGAAGGAGAGATAGATGAAATTGTAAATAAATATGTTTCTCTATTGAAATCATCTGGTCCTAAAGCTATTATAGAGATAAAAAATTTGATAAATAACTATGAAAAACTATCTATAGAAGATTATAAAAAGTATACAGTTAGGAAGATCTCAGAACTTAGAGTTTCAGAGGAAGGTCAAGAAGGTATAAATGCGTTTCTTGAGAAAAGGAAATCTAAGTGGAGTGAGTAACCGTGTTTAAGAAAGTTCTTATTGTCAATAGAGGAGAGATAGCTGTACGTATTATAAAAGCATGTCAAGAACTTGGTATTAAAACTGTAGCTATCTATTCTGATGTTGATAAGAATACACCCCATGTGTTACTCGCAGATGAAACAATACCGTTGGGTGATCCAACCCCAATAGAGAGTTATCTAAATATCCCTAAGATTATAGAAATCGCTGAAGAAGCAGGAGCAGAGGCTATACACCCTGGTTATGGGTTTTTAGCTGAAAACCCTGATTTCGCTGAAACTTGTAGTAAGAGGGGTATAACTTTTATAGGTCCAAAAGCAGAGGTTATAGGTTTAATGGGTGATAAGATTGCTGCGAAGAAAACTATGGAGAAAGCCGGTGTACCAGTTATACCCGGGTATCATGGTAATAAACAAGATGTAGATTCCCTTGTTAAAGAAGGAGAGGAGATTGGTTTTCCTCTACTGGTGAAAGCAGCAGCTGGAGGTGGAGGAAAAGGTATGAGGATAGTTGATAACATTGATAGCCTAGCTGAAGCCATAGAGAGCGCTAAGAGGGAATCAAAATCTTCTTTTGGAGATGACACTGTCTTCTTAGAGAAATATCTTGATAAACCTAGGCATATAGAATTTCAAATCCTAGCTGATCACCATGGTAATACTATACATTTATTTGAAAGAGAATGCTCTATACAACGTAGGCATCAGAAGATTATAGAAGAAACACCATCACCTGTTATGAACCCTAAACTTAGAGAGAAAATGGGTGAAGCAGCGATTAGAGCAGCAGAAGCAGTGGGATATACAAATGCTGGAACTATAGAGTTTATGGTTGATGGAAAACTAAATTTCTATTTCATGGAGATGAATACTAGATTACAAGTAGAACATCCTATCACAGAGATGACAACAGGTGTAGATCTTGTTAAATGGCAGCTTAAAATAGCTAGTGGTCAAAAACTTACTTTGAAACAAAAGGATTTAATTCAACGTGGTCATGCAATTGAATGTAGAATATATGCTGAAGATCCATCTAATGGTTTCCTACCAAGCGTTGGAACCCTAAAAAAAGTAGAGGAGCCTAGTGGACCAAATATACGTGTAGACTCTGGTATAAGTCCTAATTTAAAGATTACCCCTTACTATGACCCTCTTCTATCAAAACTAGTTGTACTAGCAGAGAATAGAGAAGAAGCTATTCAGAAGATGATATGGGCTTTATCACATTATATAGTTCTAGGAGTTACAACAAATATATCTTTCCTAAAAAAGGTTTTAGCACATGAAGAATTTAAGAGAGGCAATATAACAACTCATTTTATTGATACATACTTCAAAGAATATCTCCAGATGAAACATGGTTTACCCCTTGATGCTATAATAGCATTAGCGGTTTATGATGCAATGCATCTTAGGAAACAAGAAGTTGTACGTTATAAAGAAGCTGATCCACATTCACCTTGGCGTTATGTAGGTAGATGGAGGGTTGGAGGTGAGATAGATGTTCATTAACTATGAACATGAAAACAGTGTCTATCAAGTAGGTATTGAAAAGAGGAACAATAAATTTTTTATAACATATGATAACACAGAGTATCAAGCAGAGGCAGAAGAGATTAAACCAGGTTATCTGAAAATTAAAATTGGAGATAAACTAATTAAAGCAGTGGTAACAGAGGGGGAGAAGGAGAAATATGTTTTTATCGATGGAGAAATCTTTAGAGTTAAACCTATTCCATTGACAGGTAGAAGGATGTCCACTAAGAGAGAAGAAGGTGACCTGAGATCACCTATCTCTGGTAGAGTAACAAAGGTTTCCATAGAAGAAGGAAATAAGGTTAAGAAAGATGATATACTAGTAGTTATCGAAGCTATGAAGATGGAATATCTTATACGAGCACCTTATAATGGTGTTGTAAAAAAGATATATGTTAAAGAGGAGGATCAGATAGAGATTGGAGAGCAAACAGTAGAAATAGCAAAGGAGGATTAAATAGATGGATGTAATCGAGAGTAATATCGATACTTCTAGTAAAGAGTTTAAAGAAAACTATGCTCATTATGAGAAACTTGTTAAAGATCTTAAACAGAAGATCGCTCAAGTACAAAAAGGAGGAGGAGAAGAAAAGATTAAACTCCATAAAAGTAGAGGGAAGATGCTCGCTAGAGAGAGAATAGAAGCGCTTTTAGATCCTGATACTCCTTTCATGGAGCTTAGTCCTCTTGCAGCATATGATATGTATGATAATAGAGCACCTTGTGCAGGGATTATAACAGGTATAGGTCTTATACATGGTAGAGAAGTAGTAATAATCGCTAATGATGCAACTGTTACAGGTGGAACCTATTATCCTATGACTGTTAAAAAACATCTTAGAGCACAGGAGATAGCTATGGAGAATAACCTGCCATGTATATATCTAGTAGATTCCGGTGGAGCCTTTCTACCTATGCAAGATGAGGTTTTTCCAGATAGAGAACATTTCGGTAGGATATTTTATAATCAAGCAGTAATGTCAGCAAAAGGTATACCTCAAATCTCTTCTGTTATGGGTTCTTGTACCGCTGGTGGAGCATATATACCTGCTATGTCAGATGAAACCATTATAGTGAAAGGCACTGGTACAATCTTCCTAGGTGGACCACCTTTGGTTAAAGCTGCTACTGGCGAGGAAGTAACGGCAGAAGAATTAGGTGGAGCAGATGTACATTGTAGACAAAGTGGTGTAGCAGATCACTACGCTAGAGATGATATGGAAGCTATACATATAATTAGAAATATCGTTGAAAATCTAAATAGACCAGAGAAAACACGTTTAGATGTAAGAGAACCAGAAGAACCACTGTATGATATAGAGGAAATCTATGGTATAATACCTAAGGATCTCAGAAAACCCTTTGAAGTTAGAGAGATTATAGCTAGAATAGTAGATGGATCAAAATTCCATGAATTTAAAACACTTTATGGAGAAACACTAGTCTGCGGTTTTGCAAGAATAATGGGTTACCCAGTTGGTATATTAGCTAATAATGGCGTATTATTCTCAGAATCTGCTATAAAAGGAACACATTTTATAGAGATATGCTGTCAACGTAAGATACCACTTGTTTTCCTACAGAATATCACAGGTTTCATGGTTGGTAAAAAATATGAGGCCGGTGGTATAGCAAAAGATGGAGCAAAGATGGTGAATGCAGTAGCAACAGCTAATGTACCAAAATTTACAGTAATTATAGGAGGTTCATTTGGAGCAGGAAACTATGGTATGTGCGGTAGGGCATACCAACCTAGACAACTATGGATGTGGCCTAACGCTAGAATCTCAGTTATGGGTGGAGAACAAGCAGCAAATGTACTTCTAACTGTTAAAAGAGATCAACTTTGGAGGAAAGGCAAAGAACTTACCAAAGAAGAGGAGAGGAAGATCGTTGAACCAATATTGAAGAAATATGAGAGAGAAGGTAGCCCATATTATAGTACCGCTAGAATCTGGGATGACGGAGTTATAGACCCAGCTGATACGAGGATGGTATTAGGTTTAGGAATATCAGCAGCATTAAATGCACCTATACCAGATTGGAAACCAGGTGTATTTAGAATGTAGATATACTTAGATAAATTTCTTACTCTAATTCTTTTAATATTTCTTGAAATATTCTCTCATGTATCTCAGCAGCGTTTTTATCAAATAATACAAGTCTAACCAACATTTGAGAATCTAGTTTTTTAAGTTCCTCTACTATTGTAGATAACGCTACTTTAGCAGCTTCCTCCATTGGATAACCATATATACCTGTACTTATAGCAGGGAATGCTATGCTTTTCAATTTATATCTAGAAGCAAGTTGTATAGAAGATCGATAACAAGAGGCAAGTTTAACAGCATCATTAGGAGAACCAGAATATCTTGGACCAACTGTATGTATTACATATGAAGCTGGTAGATTATAACCTTTGGTTATCTTAGCTTCTCCTGTTTTACATCCTCCTAATGTTTTACATTCTTTCCATAACTTGGGTCCTGCTGCACGATGTATTGCACCTGATACTCCCCCTCCTGGTGTTAACCTATTATTAGCAGCATTTACAATAGCATCAACATCTTGTTTAGTTATATCTCCAACAACTATCTCCAGCGTAGATTTACCTATCTTGCTTTGCATGAGATAGTATTATTATGAACATGTTTTTAAAATCTTCAATCAACCAAGTTTTTTAATCCACGCCACCATCTATATGGATTAGTTTCCCTCAACTCTGCCAATAATTTTTTAGCTGATACTGTTGAGAGTCTCTTCTCAGTATTAATAATCCAATCCTCTGCTTCTCTAAAACCTTGATTTAGATACTCGCAGGCAGTTGCAGCAAGTTCAAGTAGATCAGCATCTCTTGCAATTAATCCTGCTCTAGTAGATTTATATTCAAATTCTTCCCATAGATTGAGTATATTTTTACCTATATCTGATAGAGTTTTAAGTTGCTCCTCCAATGTTTTCTTCTCATCACTCTGAATATATCTATTTGCTACTTTATGTATATCACCTATTCTACATTCCCCTATATCATGGAATATAAGCATAGTTGAAACTATTTCAGGATGAGGATATCCTTCAAGTTTTGCCAGTATATAACCTATCTGTGCAGCTCTAAGACTATGTTCAGCTACTGTTTCAGGTGTTTTAACTCCTATAAGCTTCCACCCTTCACGTTGAATCCTTCTCAATACACCTAATTCAAATAAAAACTGGGCTATACTTTTATCATCCATCTATACTAGAAAACATGTTTTATATTCAATAAAGTTTTCATTCTACAAATGTGTATTCTATGAATACTTTCAACTACCTCCAAGCTTGAACTATATAAATATTTAATGACATAATCTTAACTAGAAGGACGAAGAGTTACGGGGGAATTGCCAGCCAGAGGGTGTGTCTCCCATTCCTCCTCTCATCCTCCTCCAGCTGGCATTTCTGCCAATATAATTTTGTTTTTTTGAAGATGTTATCCTCTTCGACCAATCGTAGTAAATACTTCTTCTCGTGAAAGAGCGGACGCGGCGGGATTCGAACCCGCGATCACTGGCTTAGAAGGCCAGTGCCATATCCAGGCTAGGCCACGCGCCCTCCTCCGGAGCGAATAAAATCTAATTAAAAACAGGTTTTTTAAATCTATTCGTAAGGTGCAG
>Ga0180300_10001514_pt1 | contig 10768 bp, 13 predicted proteins | sample GuaBasSediGuay15_FD_121798 | JGI IMG/M metagenome (GOLD analysis project Ga0180300, IMG submission 121798) | Subseafloor sediment microbial communities from Guaymas Basin, Gulf of California, Mexico - Guay15, Core 4569-2, 21-24 cm | ecosystem: Environmental > Aquatic > Marine > Hydrothermal... | reverse complement strand
GGATTGTATCCAGGTGTTCCCGATGATCGAGTTTCCACTATCTTCTTCGCATCTTCGATGAACTCTCTCTTCCTCATTCCTCCTTTCTGTGCTATTCCGCCGTACACGTAGAACTTCGTCTTTGTCCCTTCTGGTCGCTCAGCAAACTTATCCGACATCGCTTTCAGGAAATTGTGCGATATATCTCCATATGGCATTTTATTCCACACCTCCTCTCGGTACAAATAACTTAAATTTACCTACTCCTACGTCCTTCTTTCCTCCTTTTATCTCCGACATCTTACGCCAGGGTTGGAATCCACCAACCGTTCTCTTCCAGTGTATCTGAGCACATACGTCCATTACCTCCGGGTCGTCTTCTTCCTGCCAGAGCCCGCCCTGGGCGTTTCTGTACATCGTCGTTCTTTTCAACAGCTCATCCTCAGGCAGCGGCTTTCCTAACGTTACTTCCTTGTCCATCGCGCCGCCAATCATGTCCTTCACGTAAGTGACCTCCTTCGTGTTCGGGTCCTGTGACCATCTCCGGAGTGCATCGAACATCATTCCATTCTCGTCCAGCCGGACCGCGTGCCCGTGTACCGTCCTTCCTCTCAACCCTGTCCTCGCGGTATCGTATAGCTCAGAATCAACAAGCTCTTTTGCTATCTTCTCGATGTCCCGCTCTCTCGCTTCTGTAATCGTCCTTCCTGATAACACACCGATATCCACTCCTTTGTATCTGCAATACCCTGACCATGCACGCTGACGTGGCGTTATGGGTGCGAACTGCATCGAGTCGGTGAACTGCACGTATCGAATCCTGTCGCCTGCTTTTGCTCCCTCCGTCGGCTCGACCATCTCACGAACCGCGCATTCCGGCTCCTCCATCTCTTCTAATGGTGGATGAATGCTCTTGTACTCCTCTCCAGGTGCACGGTGCGCAAGCAATCTCACTATATCCTCTTCCGGTATGTCTCTCAGCTTCTCTAACTTGTATTCCGGATTCATATAGTTCCTTCTGTTTTCCGCTACATGGCTACTTCCAGCCGTATATTGTGGCATTTTTTTTCACCTCCTACATTATCTCCTTCGCTCCTTCCGCAACTGCTTTCATTGGCTCTGCAAACTCCGGTATCGCTCCCAGCACTTCTCCATACAATGCTGATGTCCTCGCCGGTGTGAAATACATCGTGTCTGCATCTATGCACATCGCAGCACAGAAGCAAGGTATAAACTGCCCCTTCGCATGTCTTGTCACGATGTGGTTCCCGTAGAACACGCCCGGTCCTCCGCCTCCATAAATCGAGTGCGAGAAGAACGAACTCGATACAGATGTTCCCTGGCACATTCCAAAGTCCGGTCCCGGCAGCCCTGTCTCTTGCTCCATCAACTCACATGCGTACATGATGCTCGACGGCACTGGCTGCCCTGCTCGCATTGATGCAGTATTTACACACACCGCGGCAAGCATTCCTGCACATGCGTATGCGTTCCACAACTGCATGTCATCCGCGTCATACACCGTGAATCCGGAAGACAACTTCTTCAGCGGCTTTATCACTCCGTCTGCCTTTGCTCTCTCCACCAGGCTGTACACCACGTCGGCAAGTGTCCCGGTCTTTCCGTTCTCCTTTATCAGCTCGTGCAGCAAGTTGTTCGCATTCAGACCCTCGTATGCCAGGTCTAACAGATGCCCGCGTTCATGCGGTCCCATGCAGTTGCCCATCTCGAATTGCGCTGCTTCCTCCAGTATCATGGTCAGCGCCGCACCTTGCAACGCTCTCTTCCGAACCGTCGCTGCTAAGTGGTTCACCGGTATGTTCCTCAGCACAAAACCCGGTCCCTCGTTCTTCATCGGTATGTCTACCAGCATCTTCACCGCTCCGTCTTTCGTGTCCGGGTCCTCTGGATACATGCCCCATACTGCTGCATGCACGTACGGCGCATCCCACATGCTCACGTCGCAGACATCAATTATCGCATGCGTCAGTGCGCCCATTACCGCGGTCTGACCAACCGAGTAGTCACTCAGAATCCTGGCGGTCGGCACCTGCGTCAGCATCCGCTTTCCTCCTGCGATCAACTCGACCTTCGTATCATCGTCGGGCTCAACGCGCAGCATGTCCTCTACTTGTTTCGCTATCTCGCTCGCATTGCCCAGTACATCAATGTCGCGACCTACGCCGCGGATTATCATACCTCTGCCTGCTATTGCTCCGGTTTTCAACTTCTTGTCCAGACCTGCTAAGTCAACCGCACCAGATCGGATGGTCAGACTGACTATCTTCCTTATCGCTGGATTTCTTATCGGACTGATTGCCTCTAACGGCACACCTTTCGCCAGCACATTGCCTCTGTCGTCGTATAAATCTACCTCATCTGCCATATCTTTCTTTTCCTCCTTTTTTTCTTTACCCTTTTTGGGTGAACATACATATATTCCATTCAACTTAAAAGCTTTTCGGTTTCTCTCGCGTTTCCAAAAATGAGAAGCACCCCTGAGCGTGCTTATTTTTTAGGTATTTGTTCATACGGATTATGAGAAATACGTGAAAAGTATGCTCATTGAACGAACTGATATGCGTTGAAAAACCTTTTTAATAGAAAAAATACCCTCATGGATTGAAAGAATGCTTCTGCCGAAACTTGGCGAAATAAAAGCTATACACATATGCATAGATGGGGTGGAAAAGGAGATAGCAAGCCTCAGGTTCGATTCCCTTGAAACAAGAATGCCAATGATGGAGAAATATCCTTTATATACTAAGCACAATAAAATATTTTGAGGTATAAAATAAAATGGAAGAGAAAATATATGAGTTGCCCATTCCCCGGGCGATAACCACGGGTATAATATTTGAAGCCGCGGAGAAGTTTGGGTTGGAAGTGGACCAGGAGAAGCCACCGGAAGATGCCTTTGATCCGAAAACCGATTTGCCCATCAAGGATTATGTGCCCCGGATAATATTACGGGGTGATTCTCCGGAGAAATTGCTGGCAGCAAAAGAATACATACATAAGAAGCACGAAGCGTGGATAGCGAACATAGATGAGTGGCGTAAGAGGAGAATGGGACAGATCCAGAGCAAATACCGAAAATAAACCACTAAATCTGAGGGGTTAGCTAATCTCTCTGAGGCACATCTTTACTTTGCTCACGATTTCGTCCAGTTTCTCTTGTGGCACATCAGCATTTCTCACAATGCCAGTCACGATACCTACGACTTTACCCTGCGTTTCGCCCTCTTTATTTCGCGTGCTTACCCCTATTTCCTCGAAATCCTTAAATTCCACCGGGCACTGACAAAGAACGATTGCAGGTATCGCCACCTTTTTCAATTCAAATCTCACTTTATAAATAAAATGCGATTTTACATTACCATGATGCAAAATAGCAAGTTTGTGCCTCCCAATTATATCTATCTCCCGTGGCTCCAATCCGAAGGCAACGCCATGCCCACCTGTCCTTGGTGCATCCATCGGAGTTCCGTCCCCTGCATTCAATACAATTTCACCCGTATTTATACCCCTGCCCCTTAATTCTGTGGTTATCAGACATACTGGCTTTGGCACATGCCTGTATCCTGGGGACATTGCAACCGCGATTACATCGTTCTGCCACGCTTTCGCAAATGTCCCGCGCTGTGCAATACCACCACCTAAGCCAAGCGCTTGACCTTTTCTACATGCTACAACCTGCGTTTCTCTTCCCACTACCATTTATTGCCTCATACTGCTCTTAATTCCTCTATTTTCGTTACTTTTCCATCCTTCATGTGCGCTACGCGATCACAAACCATATTCACAAAATCAGTATCGTGGGAGACAACTAAGAAGGTTATCCCTAAGTTCTCGCGCGCTGCTCTTATAGACTCAGCAACGAATTTCTTCGTTATCGGGTCCATTGTTCCCGTTGGCTCATCAAGTATCGCGATTGCAGGCTCCTTCATCAACACCTGCGCGAGAACTATTCGCTGCCTTTCCCCGGCACTAAGTTGTGTGTGGTCTTTCGAGAGGATCTCCAGTGCTTCTTCTTCAGTAAATCCTATCCCCTGTAAGATAAAGAGCACTTTCATCCTCGCAAGCTCCTCCGGGATCTTCAGGCCTATGCAGCTCGTTAGATTCTCTAACACCGTGTGCTCTGGATATAAGGAATATTCCTGATGTAACATACTTACGTGCGTCGCTGCTTGCTCGCCCACTCCCGGCGTAGTTGCTCCCCATGCAATCCACACACCTGTTTCTGCTACTCTTCCTACTTCTATCCACCTCTCCCCTGCTCTTATCTTAACCGAACCACCTGTCAGTGCGTCTATTTGAGATATAATCCTCGCTAAACTCGTTTTCCCTGCACCACTCTTCCCTAATAATCCAAATATCTCGTTCTCATAGATTGTAAGCGAAACGTCATCTACCGCTTTTACCATCCCTCTCCAGATAGAATAATAATACTTCTTGCAATGCTCTATTTTTATCTTCGGCTCTCCAAGCTTCACATATTCCTCGCGCTCTATTTTGCCTACTTCCTTTTCAAACTCTTCTACTACCTTTTTTGAATCATCATATTCCTTGACTTCTCCGTGGTCAAGCCATAATGCTTTCTCTGTCAGTTCTTCAATGACATAGGGCCAGTGAGAAGTGACAACCATCGTCGCTCCTGCCTTTGTGGTCTCTATTAACGCCTTATGAACGAGCTTTGCCGTCTCAAAGTCCAACGTTCCCGTTGGCTCGTCAGCTAAAAGTAACATGGGGTCCAATGCTAATTGCCTCGCAAGCACTACCCTCTGTTTCTCACCTCCACTGAGGTCACTTGCCGGAAAAGTTATACGGTGAATCATTTTCACTGCTTTCAGCAGCTCATAAGCTCTTCTAAATCTTTTCGCTGGCGGATATTTCCTGCTCTCCAGTGCCTGCAATACGTTATACATCACTGTATCATCCCCATACAATCCGAAAGTTCGTTGCAGCATGATCGCAACACCCTTCTTTACTTTCTTCCTCGCTTCTTTGTCCTTCCAGTAATTCACTTCCTTCAATTCCAGCTCGACCCCGCACTTGCTGCACGGCTCTCCAGCTTTACTCGGCGACCCTACCCAACCACATGAAGGGCACATCGCCACCCTGAAAATTATCTCACCTGAAGTGGGTGCGTACTCCTCACTGCCTCGTAGCATGTGAAGCAAAACCGATTTCCCTGAACCACTTCGTCCAAGCAACCCTAACGGTTCTCCTTCCCTTATATCCACGCTCACGTTCTTCAGAACTTCCTTGCCATCAAACTCCTTACATATATCCCGAATTTTTACAAACGGCTTCGGCTCCTCTTCGCTCATTTTTCCCTTTCTCTTTATATTATTTGAATTTTATCTTATAGAAAATAAAACTTTTGTATTAAACCACCCTTAAATCCTTTATTTCCGTTATTTTCCCGCTCTCCATCTTCGCTATTCTATCACATACCTTCTCTGCGAAGTCAAGGTCATGCGTGACAATCACAAAAGTTATGCCTAAATTCTCTCTTGCCTTTATTATCGTCTCTCCCACGTATTTCTTTGTTACCGGGTCCATTGTTCCCGTTGGTTCATCAAGCACCGCAATATTGGGCTCTTTCATCAATAATTGTGCGATGAGTATCCGCTGCTTCTCTCCAACGCTCAGTTCCTGATGTGTTTTTGGCAGTATCTCCTCTATTTCCCCATCGGTGAACCCCACCCCGTTGAGCACGAACTTCACCTTCATCCTTGCGAGGTCTTCTGGCATATCCAGACCTATGGCATGCGTGAGGTTCTCCCATGTTGAGATTTTTGGTATCAACGTATATTCCTGATGTAATACACCTACAAAATGCGCTTTCCAGTCGGTCGTGCCACCTGAAATTACTCCATCCTTTATGAAAGTCCCGGCATCCTCCTTTGATGCCTCATACCATCTATCCCCTATTCTCACCCACGCTGAGCCGCCTGATCCAGGCTCTAAATGACTTACAATCTTCATTAAACTCGTCTTCCCTGCCCCACTCGCTCCTACAATCCCAAATATCTCATTCTCATATATTATAAACGAAACATCATCTACTGCCTTTACAACCCCTCTCGATGCTGAGAGGTAATACTTCTTCAGCCCTTCTACTCTTATCTTCGGGTCGCCGAACTTTTTATATTCCTCGCGCTTTATTTCGCCTACTTCGCGCTCAAAATCTGCCACCACCTTCTCCGTATCGCCATATTCCACTATCTCGCCCTTATCAAACCACACTGCTTCCTCTGTCAAGTCGCGAATCACATAAGGCCAATGAGAAGTGACGAGGAAAGTTGTTCCTCCCCTTGTGCTATCTACCAGTGCACGGTGTACCACCTTTGCCGTTTCGTGATCTAACGTTCCTGTGGGCTCATCGGCTAAAAGCAGAATTGGCGACAACGCCAACTGTCGCGCAAGCACCATTCTCTGTTTCTCACCTCCACTGAGGTCTCTTGTATCTGGCATATTTACACGGTGCAGCATTTTCACCGATTCCAGAATCTCATATACTCTCTTCATCCTTTTGCTCTTCGGATATTTTGCGCGCTCCAATGCCTCTAATACATTCCATATAACTGAGTCATCACTGTACAAAGCGAAACTGCGTTGCAGCATGATAGCAATCGCACTTTTTAATAACCGCCTCATCGGCTTATCCTGCCAGAAATTCACTTCCCTGAACTCAAATTCCGTTCCACACTTACTACACTTCTCTCCTACCTTGCTCGGTCCCTCTAACCAGGTACAGGAAGGGCAATACGCCAATCTGAAAATTATCTCACCGCTATCCGGTGCATATTCTTCCGTGCCCCTGAGCATACGAAGTAAAACCGATTTCCCCGCTCCACTCTTACCGAGTAGTCCTAATGGCTCCGTCTCTTTTATATCCAGATTCACGTTCTTCAGCACCGTTTTGCCTTCGAACTCCTTGCTCACGCCCCTTATTTTTATGAATGTCTCCGCCTCTTCACTCATTTCTCTCACTCCTTTGCTTCGTATTTTTATTATCCCTATTCTGTATAACTTCGGGCATTTATGTTATATAAAATTGAATTTTTTGTATTTATATTTGAACATTTTTTCTTTGTTTAAAAGTTTTTCTATATTTTATTTTTTAGTTTCCTTTCTCCCTTCTACTAACATCAACTCGCCTTCTTCATTGAGTTCAACCCGCGCATCGAGAAAGCCGGTTTCTAAGAGCATTTCTTCTAAACGCTCCCGCGTGAAATATTTGAGCGCATGTGCATGACTTTTTGTTTTAGCAGTACCGCCTACCCAGTCAATAAGCAATATCCTCCCGCGGGCTTTCAACACACGATTTGACTCCTCTAATACTTCCTTAGGATTAGCCATTTCGTGTAATGCCTTTAACGATACAACGGCATCGAAGGTATCGTTTGCAAAAGCCAGTTTCTCTGCGGATTGCACTTCAAATTCGACTTTGCCGTTAGGAAAAGTGTTATTTCTCGCTTTTTCTATCTTCTTCTGCACCATGTCAATCCCGGTCACATCGCATCCTGTTTTCTCACTTAAATATACACTCAATCTCCCGGTGCCGCATCCAACATCCAAAACTCTTTGCTTTACCTTTTCTTTCCCTGCTTTAATCCGCTCACAGAGTTTCTCTACTAACTCGACTTCGTTCTCTAATAAGCTCATGGTAGCTTACTTTTTTATCTTTCCTCCCTTTCTCTTTACAATAGGACGAATCGCACCGCATGCATCACATTTCAACACCCATATACGGTCCATCTTCATAAAATGTGTATCCGGCTTCTTACACTCCCAGCATAGCACGTATTCATCCATGTATCTCTGAATTTGACGTGCTATCTCATCCTTCGAAAAATGCCCCTGAAAAATCGCCCTGTTTCCTTCTATCTTACCTGCTGTGCCCAACTCGTTCAGCATGAATTTCATCACGTGCTCTGATTCGCGGTTTATGTAGGTGCAGATAGCATCAAAATTGTCGAAGATCGTGGTCTTTCCTTCTATAAACACTTTTATCTCAGGTATAACGAATCGAGATTCGGGGCTCTTTGTACTCGATAGTTGCCCCAAAGCTCGGTCTAATAATTCTTCATATTCGTATTGGTATTCTTTCATTTTTGTGTTTGTCATTTGAATGGGCAGAGATTGCACACCTTGTCCACAGAGAACGCCGAGGAAGGGATTTGAACCCTTGTGTCCCTGTCAGGGACACCGGCTCTCAAGGCCGGCGCTTTTGTCCGCTAAGCTACCTCGGCCGGGCATGGTCTGGCTTTCACGCCTTCTTCTTCCTCCAGCCATATGACTTCCTCATTCTTCTTGATTTTCCGAATCCACATGCCACACAGTACTTTGCATGCAGGCTAAAAGAATGACTACCGCATCTTCTACATTTTATGTGCGACCTCTTCTGCCTCTTGCCTGCTGATGGTGTTCCTTTTACCATGTTTCTTTTTCTCCCGGTTCTTTGCCTTTGCCCTCACCACTCCCTTTACTTTCTCCCTTACCTTTTCTTTTTTTCGTCTCCTTTTGTTCGGTTGGCGACACGTACACCACATTATCACCCCTCAACAGAATTTCTCCCATGAGGTTCTTGACCGAAGTGTCCTTATCCAACTCCTCTGCATCGCTTAACACCAGGTTCATGTGCAGGTCGTACCCGTCTAATACTCCTCTAAATTCTCTACCGCCTCTTATCTTCACTATAACTGGGGACTTTAGCGATTTATTTAATATGTCCAGTGGCTTTAGCTTATCCACCATGCCCATCACTCTCCTTTTCTTTTTATTGTGCTACTTGCTTATTCTTGTTTTTCTTTGTATCTTATACTTACAATCTGCTTTGACACATATCAAAGCATAGACTATATCTTTATCTTTCTTTCTATATTTTATTAACATCATACAGGTAATGTAATTTCAAGGAGAACACGAAAATGGCTAAGTCCATTTATGGATATATAAGCGATGCATGGAAGAGGCCAGAGGCTTCTTACGTAGGAGAACTCAGGCAGAAAAGATTGGTAGAGTGGAGGAAAGAGCCAGCAGTTGTGAGGATAGAGAGACCGACAAGGTTGGACCGTGCACGCTCTTTAGGGTATAAAGCGAAACACGGCATCATCGTAGTGAGAGCAAAAGTAAGAAGAGGGGGGAGAAGGAAGTCAAGACCGAAGCATGGCAGAAGACCAAAGAGAATGGGCGTGCATAAAATAACGCCGGGAAAGAGCCTGCAGCGAATAGCTGAGGAACGAGCTGCGCGGAAATATCCGAATCTCGAAGTTCTTAATTCTTATTGGGTGGCAGAGGATGGAAAAAGGAAATGGTATGAAATAATCTTTGTCGAGCCTGCAAATCCCGCGATTAAGTCCGATAAAAACCTCAACTGGGTTTGCAGCCGAAAACACCGCGGAAGGGTTTTTAGAGGGAAAACCTCAGCAGGTAAAAAAGGAAGAGCGTTAGTTTGAATTGAAGATGAACAGGTCGGGCGTGGTGGATTTGCCCCTTCATGGCGGAACAGCACCTTACTGGCTGGTAAAAAGGATGAAGAGCTTAGTTCGTGCTATATTTGAAGTGATAATAGATGAATATGGCGTGAATGGTGCGATAGAGAAATTGGCAGACCCCCTCTGGTTTCAATCGCTATCCTGTGCATTGGCTTATGATTGGCACAGCAGTGGGACCACAACTGTGGTGTGTGGCGTTTTAAAATCGGTTATAGACCCTGAAGAGTTTGGGATAGGTGTTGCTGGCGGGAAGGGGAAAGCTTCAAGGAATACTCTGTCTGACATAGATGCGATAGGGGAGAAGTTGAAGCTGAGCAGCGGAAAGATAGAGGAGCTAAAATACGCAAGCAGAATATCAGCAAAGGTGGATAACGCATGCATCCAGGATAATTATCAGCTTTACCACCATTCAATGGTCATCTCTGAGCATGGTAAGTGGGCGGTGATTCAACAGGGAATGAATGCCCGCATCAGGTATGCAAGGAGGTATCATTGGCTCTCTTCTTCTCTAAAAAAGTATGACGAGGAACCGCATCAGGGAATTGTTGGTGTTCTGCATGAGAATGTGCTGGATATGACTGCAAAAGAGAGCAGAGATTGCAAAATAACGTCTGTTGACCTTGCTAAGACCAAGCCGAGTGAATTAGAGCGTCTTTATAAAGAGCTGGGCGGGGGTAAAAAAGTAGTAAGGGAAGGGCAAAGAACACTTTTCGACTTCGATAACGTTTCCAATTCAAAAGGGGGACTCAAAGTTGAGGACGAAAGGTCACGGGAGTTAATATACAGGTTGCCAAAGCGGGTTAACTGGGATGCGCTTCGTGTGGCATACGATAAGCAACCGGAGAATTATGAGCAGTTTTTGTACATAAGAGGCGTAGGACCTGCAACGGTGCGCGCTTTAGCGCTTATCTCTGAGTTGATATACGGGGAGCCCCCGAGTTGGAAAGACCCTGTCAAGTTCTCTTTTGCGTTCGGCGGAAAAGATGGTGTGCCATATCCCGTGGATAAGCGCACGATGGACGAAACTACTGAGATATTGAGCAATGCGGTGAAGGAAGCGAAAGCGCAGATGAAAAATGTATATTTGAAGTCTTTGCAAAGTTAGCCTTCATTTTTCATTTAAATTTTAAGCTCTTTAAAAAAATTCTACTTAGCAGCGGAAATAATAAAGTGGAGTTCAGATGTAGGGGTCGTGGCCTAGTCCGGAAGGGCAGCGGGCTCCAGACTCGCCGATCGTGCGTTCAAATCGCACCGACCCCATTTAATTTTTTGGTGTTTGG
>Ga0180300_10001512_pt1 | contig 10770 bp, 17 predicted proteins | sample GuaBasSediGuay15_FD_121798 | JGI IMG/M metagenome (GOLD analysis project Ga0180300, IMG submission 121798) | Subseafloor sediment microbial communities from Guaymas Basin, Gulf of California, Mexico - Guay15, Core 4569-2, 21-24 cm | ecosystem: Environmental > Aquatic > Marine > Hydrothermal... | reverse complement strand
GTCGGAAAGCTGGAGAAGCGCTGAGGAAGCCTTAGACTACGAGGCTTTCCTGGCTGAGCTTAAATGCGTGAGGATTCTTCATGCCTGGATTAACGAGGTTAGGGAGGCTGAGCTCTTAGAGAAATACCGGGTTGAGCCTGGAGACCTCTACCGGCTTGTGGAGAGAGCGGAATGGCTGCTTTACGCCGCCGGAGAGCTGGCTAAGCTTTTCCGCAGGAGGGAGTTTACAGCACCCTTAACCGAGCTTCGCCTGAGGGTTAAGCATGGGGTTAGAGCCGAGCTTCTGCCCTTAGCCTCACTGGAGGGGGTGGGAAGAATCAGGGCCAGAGCCCTTTACGCCGCCGGCTTCCACGCCCTTGAAGACCTTAAACATGCTCAGCCATCCCAGCTTGTCGCCGTTCCAGGCATAGGTGGAAGGCTTGCCAAGCGAATCAAAGAGCAGGTTGGAGGCTTGGTCCGTAAAGGCGAGCTGAAGGAGGCTGAAAAGCGTGGAACCCAAGACTCCATGGAGTCCTACGTTTCAGAAGGGTAAAGGCTAATATGGAAGCTCTAGGCTTTCAACTATGTTAAGCCGGGAAGGGTTAAACGGTTTGGGACTGAGGTACAGGCTTACAGCCATAGTAAACGTGTTGAAAACTGCTTCAAAGCCGGGACGCTCAGAGTTCTGGCTTCTCCTCAGAATATGCCTACTGGGGATAGCCGTCCTAGGCGCGGTAGGCTTCCTAATCCGCTATGTGTTCGCCATAGTAGGCTTGTTCACGTAATCAGGATGAAGAGAGGGTTTGACGGGTTTGACTGAAGAAGTTGAAGGGGAAACCCAGCCTCAGGAGGAGGCTTCTGAAAGCGTTGAGCAGGCTGAAGCAGCGGAGGCTAAGCCAGGCGAAAGCCAGGTATACGTGGTTAAGACAACCTCCGGGCAGGAGGCGAACGTTGCAAACCTAATATACATGAGGGCTTTAACCAACAAGCTTCCCATTTACGCTGTCATGGTGGCTGAAGGGCTTAAAGGCTACGTTTTCGTGGAGGCTGCAGGCCCCCACTTCGTGGACGACGCATCCTCCGGGATAAAACATGTCAAGCAGAGGCTTCAAGGCGTAACCTCCCCGGAAGACCTTGAACGCTACCTGCTGGTTAAACCCGTGGTTGAAGAGCTTAACGTGGAAGACGTGGTGGAAGTGGTTGGAGGACCGCTTAAAGGCATGAAGGCGAAAATAGTTAAAGTTGACAAGGTTAAAAACGAGGTTACCCTCGAGCTTCTGGAGGCAGCTGTAACCATGCCCATAACGGTTAACGCCGACTACGTCAGGCTTGTGAGCAGAGGCAAACGGGAAAAGGAGGAATAAAACCTGGGAGAGAAAAAAACCGTTGAAGCCCTGGTAAGCGGAGGCCAAGCTACAGCCGGCCCTCCCCTAGGGCCAGCACTGGGTCCCCTAGGCGTGAACGTTCCAGCCATCGTTTCAAAGATAAACGAGCTTACCTCCGACTTCTCCGGCGTGAAGGTTCCGGTGAAGGTAATCGTCGACATCGACACCAAGGAGTTCGAGGTTGAAGTCGGAACCCCCCCAACAGTAGCCCTAATAGTCAAGGAGCTGGGCGTTGAGAAAGGCTCTGGAAACCCCAAAGAAGAGAAAATCGGAAACCTAACCTTGGAACAGGTTAAAAAAATCGCCAGAATAAAGCTTGGGCAGTCCTACGCTAAAACCCTTAAGTCCGCCGCCCTGGAAGTGCTGGGAACCTGCGTGAGCATGGGAGTAACCGTGGAAGGGAAAGACCCCAAGGAGGTTCAAAAAGAAATGAGGGAAGGCGTCCACGACGAGTTCTTCAGGGAGGAAACCTAACATTTATTTTGGTGGCCTGATTTTCTTAACCTTCAGCTAAGGGTGCCTTCAGATGCAGGTTGACGCTGAAAGGCTTGAGAAAGCCTTGGAGGAGGCAGCTGGCAAGGCTAAAAGAAACTTCACCCAGTCCATGGAGTTAATCGTGAAAATCAAGGATGTAGACTTGAAAAGGCCTGAAAACAGGTTTAACGAGCTGGTTGAGCTTCCAAACCCCCACGGTAAAAACGTGAAAATATGCGTTATAGCCTCAGGGCAGATGGCTGTTGAAGCCAAAAAGGTTGGAGCCGACGCTGTACTCCAGAAAGACGACTTGGAAAGGCTGGCGGGAGACAGGAAGGCTGCCAGGGAGCTGGCGAAAAACTATGACTTCTTCGCGGCTGAAGCACCTCTCATGCCCTTGGTAGGAAGAATCCTAGGGCCGCTGCTCGGGCCCAGAGGTAAAATGCCCACTCCTATTCCTCCTAACTCGCCTCTGTCTCCTGTTATTGAAAGGTTCAGGCGCACCATCAGGATTAGGCTGAAAGACCAGCCTACCATTCAATGTCGGATTGGAACTGAAGACATGGAGGCTTCGAAGCTGGCTGAAAACGCTTTAGCCGTGATTAGAAGGCTGGAGGAGAAGCTGGAGAAGGGAGCCAGAAACATTGATAAGGTCTACGTTAAAACCACCATGGGTAGCCCTGTAAAGGTTGAGGCGGGAAAGCGTTGAGCCTGATCATGCCTGCTAAAGCCGTGAAGGCGAAAGACCTTAAAAAGCTTGAAGTGGAGAAACTGGCGGAACTCCTCGGAAAGTATAAGGTCATAGCGGTATGCGACCTTATGAAGGTTAGAACCGTTCAGCTTCAAACCTTGAGAACCAAGTTTAGAGACCAAATGCTCTTCAAGGTTGCGAAGAACAACCTCGTAAGGTTTGCCTTGGACAGGGTTTCCTCTGGGAAACCTGGCATCGAGAAGCTTAAGGAGTTCCTTGAAGGCCCAAACCTCTTCGTCCTAACGGATTTAAGTGCTTTCAAGCTTTCCATGCTCTTCGACCAGAACAGGATTATGCTTCCAGCCAAGGTTGGCGATGTGGCTCAAACCGACATCGTAGTTCACAAGGGGAACACGGGGCTTCCTCCAGGACCCATAATCAGCGACTTCTCAGACCTTGGAATCCCAACCAAAATCGAAAGCGGAAACATCATGATAACCAAGGACACCACAATGGTAAAGGCTGGAGAAACCATATCTGAAAAGGCTGCAAGCCTCCTAGGAAAACTCGGCATAAAACCCATAGAGGCCAAACTCAGAATCAAGGCAGCCTACGAAGACGGCGTCGTATACCCGTCAGACCTGCTAGCCGTAGACCTGGAAGGCTTCCGCCGAGACCTCGAAGCCGCTGCGCAGGCAGCCTACAACCTCACCCTGAACGCTGGCATTCCAACCCCCGAAACTCTGCCTCTACTCCTGGCGAAAGCCTCCACCGAAGCCCTGAACCTCCTAGCTAACGCCAACATTCCAACTCCTGAAACTCTGCCTCTAATTCTGGCCAAAGCTCGAAGCGAAGCCTTAGCTCTAGCCCAAAAACTCGCCAGCAAAGACGAGTCCCTAAAGGACCTAGTCGGCTAACCATGCTGGAAACCTTTTTACCGGCTGAAAGGCTTAAGTTAAGCCATGGAACGCAGGAAAATCGCTGGAATAGTCCTTGCAGCCGTGGGGGTAGGCTTGCTTTTCATGGTCTTCTACCAGGCCTACACCGCCTACTCCACACTTACGGAAGCCAGCTTTCAAGCCCCCGCCCAGCTTACCATCCCGTCTCCCCTAGGAGAAGTTCCCGTAGAGCTTCCAGGGCTTGGCTCCATCCCGAAAATCCTTAAGGTTATAGCAGACTCCATATACTTCGGCGTGATGATTGCTGCAGCCTCAAAAATCGCTGGGAAAGGCGTAGACCTGCTAAAAGACTGAAGAGTGAAGAAGCCTAAGCTTCCTTAAGAGGCCTGCCATAAAGCATCGTAGGGCAATGTTAATATAGGGCTGGTTTTAATCTCTGATATCTGCTGACGGTTAGAGTTTGGATGGTGGGTGGAATGTCTACAGCCTATGTTCATGCGGCCTTACTTCTCCACTTCGCAGGGCAGCCTGTAAACGAGGAAAACCTGAAGAAGGTTTTGGAGGCTGCCGGCCTGTCCCCCGACGAGGCCAGGGTGAAAGTTTTAACCGCAGCCCTCTCAGAAGTCAACATCGAGGAAGCCATCAAGACAGCGCCAACCCTGGCGGCTCCAGTGGCTGCCCCAGCAGCCCCCGCAGCCGAAGCGAAACCAGCTGAAGAAAAGAAGAAGGCAGAAGAGAAGAAAGAGGAAGAAGAGGAAAAGAAGGAGGAAGAAGCCCTTTCAGGGCTTGGAGCTCTCTTCGGCTAAGGCCGCCTTTAAACTCTAATTTTTTAGCTTTAACCTCATCCCTTTTAAGGTAGGGGTTAAACTTGGGTAAGCTTGTTTTCGTAGGGCTGGGGCTCAGAGGCCTAGGCGGAATCCCACTGGAAGGCCTTGAAAAGGCTAGAGGCGCCGACAGGGTTTTCCTTGAGCTTTACACAAGCCCCATGGCTGACTTCTCACCGGAGAAGCTTGAAAAGCTCTTAGGCAAGCCTGTCACGCTGCTTAGAAGAGTTGACCTGGAAGATGAGGGTGGAAGAAAGGTTTTGGAGGCTGCCGGGGGAGGATGCGCGGTTTTCATGGTTCCAGGCGACCCTCTGATAGCCACAACCCACGTAGACCTGAAGCTCAGAGCCTTGAAGGCTGGGGTGAAGGTTGAAGTGGTTCATGCAGCCTCCATCTACTCGGCGGCTCCCTCCATATCCGGCCTCCAAATCTACAAGTTCGGTAAAACCGTGACCATTCCTTTCCCGTCCAGCGGCTACACGCCTGAAACCCCCTACGAAGTGCTCAGGGAAAACCTTTCCAGAGGGCTTCACACGCTTATCCTCCTAGACTACGACGCTGAGAAAGGCAGGTGGATGACCGTTAAGGAAGGACTCCAATACCTTCTCTCGGTGGAGGAAAAACGTGGCGAGGGAGCAGCCCGCCCTGAAAGGCTTGCCCTAGGCCTCGCAGGAGTCGGCGGGCCTGACGTGGAAATCCGGGGGGGAGCCATGGGAAGGCTTGCTAAAGCCGATTTCAAGCTTAAGCCGCAAACCATAATAGTTCCTGGAAGTCTCCACTTCGTTGAGGCTGAAGCCTTAAAGGTTTTGGCTGGAGTATCCGCGGAGGAGCTTAACCTTGAATCTCCAGGCTGACCTTGAAGAGAAGTACAGGCGTTACAGTGAAAACCTTGGCAGGGCTTTTTCAACCTTGAAGTTTAAGGATGAAAACTCTCTCCCAGCTTCGAAGGTTAGGGAAGTGGTTTCGCTGGCTAAGTGCTACCATGAGGATGCAGGGCACTTCCACAGTAAACGTATGACGGTTACGGCTTTGCTGTCTCTCGCCTACGGGGAAGGGCTCCTAGACGCCCTGAAAATGCTGGGCCTCGTAGATTTCAGGTGGGGTGGAAGGCTTGGAGAGGAAGGGTAAGCTTGTTTTAGCCTCCGGCGTCTTCGACCTCATCCATCCAGGACACCTCTCCTTCTTGGAGAAGGCTAAGGAGGCTGGAGGATCGGGCGCCCAGCTCCTAGTGGTCGTAGCCCGCGACTCAACTGTTGAAATGTTGAAGGGAAGCAAGCCTGTAATCCCAGAGGAGCAGCGTAGGCTGCTGGTGGAAAGCCTTAAACCGGTGGACAAAGCCGTGCTTGGAAGCGAAAAATTCGACATGGCAGGCATCATAGAGCGCTACAGGCCTGACATCGTGGCAGTCGGCTACGACCAGAACCTCATAGAAGCCGAAGTGAAACGGATAGTAAGCGAGCGGGGGTTCCCCGTTAAAATCGTGAAAATAGGGAAGTTCGGACCTAAAGGCCTGGACAGCTCCTCAAAAATTAAGAGGCTTATAGCCCGCATAAGCAGGGAGCTGGAAGGCTAAATTAGCTCTAAGGTCGGCCCTGTTAAATCTATTTTCAGGCCGAAGCCCCTTTTCAAGGCTTTCCTGTATACGGCTTCCGCTGTGGCTATGTCCTGGATGGCGACACCTGTCGAGGCGAAAACCGTGATTTCGCTGGGGGAGGTTCTGCCAAGCTTCCTGCCGAGGGCGATCTCCCCTATTTCACCGTAAACGTCCTCCTTGGAGATTAAACCCTGGCTTAAGGGCACGTTTATCTCCCCGCTGTGGCTGCTATGCTCTAGGTCGTCGACAACTATTTTCGCTTTTTTAAGGATTGAAGGGTCAAGCTCCTGTTTTCCCGGTGCGTCAGCCCCCACAGCGTTTATATGGGTTCCAGGCTTCACCCATTCTCCCATTACGGTCGGCCTTCTGGAAGGAGTTAAAGTGGCTACCACATCGCAGCCTTCAACAGCGTCCCTCACGGTTTCAGCCACAACCAGCTTCACGCCGGAGTATTCCTCAGCCATCTTCCCGACGAACCTCTCAGCTGTTCTGCGGGTTCTGCTCCAAACCTTAACTTTGCTGGGCTTCATAACATGGTTTAGGGCTTCGAGGTGGGCTACGGCTTGAAGCCCGGCGCCGACGAGGCCTAAGCTGTCTGCGTCCTTTCTTGCAAGGTATTTGGTGGCAACGGCGCTGGCGGCAGCGGTTTTCGCAAGGGTTATCCATGTTGCCTCCAAGATTGCCAGTATGGCTCCTGTTTCAGGGCTGGCAAGTACTATTATGCCTGCCACGGTTGGAAGCCTGTGCCTCCTCCGGTTTTCAGGGTGGGTGTTAACCATTTTCACTCCTGCAATGTTCAGCTTCTCAAGGTAGGCAGGCATAAACCTGTGGTCTCCATCATACTTCTCGTAGAAAAGGTAGGATTTCAGCGGCGACTGAACCCTTCCAAGATTCTTCTCCTTAAAGGCTTCCTCCACCGCCTTCACGGTTTCCTCCATGGTCAGGAGAGCCCTAATCTCCCCGTCTCCCAGCATCAGGATTTCCAATCTTCAAGCATCCCCCTTTAACTATCCTGTTTAAAGCAGCCCTTTAAGCCTTACCAGGCTAAAAGAAGTCTTCCAGGGTTCCCTGCCTCCTTGAAGGAGCCTCCGCAACTCCGGCTTCCACCGTCTCCTCCAGGACAAGCCTACCGTAAACTCCGTCGTATCCAGGCTTAATTTTCACCCTACCCTCCCTTACGGCTGCCAGGAGGCGTGCAACCGTTTTCCCAGCCAGCCTCTCAACTTCCCCGTAGGATGCGTTCAGCATCACGTCGAACTCGCTTCCAAGCTTTGATGTCAGCCCGCTGTAGACCTCCCAAACCCTCCGGTCCTGCGGGTTCCCCAAGCCTAAGGAGACAGCTATTATCTCGGATAGGGGGATGAGGTGCACGTAGTCTGGGGCTCCGGGAAGCCTGTAGCCTTCAGGCCTGTCCGCCAGCTCTTCCACCCGCTCTTCCACCCCCTTCGTCATACGTTTACCGCAGACAGGGCATACTCCCCCAAGCTTCACCGCCTCCCTGGCAGGCATGGAAACCCCGCAGTTCCTATGCCCCGTCCAATGGTATTTTCCATATGAGGGGTCCGTCTCCACGGTTAGGAGGAACCCTCCGCTTCTTCCAGCCTTCACCGCCTCTATTATAGCCCGGTAGCTTGGCTCTTTAACCTCTAAAACGTTGGCTTCCCTGCCCAGCCTCCAAGGCCAGTAGCTGTGGCTGTCAGAGTTCGAAATGATGGCAAGCCTGTCAAGCTCGCTCACCCTCCAGTTCATAGGAGGGTCGGAGGAAAGCCCTGTCTCCAGAGCGTAAACTCTTCCAGCCATGTCCTGGTAGCAGTCTTTAAGCCTGTTAAACCCGCTGAAGGCTCCGAAAAGGCTGAACCAAGGTGTCCAAGCGTGAGCGGGGAAGAGGAAAAGCCAGCTTGAAAGCTCTGTTACAGCCTCCACAAGCTCAGGAGGGCTTACAGCCAAGGTAGGCCTTCCATCCGCCTCCAAGCTCCCATACCTGGAAAGCACATCTGAAACCTGCTCCGCCACCTCCAGGCTTGGCGCCCAAATAACATGGTGGATACGCTTGGTTCTCCCTTTAAACTCGGAGATGGTGCAGACCTCGGCTGTAACCATAAAGTATACTTGGCCTTCAGGCTGTCCAGCAGGCTTGTAGAGCCCCTCAAAAACCGAGGGCTCCAAGCCTTCTTTAAGCTCTTTAAACCAGCTTGGATGGGTGAAGTCTCCTGTTCCAACCACGTTTAACCCTTTAACCTTCGCAAACCTTGCTATGTGCTGGATGTCCATGTCCCGGCTTGTAGCCCTGCTATACTTGGAGTGGATATGCCCGTCCAGGATAATCCTCAACCCTCAAGCCGCCTCTCAAACAAAAGGAAAATATCTTGGTTGAAGGTGAAAAGCTTAATGGGATGAAACAGGAAGCCGCATACCTGCTGTTCCTGAAAGCCGGCAGCCCAGTGGAGGTTAGGGTTGGAAGCCTCGGCCTGCTAAGCCTCCCCGCAGGATACTATGTTTACGCTGGCTCGGCTGGAGGCCCGGGAGGAGTTAAAGCAAGGGTTGGAAGACATCTCCGGCTTGCAAGGCTTAAGGCTGGAAAGGTGAAATGGCACATAGACTACCTGCTCACAGACCCAAAAGTCGCCGCCTTTGAATCTTGGAAGATTGAAAATCACGGCCGAATTGAGTGTGCAGTTTCAAAGGAAATTGAAAAGGTTTCAGACCTTACGGTTCCAGGTTTCGGCTCCTCAGACTGCAGGCTTGGCTGCAGGGGACACCTGCACTATTTCAGGCGTGACCCCCGGAGAGCTGTTAAGAGGCTTCTAGCCAAGCTTGGCTTCAAGACATCAAAAGTTTAGGCTTTCGGCTTCTCCAGCATGATTTCTATGGTGCTGACGTTAGACTTTCTGCCCTCCCTTTCAAGGGTTTCCGTGTTTATGCTTATGTTTTTAACGTTCAGGTCCTTTATGAAGGCTCTTCTAAGCAGTTCAACCACGTCTACAGCCTTGCTTATGGCTGAGCCTCTCGCCCTGACGGACACGCTGTTTATGCCCTGGTTGAAAAAGGTTAGCACGGCTATCACATAGTTCATCACAGGCTTTTTACCTACCAAGACGGCTGCCGGCTGTGCTTCTGCCTCCTGGTCTGCCATTCTGTGCACCTCCACTCCTAGAACACTGCTCTTCGCAGCGTTAACCGCTATTTACTTAGCGATTAAGCTTTGAAAAAGATTTTGGTTGAAACAAACAATATTACTTGCCTATGCATATTCTCTTTTTTGGAGGCTTAAACCCCGTTGGTGCACTCCGACAAGGCTGCTGGAGAAGCGGCTTTAGGCTCATGCCCCCTCTGCAGGCGAGGCGAGCTTAAGCTTTCCTACGCCGAAGAGGACATTCCAGGCTTTGGAAGGCTTCTGCTGCTAACCTACAAGTGTGAAGGCTGCGGGTACAAGTCTAACGACCTCATCCCCGTGAAGGCGAGGGAGCCCGCCTCCTACAAGGTTAAAATTGAAGGAGTTGAAGACTTGAAGGTTAAAGTGGTCAGAGCCAGCAGCGGCTTCGTGGAAATACCTGAGCTGGGCGTCGAAATCAAGCCTGGACCAGCCTCCGAAGGCTATGTAACCAACGTGGAGGGGCTTCTGGCAAGGGTTGAGGAAGCTGCCTCCACGCTTCAAGGGGACAGGGAGGCTGAAGGCAGCCTCAAAGCCTTCCTAGCGAAGCTTAAGAGGGCTATGGACGGGGCTGAAGTCTTCACGGTTATAGTTAAAGACCCTTTAGGCAGCAGCGCCCTTGTCTCAGAGGTTCCCGGGAAAGTGGAGAAGCAGTCTTTAAGCTGGGAGGAAGCTGAAAAGCTGAGAAGGCAGCTTGTAGGTGTAGCCTTTGAGTACAGGTGAAATAAGCCCTACCATATTCCACTTCCTCGAGCGGAACGTAGGGCGGAGGGTTGTGGTCATAGTTGAAAGGGACTTCGGCTATGAAGGCTTAATCGAGGCTGTAAGCCACACCCCGCCTGGAATATGGCTGGCAGACGCTGAAGCCATAGTGCTGAGGACAACCGTTGCAAACCCCATCCCGAGAATCGTAGCCAAGGAGAGGAAAAGCGAAATTTTCATCCACCTGAACTCCGTTCAGAGAATAGAAATTCTGCCTGAGAAGGCTTCCAAGGGAAAATAGCCTCTCTCAGCTTCCAAGCAGAAGAGGAGCCAGTGAAACCGCCAGAATGAAGGCTACAACTATGGTGATAATCACTTCAGGCCTAACCTTTATCCCGAAGGATTCCTCCTCGTAGAACCTTAGCAGCCCGGCTGTGGAGGTAGGCATGGGCGCACGGCTTTCCCTCCGCTTAGTCCTGCTCAAACTTGCAGCCCTCCACCAACAGCTATTAAAGCCCAGGGAAAATTTAAAGTTTAAATCTGCCGCATGTGGGAAAGGGGAGGACTTAAGCAGGTGTCTGCGAGGCTCTTCTGGGATAAAGGGATAACCTTAGAGTTTAAAGGTGAAAGCCTGCATTTGGACGTTCAGCGTAAGCCCAGAGGAGCCTTCCTCCTGGTTTCCCACGCCCACGGCGACCATACTGGCGGGCTGAAAACCAAGGGTGAAGGAAGGGTTTACCTTACCAAGCCTACGCTAGCCCTGTTCAAGGCTGCAGCCGGAAGAGAGCCTTCCATGGAGGTTAAACAGGTAAGATACGGTGAAAGGTTTAAGGCTGGAGCTTTCAGGGTTGAAGCCTTCAATTCAGGACATATCTTCGGCTCTTCAGGCTTCCTAGTAGAGGCTGGAGGCCTAACCATAGCCTACACTGGAGACCTGAACTTCGTTGACAGCCTGCTCACCGAGGCTGCTGAACCCGTAGACTGCGACATCCTGATTTTGGAGGCAACCTACGGAAGCCCAGGCTACAGGTTTCCCTCCCGGAACGCTGTTTACAGCAGAATCGTGAAGTG
>Ga0180300_10001509_pt1 | contig 10775 bp, 8 predicted proteins | sample GuaBasSediGuay15_FD_121798 | JGI IMG/M metagenome (GOLD analysis project Ga0180300, IMG submission 121798) | Subseafloor sediment microbial communities from Guaymas Basin, Gulf of California, Mexico - Guay15, Core 4569-2, 21-24 cm | ecosystem: Environmental > Aquatic > Marine > Hydrothermal... | reverse complement strand
GGTAAGACTTATATTTTCTTTTCCCACACGATAAAGGCACAGGAATACAACATGCCCATGTTGAAGAGAATGATTGAACTAAAAACCACATTGATTGACTATGAGAGGATAGTTGATGATAATGGTAAAAGGCTCATTGCATTCGGGAAGTTTGCTGGAATTGCAGGCATGATAGATTCTCTATGGGCACTGGGTAAACGATTTGAACTTGAGGGAATAAAAACCCCACTCTCCCATGTTAAAAGGGCCTATGAGTACAGAAGTGTTAAGGAACTTGAGGAACAAAGCCAGCACATAGGAGAAGAGATAGAGAGGTTTGGATTCCCTGAAGAGATTTCTCCTGTGGTCGTGGGTATTGCTGGATATGGGAATGTATCTCAGGGGGCGCAGGAGGTTCTTCATTTCTTCCCTGTACAGGAAGTGGCCCCTTCAGAATTGAAAAATCTAAAAGGGGAGAGGCATCATATCTATAAGGTGGTGTTCAAGGAAGAGGATATGGTTGTAAGAAAGGATGGAGGAGTATTTGAACTACAGGATTATTACAACCATCCAGAGAAATATCAGGGGATATTTGAGAATTATCTTCCGTACCTTACACTCCTTGTGAATGCAATTTACTGGGATGAGAGGTATCCGAGACTGGTAACAAAGGATTACCTCATGGAAAACTATGTGCCTGGAGAATCCAAACTCAAAGTAATAGGCGACATCAGTTGTGATATTAACGGAGCAATTGAGTGTACTGAAATGGCAACAGAGCCAGGTGAACCTGTTTATGTATATGAACCAAAGCAGGATAGGATTGTGATGGGGATAAATGGTGAAGGACCGGTTATACTTGCAGTTGATATACTTCCAAGCGAAGTTCCAATGGATGCCTCCATATACTTCAGCCACATATTGAAGAAATTTGTACCGGAGATTGTGAATGGAAAATATCCAGAGGACTTTGAAAGATGTACCCTTCCACCCTATCTTAAAAGGGCTGTTATTGTTTACAGGGGAGAGTTGACCCCTGATTATAGATACCTGAAAGAACACCTGTAAAAAAGGAGGAATAATGAAAAAGGTTCTTGTGCTTGGTGCTGGACTTGTGTCAAAACCTATGGTGGATTACCTGCTGAATAAAGGATTTAAGGTTCTTGTTGCTTCAAGGACACTGAGTAAGGCTGAGAAACTTGTTGGTGACCATCCCAATGGTGAGGCAAAGAGATGGGTAGTTGAGGAGAAGGAGGAACTGAAGAATATGGTGAAGGATTCAGATATTGTTGTCAGTCTTCTTCCCTATACATACCATGTGGATGTGGCCAATGTGTGCCTTGAATACAGAAAACCAATGGTAACAACCTCCTATGTGAGTGATAAGATGAAGGCACTTGACCAGAGGGCTAAAGATGCAGGGGTAATATTACTGAATGAGATAGGGCTTGACCCCGGAATTGACCATATGTCAGCAATGGAAACCATCCATAGGGTTGAGAAGGAAGGTGGAAAGGTGGTTTCTTTCCGCTCCCTTTGTGGTGCACTTCCTGCTCCTGAGGCAAGTGATAATCCCTTCAGATACAAGTTTTCATGGAGTCCTCGTGGTGTTGCCCTTGCAGCAAGAAACAGCGCAAGATACCTGAAAGAAGGAAAGGTTGTTGAGGTTGAGAGCAAGGATTTATTCAAGGATGTGTTTACAACAGAGGTTGAGGGGATTGGGATGCTGGAAGTGTATCCAAACAGGGACTCAATGCCATATATAGAACTCTATGGAATTAAGGATGCTGAAACAATGTTCAGGGGAACCCTCCGTTATCCAGGATGGTGTGAACTCTGGTATGTTATTTCAAACTCAGGTCTCCTTGATGTAGAGGAGAAAGAATGGGGTAGTATCACATACAGGGAGTTTATGAATAAGATTCTTGGTACAGAAAAGGAGCCAGAGGAGGCACTTGCCGAAAAGACAGGTGTTTCAGTTGATAGTGAACCCATTAAAAAACTTGAATGGCTGGGTATCTTCTCTAATGAACCTATAAAAACGACAAAAGGTGGTGCCATTGATGTGTTTGTTGACCTTCTACTGGAGAAACTCTCCTATCGTGAGGGTGAACGGGATATGGTTATATTAAAGGATGAGGTGATTGCTGATTATGGGAATAGGAAAGTTAAATACACATCAACCCTGATTGATTTTGGTGAAATAGGGAAGGATACATCTATTGCAAGGACAGTGAGTCTTCCTGCTGCATGTGCTGTTAAACTGATACTTGAGGGAGAGATAAAAGAAACGGGTGTCCATATACCTACACATCCTGACATATACGAGCCTGTTTTGAAAGAACTTGCGGAACTTGGAATAAGGTCAGAGGAAAAGGTAGAGGAAGTATAGTTTATACACTGTTTTTAACAGTAATTGAAAAAGGAGGATATCTTCGACGCATGGGGTTTTCCACCTGGGAAAGGTGATATTCACAGGGAGATAACAAGGGAAGCCCTGATTCCCCTTGGGTTTGACAGGTCTACAATAGATTTTCTTGCAAGGGTTGGGCGATTCCAGGATATAAGATTCCATGTAGGTCCCCTGTATCTTGGTGCACCTTCCCCTTCACATTTTGAAAGGTCATGGGTGGTGAGAAATGGTAATCCAGAACTTCACCTGAAGGCCTTTGAAGGGGGCAGAAGATTCCTTGTTTACTGTGTGAGGAACATTGTTTCCAGCCTTGGTGCTTATCCTGAATCTGTTGATAGGATATCCAGGAATAAGAAGGCCATGTTGAATTTTGGCAGGGCACTCCATACCCTGCAGGACTTTTTCAGTCATTCCAATTACATTGACCTCAACAAAGACCAGAGAGAGAAAGTATCGTATACCCTTTTCCACCCTGAAGTTGCTCCCCCTGACTATATCAGGATTGTGTATGTTGGTTTACATTTTTTCATTGACCATTATCCCCATGGTGCTTTTGGGTTTGGAGAGACAAAGGATAATCCGTCCTGGACAAAAGGCGGGAAGGAGAGGTTTTTAAGGGCGAAGATGGAGGCTGTGGAGCATACAAGGGAGTTTGTGCTTAAACTGTTTGATGGAACACTCTATAGAAGATATGTTTTACAGGAAATTTTGTAGACTGAGTGCCACACGGGTTTACATAAATAATTAAGGGTAGATAGAAACCAACACTTTTAGAAACATACAAAATCCTTGACTATATCTATTTGATGTTTTATAATAAATCAACTGGTCCTCCATACTATTTTTGAAGAACAAAACCATTTCCGTGAAAGGAGGTTGTTATGTTCTTCTTTGAAACACATTTTATCAAAAGGGTAGTTGTCTTTTCTATACTGCCCATTATCCTTTTTTCTGCTACCTTTGTCGTTGACAATCTGTATACTGGTCCTGGTGCTGATACCATTCCTGGAACCCTTTTCTATGCAACTGATTCTGCTGCAGCAAACCCTGGATACGACCTGATCATTTTTCAGATCAGTGGTAGATTCGCATACACAACCGGAGGCAACAGTTATATTAACATTGGCTATTATGACGAACTTGATGGAAGCAGTGCTCCCGGAGGTCCTTACAGTGTAATAATAGATAGTATTGAAGTCAGGGTTGCAGGTGGTGCAGAGGTTCATCATATAACACTGAAGCATGCCCAGTTCTATTGTTATGGTTCAGGTGGAACTGTCAGAGATAATATTATTGACTCATCCATGGGTTTTTACGGTGGTGGTGTCCATGTTGATGGAGACAGTTTCACCATTGTTGATAATGTTATTATCAGGTCATTTTCTGATGGTGTATATATTGCCAGTGGGAATAATACCTACATTGGTGGAAATTATATAGGGACTGATACTCTTGGAACTCGTGGGCTTGGAAACACAAGAAGTGGAATAACAGTTACGTATAATGCAACAGAAACTTACATAGAGTCTAATGTAATATCAGGGAATAAAGAATATGGGATTACATGCTCAGGAGATAGTGTTTATATCAGGTATAATTTCATTGGTACCACACCAGATGGAACAGATACACTTGGCAATTACTACAATGGAATCTCTTTTTCCATGCTTTCCGGAAGTGGTTCATATGCTGTTGTTTCAAGCAACATTATCAGTGGGAATGGGAACAATACATCCCCATATCAGAGTGATAAGTTTGGAATATATGCCAACAGAATAAAGAACCTTGTTGTTGATTCTAATTTCATTGGTGTGGATACAAGCGGAACTGTATCGTTGCCCAACAGAGGTGGAATTATGCTGGATGGTGACCCATGGGCTGGTTATCCAGACTCAGCATTTATAGCCTTTAATGTAATTTCTGGAAATCGTGGATATGGAATGCTTTTGTATGGTAATGGAATACATATTTACAATAACCTTGTGGGGTTGAATATTTATGGTGATTCCATATTGAAGAATTCCTACAGGGGAATACATGGATGGCTCAAGAACAGTATTATAGAGTATAACTACTTTTGCGGGAACAGTTATGGAGGTGTGTATCTTCTTCAATATTATGGAGAGAATCCAGATAGTAATGAGTTTTACGGCAACAGGTTCGGTCTTGGTGCAGATGGGTCAACACCCTACAAGAACAGATTCTTTGGTCTGAGAATTGATTCTGCAAACTACAATGTGATAGGGAATGATACCATGCCATTAAACTACTTTGTTGACCCCCTACAGATATATGGAGGTTCACACAACCTGATTGAGAACAATTACTTCGGGTCTGATACAACAGGAAATCCAGGTGCAGGGATTGAAGGTGAAAATGGCATATATCTGAACAATTCAAATTTTAACACAATTGAAAACAACCTCATTCTTAAATGCGGTAAAGACGGGATAAGGATAGATAATAACTCTACCAATAACGTGATTTTTGATAATCTTATAGGTCTCTGTGATAGCAATGGGATAACCGTGATAGGGGACGGTTCAGTGTACAATCAACTCAGTGCAAACCGAATATACAACAACAGAGGGATTGCCATTGACCTGGGCAATGATGGTGTCACCCTGAATGACTCAGGGGATGTGGATACAGGCCCCAACGACCTTTTCAACTATCCTGTGATATTGGGAGCCACACAGGTTTCTTCAGAACAATTCACTGTGTATGGAACATCAGCTCCCTATTCCACGGTCTCACTGTACTGGGTGTACTTTTACGTAAACTCAACAGGACATGGGGATGCCTATCAATTGCTTGGCTCAACCGTTGCGAATGATACAGGTTACTTTGAAATGAATGTTAATCTGTCCCCTGGAAATGTAATCACTGCCCTTGCTGAAGAGTATGATACTGATAACACCTCTGAACTTTCTGAAAACTTTACACTTCCTGGTCCTGCACCTGATATTGAACTTTCAGAATATTCCCACAACTTCGGCCCTGTTTCTCCTGGTGATAGTGCAGATTGGACTTTGTTAATTTATAATCAAGGAGATGATACGCTCACTGTGGACAGCCTTGTGCTACATAAACCTGTCTTCAAGGTGGTTTCCCCTACCTTCCCAAGGAATATAACCCCTGGTGCCAGTATAGATGTTTTAATAAGGTTCTTGCCTGATGATACAGTGGCGGTGTATGATACACTTGATGTTTTCTCAAACGACCCTGATGAAGCCTGGATTTATGTCAGCCTGAGTGGGGGGAGTGGAACAGGTATAATCATAGGTAAAACACGGGGGGAGCCAACTTTGAGAGTCCTTACCAATCCTGTTTTTGAGAGGGCAATAGTTGAGTTTTCTGGGGTTGAGAGAGATGGAGTTTGTTTGAGTGTTTATGATGTCTCTGGTAGACTGGTAAAAACACTTTTCAATGGTCGTGCAAAATCAGGGAGACACAGGGTTGTATGGCATGTAAAACATACAGGTGTATTCTTCATTGTGTTGAAGACCAGTGATAAGATAATATCAAAGAAAATAATAATCATGAGATAGGGACGACGCCTTTAGAGATGTTGAATATAAGGTCTTCCAGTTGCATTTAAAATTTAGATGGAGAAAGTCCCTTGACATAACCTGTTAATGAGTGTATCTATTCTGAAAAAAAGGAGGCTGAATGATCCTTATATCAATACTTGTTCTTGGTGGGCTTGGTCTTGTCTTCGGACTTTTCCTTACCTTTTCTGCAAAGAAGTTCCATGTTGAACGTGATCCGAGAATAGAGAAAATACTTGAAGTTTTGCCAATGGCAAACTGTGGTGGATGTGGTGCACCAGGATGTGAACCCTTTGCAGAGGGTGTTGTTGCAGGAAAGTACCCTGTAAATGGTTGTGTTGTTGGTGGGCAGGAGGTGGCAGATAAGATTGCAGCAATACTTGGCGTTGAGGCAGCAGCAGTTGTTCCAAAGGTTGCTGTTGTTCAATGTCTTGGAGACAGGGAAACTGCAAAGAGGTTTGCTGAGTATACAGGGATAAAGACGTGTAAGGCATTAGATCTTATTGGAGGGGATAAGGGATGTGTTTATGGGTGTCTTGGTCTTGGAGACTGTGTTGAGGCCTGTCTCTTTGATGCCATGTACATGGGAGAAAACGGGCTTCCCGTTGTGATAGAGGATAAGTGTACTGGTTGTGGTGAATGTGTCAGGGCCTGCCCCAGGGGGATAATGGCACTTGTTCCAAAGGATGCCCCTATTTATCTTGGGTGTGTGTCTCCTGAAAGGGGTAAGGATGTTTCAGATGTTTGTTCCAGAGGGTGTATAGGATGCAGCCTCTGTGCAAGGGTTGTGCCTGAAGGTAATATAACAATGGAGGGATACCTCCCTGTTATACATTATGAAAATGTTAAAAATCCAGAAGACCTTAAACCTGCTGTTGAAAGATGTCCAACAAAAACCTTTGTTGTAAGAAATCTGGAGAATGTGAATGTATAGATACCTGATTCACACAAGGGGTTTTTCTCTCCCCTCCTATGGGGTGATGATGGTTATTGCATACTTTGCTGGTCTTTATGTTATTCTCCGTGAGGCCAGGCGTGTTAAACTTGATGCGTCAAAACTTGAGAGCCTTACTTTATGGATACTGGTTGGTATGATTATAGGTGCAAGGGTATGGTATGTGATAGAGATGTGGAATTACTACAGCCAGAATGTGGGTGCAATATTCAGGGTATGGGAAGGTGGGCTTGTTTTTTATGGTGGTTTTATTGGTGGATTTGTTGGTGGACTTCTTTATCTAAAGGTCTCAAAACTCCAGTTTGGAAAGGTTACTGATGTCTTTGCACCAGGGCTCGCACTTGCCATTGGCATAGGTAGGATAGGGTGTTTCCTGAATGGATGTTGCTTTGGAAAGGTGACCAGTTCATGGATTGGGGTTGAGTTCCCAAGGAGGTGGAATCCACCTGTATATGAAACACATCTAAGGAATGGGTGGATACAGCCTGGTGCCTCACATTCCCTGCCTGTGATCCCCACACAGATAATATCCGCCATAGACTTACTTTTGATATTTGGAGTTTTACTTTTTTTGAGAAAGAGAAAGCCCTTTGATGGATTCCTCTTTTATCTTTTCCTTGGTCTTTATGGACTCCACAGATTCATTATAGATTTCTTCAGATACTATGAAGGGAATGCACTCATCTTAAAATACATAACCCTTTCACAGGCATTCAGCATAGTATTGATGATAATAAGTGTGGTGTTTATTATCAGAGGCTTGAAAACAAGGATTTCAGGGTAGGTAATCCTTCAACGGGCAGGTTTCGCAAAGGGGATTTTGCTTTTTGCAGTACTCCTTACCAAGCCTGACTATAAGTGCATGATACTCATTGAAAAGCCCTGTATCATGAGGAAGGTTTCTATGGAAGATTTCCTGTATCTCATCGTAATCTTCATCACCTTTTATAAAACCATGCCTTGAGAGGATTCTCCTTGTATAAGCATCCACCACAAATATGGGTTTTTCAATGGCATAGAGGATGATTGAGTCTGCGGTTTCCCTTCCAATACCAGGAATAGAGAGTAGCCATTCCCTTAGTGTGTGTTTCTCCAATTTTTTCATCTCTTGAATATCGCCATGGAAATCTTCCATAAACCTTTCTATAAAGGATTTAAGCCTTTTTGCCTTCAGATTGTAAAATCCAGATGGTTTTATCAGTTGTGCAAGTTTTTCTATGTTCATTTTGTTTATTTCTTCCGGGGAAAGTGCATTCTCCTTTTTAAGGTTTTCAATTGCCCTTTCCACATTCTTCCAGGCAGTGTTCTGGGTTAGTATAGCACCGACCATAACCTCAAATGGGGTTTCTCCAGGCCACCAGTGCTGCGGACCAAAATGCCTGTACAGTTTCTGGTAGAATTTTAATATCAGGTCAGCCTTCAATCCTTCCAATCCTTGATACCCCTATTTTTACAAGCCATGTATCAAGAAGGGTGGAGATTACAATGAAAAGGATAAGCCTGTTTCTCATAATAGGCCATGGATTCACAGATATACCCTTCAGAAGTAAACCAAGGTAGTGTGAAAAGGGTGAGAGGAAGATGATAAGGGAAAGCCCTATAAAACCAAGTGATAGTACAGCAGTTAAAAGACCTCCCATTCCAGAGGCAATTTTTGCTGGATTGTGTTCATTGAAGTCAACAAAGATTGTACCCATTGTGGTTGCAATAATTACAGAGGTGATTGTGAGCATTGTTCCAATAATGACTGTTACAAGGGTTATTATGAATGAACCTGTAAGCCTGATGTTGCTGGTGTAAATCACATATATGGAGATAACCGTGGTCAGGGCAATGTAAAAAATCATCTTTGATATATATATATTTCTCGGTTTCACAGGTGCTGACCTCAGAATCCACCAGTAATCACCTTCAAGGCTGATTGCAGGGAAAATGAATCGCAATGAGAGGGTTGCACTTATATATGCAACAAAACCTGTGTTTATGAGGGCTGTTATGGTGAGCCAGAAGACCTCCTTCACATATATAGGTGTTCTCCTCAATGATATTACATAAAAGAGGAGGAGTAAAAATATTATAAGAAATTGAACCCACTGGTTTGGTGAGCGTATGAATATCCTCCAGTCCTTTGATAAAAGGTTAACCAGTTGGGATGGTCTATTAAGGAAGAACCTTAACCTTATATGGGGGATTTTCTTTGAGTGCTCTGTTGTTAACCATGTCTCCCTGTACCAGTTTACACCAAGGAAATACAGAATCAGGAACAGGGAGAAAGAGACAAGGAGGAGTGAACCTGTGTATCTAAAAAATTGGAACATCCTTTCGTCAACTATACTCCTGACAACATTGAAGAGCCACTCGTTGGGGAAATAAGGGTTTGAGAACCTTAATCTATCAAGAAATCTGTTCACCGTGTACAGGTTTGTTGTCTGGGGGATATTAAAGGAATATGGATTTGTCAATATGTAAAGGTATATTATGATGCCTGATATAATGCCAAGGGTTATACCCAGTTGCTTTACACTCAGGTTGGGATTTATTCTTTTCAATACCATCAATACAATGATTCCAAGGAATGAAGGGATTGCAATGAATCCCATGAAGGATGGGATTGTGTAAACTATTCCCCATGGAGAGCCATATGCTATAAAGTATGCAAGCACAATGGGAACAGCGCCTATCAGTGTTGCCCATGAACTGAAGAAGAAGGTCTCAAATATCTTTGAAATGAAAATGTTAGCAGGAGGAACAGGAAGTGCCATGAGGAATTCTACCTCTTTTGACCTGTAGAATGTTGAAAGGGCTGTTATCCCATTGCTAATCAGGAGCATGAAGAAGAATACAAAGAAGGAATAGGAAATGATTTTTCCTGCAATTATTTCACCGATCTCCTCAATATTGTTTAAGAATGAAAAGACCCTTAAAAAGACCCAGTATGTGCCAGAAAGGAATATGAAGATAACAATAAAATAAATTAGGAGTCTCCCCCTGATTTCCTTCTTTATAAATCCCTTTATCCTCTTGAATCTAAGAGAAAAAAGTGTATTCAACCCTTTAGATTCTTCAGTTCCTTCATGAATTCTTTTTTATCACGGAATTCCCTGTAAACAGAGGCAAATCTCACATAGGATATATCGTCAAGTTTCTTCAATCTTTTCATTATCTCCTCACCAATTATCCTTGACTCCACCTCATTTGTACCAAGGTCTGATACAACGGATACAACTTCATCAACAAGGTTTTCTATTTTTTCCCTTGGAATGGGTCGCTTATGGCATGCTGTCAGGATACCCTGGAGAATCTTATCCCTTTCAAAGGGTTCTCGTCTTCCGTCCTTCTTTATCACGAGTAATGGGGTTTTTTCAATATATTCATATGTGGTGAATCTCCTGCCACAGGAGAGGCATTCCCTCCTTCTCCTTATTGCCTCACCGTCCTTTACAAGCCTTGTGTCAATCACCCTGTCATTGTCATCACCACAGTATGGACATTTCATGATTATATTATACAATAAACTTTATGGACGTCAAACATGAAATAAAAGAATTATACAGGGAAGTAAGACCCTTGATTGAAAAAAGGTTGATGGAATTCAGGGGAATATGGGAAAAAGGGGATGATTGTGCCATGTTCAAGGAGTTTATATTCTGCCTTCTCACACCACAGTCAAAGGCAAAGATATGCTGGGCTGCTGTTGAGAGAATGGAACAAAAGAGTCTTTTGCTGGATGGGGATTACAGGGAGATACTTGAATGCCTTGAAGGGGTGAGGTTTAAGAATAAAAAGGCAGAGTACATTATTTATTCAAGGGCAATTTTTCTGGATAATGGTAGACCCAGAGTAAAAAACATAATTTCAAGGTTTAAATCACCTGAAG
>Ga0180300_10001508_pt1 | contig 10778 bp, 19 predicted proteins | sample GuaBasSediGuay15_FD_121798 | JGI IMG/M metagenome (GOLD analysis project Ga0180300, IMG submission 121798) | Subseafloor sediment microbial communities from Guaymas Basin, Gulf of California, Mexico - Guay15, Core 4569-2, 21-24 cm | ecosystem: Environmental > Aquatic > Marine > Hydrothermal... | reverse complement strand
ATCTTCCGTAATTAAAAGAGTTCTTGAAAATGTAATTTTTCTTGAAGATTTACCAAGAACAAAGATTCTCATTAATATTGATATTTTATCTGCCGATGCAAGTACAAGATGCGCCGCAATAAATGCTTCTTCTATGGCTCTATCTCTGGCTGGAATTCCAATGAAAGACCTCGTAGCAAGTTGTTCCGTCGGAAAAATAGAAAACACTTTAGTTCTTGATATTGCTGGAAAAGAAGATACGGAAGGGGAAGTTGATTTGCCAGTTGCTTACTTGCCTCTCACAGACGAAATCCTTTTGTTGCAAATGGATGGAATTTTAAAAAAAGAGGAATTCGAAAAATTGCTGGAATTGGCAAAAAAAGGATGCATGCAGATCTATGAATTCCAGAAAAAAACTTTGTTAGATTTTAAGAGTAATTTGAAATATGAATAAAATGGAACAAGAAATTATACAAGAATGTAAACAACTTTCTCCAGCATATACTTATACAAGATATCCGGATGTTACTCCAATTAATCTGTTAGATTGGTTGAAATTGCAGAAAAAATATTAGAATGGCTGGAGAAAAAGATTTAATTGAGGAATTAAAAAAATTTAAAATTAAAACCAGTGAAGATATTCCTATACAGAAATTAATATTGTTCGGCTCTAGAGTGACGGGGAAAGCAGGAAAAGACAGCGATGTTGATTTAATAGTTGTTTCAAAAAATTTCAAAAAATTAAACTTTATAAGAAGAGCCGCAAAAATGTATGATTATTGGGATTTGAAACTGCCAGTAGATTTTCTTTGTTATACACCTGAAGAATTTGAAAAATTAAGAAAACAAGTTTCAATCGTTTCTGAAGCGCTTAAAGAAGGAATTGAAGTATAAATATGGAATTTTTAGGCTTTATTGATGAAATGAAATTTGTTATCTTTACAATAAATTCAAAACTAAATAAAAAACTTAAACAATAATTATGTTTCCGAATATAAATCCAAAGCAGATAGAGAAAATTGCGAGGAAGATGGGCATGCAGATGGAGAATATAACAGCAACAGAAGTTGTTATTAAAACAGACGGAAAGGATATTGTGATAAAGAATCCGCAGGTTTCAAAAATAAAAATACAGGGACAGGAGACTTTCCAGATTTCTGGTGAAGTAATAGAACAGGAGAATATTAGAGAAGAAGATGTGCAATTAGTAATGCAAAAAGCCGGAGTTTCAAAAGAAGAGGCAGAAAAACTTTTGAAGGAGACCGGAGACATTGTTCTCGCAATCAAAAAGGCTAAAAAATGATTATTCTGATTATTGGACCTCCAGGTTCTGGGAAGGGGACCCAGATAGAAAAAATTGCAAAGAAATTTAAATTGAAACATATTCCCTCCCCTGGAGATTTATTCAGAAAAATTGGAGATGAAGAAGTAAAAAAATATCTTTCAACTGGAAGACTTGTTCCAGACGAATTGGTTGCAAAACTTGTTTTTAAGGAAATAGATGACGCGGAAAATTTTATTTTGGACTCTTATCCAAGAAATTTAAATCAGGCAAAAACCCTTGACAATTTTTTGGCAAAGAGAAACAAGAAACTAGATTATGTAATTTATCTTAAGACTGGTGAAAAGGAGATTATAAAGAGAATTACAAACCGAAGAGTTTGTGTTAAGTGCGGAAAAATTTACAATCTAATAACAAATCCTCCAAAAGAAGATGAAAAATGCGAATGTGGAGGAAAATTAATACAAAGAGAAGATGATAAAGAAGAAGTTGTCAGAGCAAGAATGGATGTTTTCAGAAAATATACAGAACCTCTTCTTGAATACTACAAAGACAGATTAATTGTTATTGATGGCGAGCAGCCAGTAGACAAGGTTTTTGAGGATATTTGCGAGAAATTACAATAGCATATTTATTTTTGTCTTATTTTTATAAGGGTGTTTCCTGTGTATTTGAAAAGTATAAAGAAACTTTGTGAATATGGATTTAAAATTACAGAAGAAAATATAGAAACTATACTATTAATTAATGAAGATTCTTTTGAAAAAATGAAAGAAGCAGTACTAAAAGAGGTTACAGAAAAAATTTGGGAAGATTTAAATGAAGAATATAAAGAAATAATTAAATACATTGACATAGAAAAATTTATACAAAATCGGAAGGAAAAATATAATATAATTATAGGGAGCAAAGCTTATAAAGAGATTATAGATTTGTTAAAAAATAAAAGAGAGGAATTTTATGATTAATAATTTTTTATTTCTTTTTTTATAAGTGTTTTCATTCTTGGAACTCTTATCAATTTTCCGCAATTTTCACATTTTATTGAGAAAGGTCTTTTCCAGGTTTTTTTAGTATAACAGTAGTGTCCACATTTTGGACAAATATATTCTACATAAGCATCAGTTTCACCTTTTAAAACAAGAATTCTTATTTTTCCATTATTTTCTAATTTTCTGTTTGTATGCATAGTGCAATCGCTCAACTGAATATTATTCTTCAAAATAAATTCCTGAATTTTTTTAAGTTCCATAAATTAAAAAATTTTAAATTAAGTGGACCAGGCAAGATTTGAACTTGCGACCTCCACGTTATCAGCGTGGCGCTCTAACCAAGCTGAGCTACTGGTCCATAAATTTTAAATAATTAAATTCTATTAATATTATGTCATGGATTTATGTGCTGTTATTTTTTGGAATATTGATTTTCTTCTCTGGAATAAGAATTATAAATCAGTACGAGAGAGGTGTTAAATTTAGGTTGGGCAAGTTTGTTGGAGTTTTGCAGCCAGGTTTTAGGTGGATTATTCCAATTATTGAGAGAATAGAGAAAGTTGATGTAAGAGTTATCACAGTTGATATTCCGTCTCAAGAAGTTATGACTAAAGATAATGTTCCAATAAAAGTTAATGGTGTTGTTTTTTTCAAAGTATTAAATGCTGATAAAGCAGTATTAGAAGTTGAGCAATATAAATATGCAGTTTCTCAACTATCTCAATCTTCACTAAGAGATATGTGCGGAAAAGCCGAATTAGATTCTGTTCTGGCAAAGAGAGAAGAAATAGGCAGGAAAATAAAGGAAATTGTTGATAAAGAAACCGATCCATGGGGAATAAAAGTCACAGATGTGAAAATAAAAGATATAGAATTGCCGGAGAATATGAAGAGAGCAATGGCCCATCAAGCAGAGGCAGAAAGAGACAGAAGAGCAAGAGTTATACTTGCAGAAGCAGAAAAACAGGCAGCGCAAGCATTGGTTGAAGCTGGTAAAATTATTGATAAATCCCCCTCCTCACTAAAATTAAGATTATATCAAACTTTATCAGACATTGCATCAGAGAAAAATTCCACAATAGTGTTTCCATTTCCTGAAGAAATGATAGAATTTTTTAGAAAAAAGAAATCATAGTTAAAATTCTTTTCAGAAAAGTTTCTTAAGTGGACGGGAGGGGATTTCCAAAACCTTTTAAAGTTTGATAAAACTAATAAATAGATTTTTGAACCCCTGGCCTCCGCCATGCCAAGGCGGCATTCTACCATTGATCTAAAGCCTTTAGCTGATTTAACCAATAAAAGGCTTCTTACTATCCAACTTCTTTGTTTTGGCTTAAGCCTTTTTGATAGATTTAACCAATAAAAGGCTTATCTGAACTACCCGCCCACTTATTAATTTAATAAAAATTTTATAATTTGAATAAATTTTTGTGAACTACCCAATCTTCAAAAATGGAAAGTTTTCATTGTTATTAACCATTCTTGAGACTTTCCTCTGAGAAAGTTAAAATGGGCCTGAAGAGATTTGAATTCAAGGCAGGAATTTTTTATCTGCTCTCTTGACCTCCGGCTTTTACGCTAGAGCTGAAAAGGCAGAATGCCTTCTGGCCTTATAAGACCGGCGCTCTAACCAAACTGAGCTACAGGCCCATATTTAATTTTATTAAAATTACTTTATGAAAGAATTGCTTAAATTGGCTGACAAAATTGAAGATAAAGAATTAAGGGAAAAAACCATTGATTTGCTTAGAGATATTAAATTAAGTAATAAAAATTTGAATTATAAACAAATAAAATTAGAGGAATGTCCTGGTGGATATAAAGGATTTGAACATCACATGGAGAAAGGAGGATTAATAACACATACGAAAAATGTTACAGAACTATCAATAAAAATTGCTGACTTTATTGATCAAAAATATTGCAAAATAAACAAGGATTATGTAATTGCCGGAGCATTGCTTCACGATTTGATGAGGGTTTTTGACTTCAAAAAAAAAGGAAGAAAATATGAACTTGTTGGAAAATTAATTAGTCATGAGGAGTTGATTGGTTGCGAATTGTATGCAAGAAATTTTCCAGAGGAAGTTATTCACATTGTTTTAAACCATTTGAAATTGGAAGGATTGATTCTGGAAGCGATGATTGTGCATTTTGCAGATACAATTGATGCTTACACAGATGCTTATTTAAGGGAGTTATTAAAAGAAAGTTTAAAATCTGAAATATGATCAATTTTATAGAAAAATGAAAGAAGAAGCTGTAGAATTTCTTAAAAATTTAAAGGAAGAGGTTAAAATAGTTTCCCATAAAGACACAGATGGAATTTGTTCTCTTGCAATTCTGCTTAATTTTTTAAATAAGAGGAAAATAAAATATTCTTATGAGTTGACAGAAGTGCCAATAGAAAAATTAGAAATAAAAAAAGTAATGATTTTTTTGGATATTAATTTAGATAATGCTTTAAAATTTGCATCAGAAAAAACTTTAATAATAGACCATCACCAATTTGACAAAAAACCAAAAATTCCGTTTTACAATCCAAGAGAAAAAGATCCAAAAAGTTATATTCCAGCTTCGTATCTTGTTTACGAAGTTTGCTCCGAACTTGAGGATATGGAAGAAACAAAATGGATTGCTGCTGTTGGCGTAATTGGAGATAAAGGAGATGAGAATTCTGAATTTTGCAGAAAATTTGTTGAGGATTTTGAAAACAGGGAAGAATTGGATTTAATTTCAGATTATATTTTCTCTGCCACTCTGGTGGAACATGATAAAGAATATAAAATATTGGATATATTGCTGAATGCAAAATCAAGCAAGGAAGTTGTCCAGAATCTTTATTTAAAAGAATGTTACAACATTATACAAAATGAAATTTCAAAATCAAATAATAAAATTGAAAGAGAAGGAAACATTATTTTTGTAGAAGTAATCTCTCCATACAATATAAAATCAATTATTGCAACCCAGATTTTGGAAAAAAACAAAGATGCGATTGTCGTTGCTTATTCAATTTTTAAGGACTCTTACAATATTAGTATTAGGACAAACACAGAAATAAATCTTGGAGAAATTGTCAAAAAAGTTGCAAAAGTTTGTGGAGGAGATGGAGGAGGTCACAGAAAAGCTGCTGGAGCAAGAATAAAAAGAGATAAAATTGAAATTTTTAAAGAGGCATTTATTTTTGAAGTTGAGAGTTTTTTAAATAAATTTATTAATTATGCTTAAAAATATATTGGAAGATTTGTATTCTTTAACTAAAGAAAGATTTTTGGAAGAATTCTTTAAACTTGGTTTTAACAAAAAAGATTTTGAGGATTTGGAGAAAAAACTTTCAAAGGATAGTTCAGACATGAATATCAGAGCTCTATTTAGTGATATATTAATAAGAATAATTGAGAAAAGAAAAGTTAAAAATCTTAAAGAATTGAACAATTTTGTAAGAGAGTTTCAGGCTTTAACAAATCATTTTGTTATCTATCTTAACTCAAAAAAGTTAGCTTTATCCAATTTTATAATTACTGTTCTAATGACTGAAAAAGAAATTGGAAGTAAAAAATCTTTGATTGTTGATGAATTTATGAAAGTTTGTTGTGATGCTCATAAAGAGATAAATCAGTTCTTAAAAAGTGAATATGGTCAGCTAGGCCCTAAAGAGAAGGAAATTATTTCCATTGCCCACCATATTCTTGACTGGTACTTACAAGTAAAACCTGATGCAGCGTACAAGAAAAAAAGTAAAAAACTGGCTGCTATTTCTATTTATTTGGTGGAGAAGATAAATTCTAAAGTTACTGGTTATATAACAACAGGAATAACAGCTAAAAAATTATCTGAATTTAGCGGATATTCTTCTTCTGGTGCCTTATCTTCTTCTGCTAATGATGTTTTTTATGATGTTATCTATAATGTTATTGACCCAGAATTATTATTGGTTGAGCCTCTAAAAGCAAAAAACTGGAAAGAAAAATTAAAAGAAATAGCACCTTGTTTAGAAGAAAATTTCTCAGAGTATGATTGTTTATTTTGAATTTTTCTTCACAACCAAAATTTCAATTGCTTTTTTATCAAACTTGCCAAACTTCTTTTCACCACGCTCAATTGCTGTTGTTGCTAACTTCTTTGCATTTTCTTCACCAATATTATCTTTATAGTTTTTTTCTAAATATTTCTGTGCTTCCTTTTCTCCTCTTCCTAAAGATTTTGCTTTCCATTTGTATAAGGTCCCTGAAGAGTTTATTTCATACAAAGTTGGTTCATTATTGATACCTCCCAATAAAATAGAAACTCCATAAGGTCTTACTCCTCCAACTTGAGTGAACAACTGCATTCTATCAGCAACTTTTTTTGCTAAAACAAAAACATCTATTGGTTCTCCATAAGTTAATTTATTGATTTGTGCCTGCATTCTTAAATAATCAATTAAAATCCTTGCATCTCCTGTAAGACCGCAGGGAGCAGCTATAATATGGTCATCAATTTTTGCAACCTTTCCAAATTTAGAAGGTAATTGCAGAGCACTTAATGGAGAATAAGCAGCAAGAACAACACCATCATTAAAAACAACACCAACCGAGGTTTTACTAAGTTTAACTGCCTCCAAAGCATACTCTACCTGATAAATTCTTCCTTCTGGAGAAAAGACAACAGCTGCTCTATCATATCCCATTTGTGCCGGAATATCAATTTCTGCCATAAATATATAATTTATTTAAATAAAGTTAAACTAATCAAATACTTAATATTTTTTTATAAACAGGGCCTCCTGGTTTCAAAAAACTTTGCATTAAATCAAAGTTTGAAACAGAAAAATTATCTTCAAATTTTAGTTCACTTACTTTTTTCAAAAATTCTTTTTTGTTTTTCAAAAATTTTATTCTTGCAATTGTGAGATGTGGTTCAAAATTTGTTTCTGGTTTAAAACTTAAATCTTTCAATCCAAAATCAATCTGTTTCTGCAGTTCAATAATTTCTTTTCTTCCTTTTTCAATACCAATCCACACAACTTTAATAAAATTGTCATTTGGAAAGAATCCAAAATTTTTTAAGGAAACTTCAAATTTTTTGTAATTAATTTTTTCTAAAATCTGCTTTATCTCCTCAATCTTTTTCTCATTTACTTCACCAAGAAATTTCAGAGTTAAATGAAGATTCTGTTCCTCAACTTTTTTTATTCCTTTTTCTTGAAAATCTTTCATTATCTTTGAAATTCTTTTTTTTGTTTCTTTTGGCAGATTTATTGCAATAAAACATCTCATAAATTATGAATAGGAAAGAGAAAATTAAAACAGTACTTAAAATTTTAAAGGAAAAATATAATTTTAAAGTTAAGAGAGATGAGCCATTCAAAGTTTTGGTCACAACAATTTTATCTCAGAGAACAAAAGATGAGATTACAAAGTTTTCTTCAGAAAGATTGTTAGAGAAGGTTAAAACTCCAGAAAAATTACTTTCTTTGAAATCTAAAGAAATAGAAAAATTAATTTATCCTGTTGGATTTTACAAACAGAAAGCTAAAGGGCTGAAAAAACTTTCTAAGATTTTGATTGAAAAATATAATGGAAAAGTTCCAAACAATTTAGAGGAACTGAAAAAACTCCCTCTTGTAGGAGACAAGACAGCGAGTTGTGTTCTGCTTTTTGGATTTAATAAAAAAACAATTCCTGTTGATACTCATGTTGCAAGGATTTCAAAAAGACTTGGATTGGTTGAAAAAAATTTAAGTCCAGAAAAAATAAGAATTGAATTGGAAAAAATTTTGAAGGGGAAAGATAGGAAAATTGTTAATCAACTATTTATACAATTTGGAAAAGAAATTTGCAAACCAATAAGACCAAAGTGCAAAGAATGTAAAATCAAGAAATATTGCGAATTTTATGAAAGCTAATAATTAATTACTTTAGGAATTTCATTCAATAAATCTGAAGCAAGAAAACTTTCTCTGAATTTTTTTGATGCAAGTTCTCCTGCTCTTCCATTAATATAAGCTGCGCAGCAGGCAGATTCAAAGCAATTAACCTTGCGAGCAAGTAATGCTCCGCAAATTCCAGCTAAAGTATCCCCTGTTCCTCCCTTTGTCATGTAAGGAGTGCCTGTTTTATTTAGATAAATTTTGTTTCCATCAGAAATTATATCAATATTTCCTTTCAGCAAAATTGTTGTTTTTAATTCCCTTGCAACTTTTATCACTTTATTTTTTCTTCTTTCTAAATCATCTAAAACTCTCTCTCCACTCAAAATAAAGAATTCATAAGCATGTGGAGTTAAAACAAAATTTTTTTCTCTGACAATCTCTGGTTTTTCTGCAACAGCATAAATTGCATCTGCATCAATTACACCAGGTAATTTTGCTTCAGATAAAAATTTCTGAACTGCTTTAAAGGTTTCTTTTTCTCTTCCGAGACCCCCTCCAATAACGAAACCTGTTTTGTTTTCTAAGATTTTATAAATTTGTTTTAAATGCTCTTTTTTAAGAAAATCTCCTTTCAAAGGATGTGTAATTAAATCTGGTGAAAAGCTTGCTATTATATTTGCTGCTCTTTCGGGTGCGGCAATTTCAACTAAATCAACACCGCTCCTCAAAGCTGCAAGAGCATTGAAAGTTGGAGAGCCAGAATAAATTTTTGAGCCTCCAATTACAAGCAAAGAACCAAAATTATATTTGTGAACTTCTTTTTCTCTTTTTTTATAAATCTTTCTTAATTCCTTTATCACTTCAACCATTTTTTAATCATAAAATCCAATAACAAAATAATTAATATAAATAGAGTTGCAATTGTGGATATAAAATACTCCCCAATACCAACAAGCAAACCTACAGCAGAAGTTGTCCAAAGAGAGGCTGCTGTAGTTATCCCTTTGATATTTTTTCCAGAACTAATAATAGTTCCAGCGCCAATAAATCCGATTCCTGTAACAATTCCAGCGGCAATTCTTGCAGAATCCATTCCAAGATTCATTGAAGAGATTGTGAATAAACAAGCGCCTAATGCAACAAGCATGTGTGTTCTTATTCCAGCTGGTTTATGTGATTTTTCTCTTTCAATTCCGATAAGTCCTCCAAGAGCAACGGCTAAAATTAGTTTGACAACAATTTCTAATTGAACTATCATAAGTATATTAAATTAAATTATTTATGGCAGAGATTGTTGTTGAGATTCCTGAGTTAAAACTAGATAGGAAATTTTTTGAGGAATTGGAGAGAGATATTAATGCAACTATTAGATTAAAAGTTGCACGAGAGTTGTTGCTTAAAGAATGGGATAAGAGATTTTCAAAATCTGAACTAACAGATGAAGAATGCTTGAGACTTGGCAGAGAAATTAATAAAGCTTCTTTCAAGCATTGGAAAGAAATGGGTTGGTTATAGACAATGAAATTAGTTGTTGACTCTAATGTATTGTTCTCATTCTTTAAAAAAGAATCATCAACAAGGAAGATTATAACATTGGTTGAATTACTTGAGTTATATACTTTAAAATCAAGAATTGATGAGCTGATTAAACACAAGGAGGAAATTTGTTCCAAATCTAAAATAACTGAAGAAGAATTCTTTAAATCTTTGACAGAGTTGGAAATATTTGTTAGAATAATTGACGATAAGTTGGTTTTCAAATTTGGAAGGGAAGCAATTAAACTTGCTCCGCATTCTGAAGATGCTCCATTATTTGCGTTATCCTTGTTTTTTAATTGTCCAATTTGGTCAAATGAAGTTGCATTTAAGAGGCAATCTAAAGTTAAAGTTTTTAACACAAAAGAATTATTAGAACTCCTTGGATTCTCCTGATAAATTCTTTATTCTATTTAAATATTATTTATGGCAGAGATTGTTGTTGAGATTCCAGAGGAATTAAAATTTGGATTTAAAGAACTTGGTAGAGAAGAAATTAGCTCAATTATCTCTATGGCTCTAAGAGAGAAATTATCTGAAAAATTAATGTTCAAGGTTGCGGATGAATTGTTAAAGAAGTCTGAAATAACTGATGAATTAGCACTTAAGTTGGGCTCTGAGCTTAAGAATAGAGCTGCTAAAAAACATTTGTTAAAATCTAAGTTATAATCCATAATGCCAGAAAAATTACCAAGGACTTTGATAGTGGATGCCTCTATTTTATTTTCTTTCTTTAAAAAAGATTCTGCAAGGAGAAGGATAATTGAAGAATTACCAAATTTAGGATGTAGATTAATTTCTCCAGAGTTTGCTTTAAAAGAATTGCTATTTGACAAAGAGAAAATAATGAAATATGGTAAAATTAATGAACTTTCATTTGCATTTTTATTTTCTTTACTTTTGCGTAAAATAGATCCTATTTCAGAAGAAAAATATAAAGAATTTTTGTCTGAAGCTAACAAAATTTCACCTCATGGCGAAAAAATTAAAGATGATCCATATTTTGCTTTAGCCTTAGCATTTAATTGTGATATATGGTCTGATGAATCTGCATTTAAACAGCAATCTAAAGTTAAAGTTTTTAACACAAAAGAATTATTAGAACTCCTTGGATTCTCCTGATTTAAAATCT
>Ga0180300_10001507_pt1 | contig 10778 bp, 9 predicted proteins | sample GuaBasSediGuay15_FD_121798 | JGI IMG/M metagenome (GOLD analysis project Ga0180300, IMG submission 121798) | Subseafloor sediment microbial communities from Guaymas Basin, Gulf of California, Mexico - Guay15, Core 4569-2, 21-24 cm | ecosystem: Environmental > Aquatic > Marine > Hydrothermal... | reverse complement strand
CATCGGAGCAATCGTGGCAAGAGGCCACTAACCCCTCCATGATGGCCGCATGGAGCCTATGATAAAGTTCCTTTGCCTCTTGGGCCCTCACACAGGGGACTTGATTTCCGATATACCCATGCATGGCGAAGTACTCAGACCCTCCTAGCTCATCATAGGTCATACCCAAGATATAGACAAGGTCTCCGGCGGCTTTGGTGTCCATGGTCACCGCCTTGCGGACATCATCCATCTTTCCCAACACGGTGAACAGGACGGTGGGGGGAATGGAGATTTTGGTCTCTCCGGCCATATAGTCGTTCTTCATGCTGTCCTTACCCGATATACAGGGTACCCCATAGGCGATGGTGTAATCGTAGAGCGCCTTATTAGCCCTCACCAGTTGCGCCAGCTTATACTCTCCATCGGGGGTCTTCTCAGAGCGTACCGGATCAGGCCAGCAGAAGTTATCCAGGCCCGCCATCCTAGCAGGATCTCCTCCCACGGCCACGTTGTTCCGGATGGCCTCATCGATGGCACATGCCATCATATGGTATGTGTCGATGTCGCTATAACGAGGGCAGATTCCACTGGAGACCACTATCCCTTCAAAGGTGTCCAGCAGGGGACGGATGACGGCGGCATCCCCAGGGCCATCTTCTTCCTCTCCCACCAGCGGTTTTACCGCGCTTCCTCCTTGGACTTCGTGATCGTACTGGCGGATCACCGCCTCCTTACTGCATATGTTGAGGCGGGAGAGCATTCCTTCCAAGGTCGAAGTCATATCCCGTGGAGGAGGAAAATCGGGCTCCGGGTGTCGAGGTTGTTCCCAGCGGGCTACTAGCTCCATTTGAGGCAGGCCTTCGTGAAAGAAGTCCATATCTAGATAGGCCACTGTCTTCCCATGCCAGAGGCAATGGAACTTGCCGCTGTCGGTAAAGTGGCCCAGCACCGTGGCTTCAACCCCCATCTTTTCGGCCAATTGGAGGAGTTCATCGATCTTGGTAGGGTGCACCGCCAGGGTCATTCTTTCCTGGGATTCGGACAGAAGGATCTCCCAGGGATTGAGTCCAGGGTACTTGAGGGGGGCGCTCTCTAAATGGATCTCACATCCACCCGGCCCTCGGGCCATCTCACCCACCGAGGAGGAGAGTCCTCCGGCCCCATTGTCGGTGATGGACTTATAGAGGCCACGGTCTCGGGCCACCAGAAGAAAATCAGTCATCCTCTTCTGGGTGATGGGATCACCGATCTGTACGGCGCTGGTGGGGGAGGCCTCGTGGAGCTCCTCCGATGAGAAGGTGGCCCCATGAATTCCATCTTTGCCTATGCGCCCACCCACCATTACCACCAGATCCCCCGGATCTGCCTTTTTAATATGGGAGGGTTCCCCCTGTATGTACCTCGGCATGATGCCACATGTGCCACAGTAGACCAGGGGTTTGCCGATGTATCTCTCATCGAAGACGATGCTCCCGTTCACGGTGGGGATTCCACTTTTGTTCCCACCGTGTTCCACCCCCTCCCTGACACCCTCGAAGATCCTTTTTGGGTGTAGCACTCTGGGAGGGAGATCTCCGGACCAATCAGGCGGGGCAAAGCAGAAGGTATCCACATTAAAGATAAGCTTAGCGCCCTTTCCCGTACCAAAGGGGTCGCGGTTGACCCCTACGATCCCAGTCAATGCCCCGCCATAGGGGTCGAGGGCAGAGGGGGTGTTGTGGGTCTCTACTTTAAAGGCAAGACTCCACGCTTCGTTAAAGGCTACCACCCCGGCATTATCGGTGAAGACCGACAGACACCAGTCTCTCTCTCCTAGGGCGCGTCTGATAACTTCAGTGGCCGCTTTGATATAGGTATTGAAAAGCCCATCAATCAACTCTTCGTTACCATCTTTGTCGATATACCTGATGCGGGCCTGAAAGATCTTGTGCTTGCAGTGTTCAGACCAGGTCTGGGCGATGGCCTCCAGCTCCACATCGGTTATCAGCTCCCCGATCCCAATCTGCCTCCTTTGTTCTTTTACCTCCTCCTGTCTGAAGTAGCTCTGAATGGTTTTCATCTCCTCAAGGCTAAGGGCTAACAGTCGCTCCTTGCTAAGAGAAAGGAGTTCCCCATCAGAGACCTCCAAAGAGAACCTCTTCACCTCTCCCCCTTTTAGCCCGGTCACCTTGGGAACAATGGGTCCAATCCCCCTTTTGGGATCCCATTCCCCTCGCCCTTTTATCACAAAGCGGTTGATCAAAGGATTACCAAGCAGTTCGGTGGCTATTCTATGGGCATCCTGCCGGGAGATCTCCCCTTTTATCAGATACTGGCGGGAGGTGTATACCCTTTCATCTTCCTTTAAACGTATCGCAAGGCAGTCCTGTAATGCCTCCCTAGCGGTCCGGCCCACATTATCTGTTACACCGGGCAAGAGGCCCACCTCGATTACCCAGTCAAAATCCTGGGCCAGGGGGTGATCCACGGACCACTCCTGCGTAATGGGATCGCTGTAAGGACCTCGGCCCAGGGACTCCAGCTGCCTTCTGCTGAGGGGGGCATCGATGGTGTAGACGTCGACGCTCCGCACAGATTCCACCTTGAGCCCCAGCTCGTTTTCTATCCTTGTTTTTATCTTTTCCCCTAGAGGATCCCTCAGTCCTTTTTTTAGTGCCACCTCTATGCGGTGGGCCATCTCTTTCTCCTATTGAATCTTTACCTCCGTTACCTCATAGCCGGCTTCTGTTACTTTTTGCCTTATCGCTTCGGTGTCGAGGCCGCTACCGGTGACCGTGGCCTGGGACGACTGTAGGCTGACCCTTACTGAAGCCACTCCGGGCAGGGATCCTATGGCCTTCTGGACCGATGCGACGCAGTGTTGGCAGGTCATCCCTTTGATTTTAACGATGAGTCCCTTCTCAACCATTTTTACCTCCCCTGTAGGGGGTTCGACCTTTAGGACATATCTGCGGTACAGGGCATAGGCCAAGACAACGCCCAGGGAGATAGAGGCCCCAAGCTTGAGCCAGAAAGGGAGCATCTTCGTCCCTGTGGCAATCGCCTTTGTGTCCAATCCCCAGGCATTATATACCGCATCCAGACCTAGACCAAATACCAGGCTCATTGAGGCGATGGTCGCCACATAAATGATCGTGGTCTTTATCCCCAAGGTCTTTGCTAGCATGGTAATGGTGGCTGAATTGGTGGCAGGACCTGTCATGAGAAAGACCAAGGCTGCACCGGGGGAGAGGCCCTTGGCCATCAACACGGCGGCGATAGGAATAGAACCGGTAGCACAGACATAGAGGGGGATCCCCACCACCATCATCAGGAGCATGGCATAGATACCGGAGCTGAGGTGGACGCCGATGAAGTTTTCCGGAAGCAGATAGGAGATCAGTCCCGCAATGCAGATGCTGATCACCAGCCACTTGACGATGTCTGAGGGGAAATCCACTAGGGCGTACTCCAGCATCTTTTTTACCTTCTCCCCGAGCCGGTGGCCATGTTCTCCCTCTATTTGGAGCTCACCACATGTAGTACATATAGAGGGAGAAGAAGATGAGGAGAGGTCGCTGTCTTTTACAAGCAAATTTGTGAACGCCCCCCCAACGATCCCACTAATAAAGGCCGCCAGAGGGCGAAAGAGGGCAAAGATCGGTCCCAAGAAACCATAGGTGACGAGTATACTCTCGACCCCGGTTTGTGGGGTGGAGATGAGGAAGGAGACCGTCGCCCCCCTCCCCGCACCTTGGCGATAGAGGGAGATACCTGTGGGGATAACCCCGCAGGAGCAAAGGGGGAGAGGAACCCCCAAGGTGGCCGATTTTACCACCGCTTTTATATCCTTTGTCCCCAGGTGTTTTCTTATCACCCCTGAAGGGAATAGTATATAGAGGACTCCAGCCATAAGGAAGCCAAACATGAGATATATGGCCATTTCGTCGTAGATAAAAAAGGTCTCTTTGGTTATCCCTATCAGTAGGTCTTCCATATCATTTCAATATTATATTGAATCTCCCCCCAAGGGCAAGAGAAACATTGAATACCCCACTTTTTGAGTGACAACAATTGTCACTCAAATGACACTCTATGGGAGAAAGGCTGTCAGAAGGAGAATGGGCAAAAGTGGGGACCTAGTTGATAACCTATTGTAATCATTAAAAAGTTGGTTTTTTCAGATTTTTGCCAAAATGTGGCACATCTTTTGCTCAATTGGTGATGAAAACTTTCTATTGCAATAAAGTTGTGGGAGGTTTGAATATGGCCGTAAATAACGAACGTGATGCCCGTGCTTCCATCTCCGTTAAGCTCTCGCGACCATCTGACAAAGAAGAGGAGTTTAATTCAAACGTTGAGTCCATCCATCAGCATTTAGCGATAAAATCTTTCCTTACGCAAATGGAGATACTTGACCCAGCCTTATTGGAGCACTCTCGTTTGGTGACCCATTACACCTTGTTGATGGGCCGAAGTCTCGGGTTTACATCGGATGACGAGAGGAAACTTCTGCACAGTTCTCTATTGCATGATTTGGGGAAGATGGGCATTGATAGGCAGATTATAGAGAAAAAGGGGAAACTCACCCCCCAGGAATGGGAGCTTATCCGGGCCCATCCCTTAAATAGTGTAAAGATACTTTCCATCTTTCCATATTTTCGTGACATCATTCCAATAGTCAAGCACCATCATGAGTGGTATGATGGCACCGGATACCCTGATGGCCTCATGGGGGAGGAGATTCCTCTTATGTCTAGGATGATCATGGTAGCTGATGCCTTTGTAGCTATGACCAGCGACCGTCCTTATCGGGCAGCACTGACGATCAATGAGGCAGTTGGTATTATTAGGAAGAATAAGGGGAGGCAGTTCGATCCCAAACTTGTTCATCTCTTTATCACCGTGGTTTCAGAGGAACTAAAGACCCCTCTGTGATGGGTGAAAAAGAGGGTATTGTCGCTCACAGGACAACTGGGATCCTTTCCCCCCTGCCCACCCATCCTTTTTTTATCTCGAACTTACAGGCCACCACCCAGATTCCCTGGGAGGCTGCTTTGTGCAAAGCCGTGGCAAAGGCGGGATCTGTCTCCTTGTTGGGTGAAAAGGAATGGGCGTCTTTTCTCTGGACAATAAACACCACCCCTCCTTTTTGTCCCCTTTTTGCCGCCTTGGTTAATAGTTCTAAATGTTTTCTCCCTCTCACTGTAGGGGCATCAGGGAAAAGAGCGATCCCTTCACGCACCAGAGTAACTGATTTCACCTCTATTAGGTGTCTATTTCCCCCTTTTTTGACAGTAAAATCCAGTCTTCTAGGGCCAAAATTGACCTCCTTGTCCACTGAGGTGTACCATTTTAATTTTTCGATTAAGCCTTGTCGTAAGGCCTTTAGGAAGAGGTCATTGGCATAACGGGCGTCCACACAGACCCAGTTTTTTCCGGTATATATCCCCCAAAGGTCATAGGGTGTTTTTCTGCCCTGTTGAGATACTTCTCTGACCAAGGCCGTTGCTCCCGGAACCAACAGCTCCCTTAAGCGGCCTGAGTTGGGGAGATGGGCTTCCTTTAACATCCCATTCACCTCCACCAAGACGAGGAATCTGTTGCGCCTCTCGACGAAGATGGCCTCTCTAAGTATGGGTGATGACATGCTTTTAAAGATACCATTTTTGACGGAAGAAGGTCAAAGTAGAGATCGATAACTAGACGAGATTAAACCTCATCTACATCCAATAGTTCCACGTGCCCCTCGGCCAGATCCTCCAACTTAGGTTTGAGGCGTTCCAGTGCCTGTTCCACCCTCTTTCTCAACTCCACTCAATGGACCTCCTTAAGGCCTTCCTGCTGAATGAGTTCCTTCACCATTTTTTCTATCGCATCTGTTGTCTTGTAGATAAATTCAATAGACTTTCCTGCTGGATCTTCCAATTCCCAGTTCTCCACCCTGGCCGCAGGTATGGCAGGGCAACTTGTCTCACATCCCATTAGCACAATAAGGTCAAAGGGGCGACCTTTGCTCTCGATTTCACCTAACCCCTTGGGCCTGCGGAAAGCGAGGTCTATTCCTTTTTTCGCCATGACCTCAATGGCAAAAGGATTGATCTCCCGGACGGGTTGATCGCCGGCACTTTGAACGTCGAATGATTCCCCAGCATAAAATTGAAGGAAGGCCTCTGCTATCTGACTTCGGTAGGCGTTCTCACGGCACAGGAAGAGGACCCGCTTCCTCTTGGAGAGCATTTCCACCAACCCCTTGCCCCTTCGTTTTGCCTCGGAAAGGGCCGAGGGGTGATGGGATATATCTCCAAGAGACTCAATCTGGCGAAAGCCCGATACCCCCTCGAAGCTCGCGCCAATGGCATTTAAAAAATACCTGGCAGTAACGCTTGTACCTGTGAAGAGTTCTTTTCCCCTAGTTGCCCCTACCGCCAAGAGGAAACCTTTGCGAACCTTTGATTTTGGGTCTTGAAGTTTAAGGATATATCTCCTCGCCCAGAGGGCCTGAGAGCGGTCTATCAATGCCTTCAATTGAGCCGTGGGGCCATAAAAGAATATGGGTGTGGCCACGGCTACAAGGTCAGCCCTGCGAAGGAGATGGTAGATTTCATCCATGTCGTCATCTTCTATCCGACAAAACCCGTTTTTCTCACAAAAGCGACAGCCCTGACAGGGTGTTATCCTCTTTTCAGCTACATATATCTTTAAGACCCTTACTCCTTCCTCTTGGGCACCCTCAAGGAAGGCCGAAAGCAAAAGGTCTGTATTTCCCTCTCTTCTAGGACTTCCCATGAGACCGAGCACAAGCACCGTTACCTCTTTAGATATTTTTCTAGGGCCTTCTTCACCGCCTCTTTGATGAAGTAGCCAGCCCTGTGCATGAGGGTGTCTTGGAACTGCCAGTCTACGTTCATGGTGGCCAAACATGGATAATTGTGGTGAAGGATACCGCTTTTTTCCTCCGCATCCACAACCATTGCCCCCTTTAACCCTTCGGCCACGAAATATGTACTCCCACAAGGGGCGCTTTTGACCACTTTTATTCCCTTCACTCTGTCGTTTTCCACTTCGGCCTCAAGTTCAGGAGCACCGAAGTGGTGGGCAAACTCCCTGATGAGTGGGTCGTTAGAATCCCCCTCCTGAAGGGTACAGAAGGTGGTAGGGAAGACCACCGCTACGTCCATCTTATGAAAGGTCCTCTCCAATTGTTTTGCCAGACCAGGGGGAAGCCAGGCCCGATTATCCACAGGGGCGATCACCGCACGAGCACCCGATGCCTTTACTATATCCGGCAGAAGCTGCGGTATGCCGGAATTTTCGCCGAGACTTATCACAAGATCGGCTTCAGGTATGTTTTTGGGAAGGAACTCCGAGGGTTCCTCGATCATCGTGGGGAGTGAGGAGGTGATCTCGAGGACTTCCACTACCCAATTCCCTGGGCCGTGTTTCTTCCAGGTCTCTACCATCCTCTTTCCATAATTTCCTTGAACTATAGCCAATATCTTCACGATTTATATCGTCTCCTTCTCTGTCTCCTCTATAAGCTTGTCTAGTTCCTCTTTAAGGGCCTTGGGAAGACCGATAATCTCTAAGGAGAGGAAACCGCGGACGATAAGAGAGGTAGCCTCTTGCTCCGTAAGGCCTCTAGCCATCAGGTACTCTATCTCCTCTTGGGCGATCTTGCCCACAGCCGCCTCATGAGACATCTCCACCCCAGCGGCCCTGCCCTCCAACTCGGGTATAGCACGGATGACCCCCTTCTCGTTGAGGATAAGTCCCCGGCACTCTAGGTGGGCCCTTACGCCAGGGACCTCTCCGATAAGGTGCCCTCTAGCTATGATTTTCCCCCCTGTGGTTACAGCTCTAGAGATAACCTCAGCTCGACAACCCTCCTGCTGGAGCACCACCCGGGAACCTACATCCATCAGTGACCTCTCCTTGGCCAAAAGTATCGAGTTGAAGGTGGCCACAGCCCCTCTTCCTTTCAAAACTGCTGTGGGATACATTTGCAAATCCTTAGCGGGCAGAAGGCAGATATAATTGGAGATGAAAGTCGCCCCTTCCTCTACCCAGATACCCGTCCTAGGCCTCACCGCCATCTCTTCGGGCCAGTTGTGAATCATGGTAAAGGTGAGCTTCGCCCCCTTCTTCACATAAAACTCGGAAACGCCGACATGTAGCCCTGATCGCACTTGGGCAGAAGTAGCACATCCCGTTATAACGTGAAGATCTGAGCTTTCCTCAGCTATGATCACATTATGTACATCCTGAGCAATTTGGTCCTCAGTTAGATATAGACAGGCCTGCAAAGGGTACAGGACCTGTGCCCCGGGCTGAGATCGGATGAAATATCCATGTTCCTGATGGAGCTCTGCACGCCTGGTATAGACATCTTTATCTGCTGATATGGTCTTCCACCAGTATTCATTGAGGCCGTTGTACCTCTTTCTCGCCTCAGTAATAGAGAGGATCTCCACCCCCTCGAAGTGGGTACGACAGTGGACAACCGAATGGTCCATCTGGAGGAAGCTTCCTGAGCGCTCCGTTTCCATGGGGTCTATGCCGGCCTTGAGGAGGATCTCGCGGTCCTCAGGAGATAATTGTGTAAGATCCTCGAGTTGCGGGTGTTCAGGGGCTTCCTCTCGAAAGCGCTTCAGATCGAGGTCAACTTCGTCTTGTGCCATCTCACCTCTCCTTTCGGAAGCAGCGATAGCATTCGTCGTAGCCATGCTCCCTTATGGTGTGCAGGATCTCCCGAGGATTACCCTTACAGACTATGTTGCCATTCAACAGGACATGACCCACGTCGGCATCTATGTATTGAAGGATATGTCCGGTATGGGTGATGATCAGGGCGGACTTCATTTTCTCCCTATGGAGCTCCTTATATGATTTTTCCCCATTGGGCTTTATCTTCCTACCAAGCAGGTGATTTATGGCCTTGCCAATGAGGATGATGTTTTCTAGGTCCACCCCTGACTCAGGTTCATCCAGCAAGACCATCTGAGGGTCCTGCAGTATTAACTGCAAGAGCTCAACCCTCTTAATCTCTCCCCCTGAGAAACCCACGTTGATCTCCCGTTCAAGAAACTCCACTAAATTTAGCTTTTGTGCGTATTCTTCCAATAACTTACCGTTCTTTTTGGCGCAGATTTCTACCAGTTGCCGGAGCCTTACGCCCCTTATGCTTGGGGGTCGCTGAAAGGATATCCCGATCCCCATCTTTGCGCGTTCATTGACCGGGAGATGGGTGATATCTTTGCCGCAAAATATCACTTTTCCCTTTACGATGTTATAATCGGCAAACCCCATAATGGCGTTCAATAGGGTGGTCTTGCCCGAACCATTGGGACCGAAAAAGGCATGTGTCTCTCCCACCCTTATCCCGAGGTTTACCCCCATGAGCACTTTCTTTCCCCCTACCTCTACATGGAGATTCCTTACCTCCAACAGAAAATCGTCTTCCATTTTATTCTCCTCTTTTTACTACTTTGTTTATATTATAGTTTCTGCCCTTTTTAATTCAAGTGAAACTGTTCACTATTAAATCCTATAAGATTTTTCTCTACAGGCCTAGTGAGTAGAGAGCTAATCCAATCGCCAAACCGATGATGAAGTTGAAGCTCTTGATCAAGACAGAATCCTTAAGGGTATAGGCAAGTAATGGAAGCATCCCGTGTCCATCCTGGATAATGGAACTTGCCAGAAGTACGGAAAAGGGGATCAGCCCTTTGGCAAACATCATGACGATTAAAAGATGTGGACCTGATTCGGGGATGATGGCCACTAATGATGCCAGCACTAATACCCATGAGATATGAGCCTGCACGAAGGCCTCGAGGTTCCAAAACTTCAAGCCCACATCTACAGCTACTAGGGCACCGAAGCTCCAGAGAAACACTCTCCACAGGTGTTTTTTGACAATGTGTTCCCAGATATGCTCATTTAAATAGTGTTCAGGCGCGGTTAAAACCACAAAAAAGGTTACTGAGAGCAAGCTGACGAAGGTAATTCGCTTCCAGTCCCACACGGCAGGACCAATGATCCCCAAGGAGAAACCGTAGATAAAAATTCCAAGCAGCAAGAGCAGCAAAAAGCGAGCCAGAGATATCTTCTGCAAATTAAGCAATACCCTTTTGGGATTGATGCGCCATCTCTCATCTTCTATATGAAGAAGAGGCGTTTGGCATTCCTCACAGGGCCTTATCCGTAGAACGGGCACCATTTTGTCAACAATCCAGGCGAAAATGATCCCTAAGGCGAATAGGATCCCAAAGAGCAGCAGGGCCTGTCCTGGGAACAAGGCCAACATCACGAAGGCCTCATCACCGCAGGTGGCTATCATTCCGCCCACCATCGCCCCAAAGGTGATCAGCCCGTGGACGTAAAAGGAGACGTTCATGAAGGCCCCAAGACAGCCGGGGGTTGCCCCCAGAAAAGAAGTGGTGATGTACTGTCTGAACTGTCCCCCCCTTATCGCTCTGTTCATCTTTCCTTGGGTCAATACATTTAAGTAATCGGCCAAGACCATCATCACGAAGACAAACACGCTGATCATTAAGGCATGTTTTAGGTTAATGGCGATGATGTTCATAGGTCATCCCCTCTTATTTTTGTCCTGGTATGGGGTAGAATTATGTCCCCAGTTCTGAGCGCAGGTGGAGAAAGTCCAAGATATCGGTGCGGCATACCAATCCTTTGATCTCACCCCCCTCTATCACCGGAACTTGGTTGATCTTGCCGCTGGCAAGCCTGCTGAGGACCTGATTCCCGTCATCCTCAGGGGAAACGGCCACTAATTTATCTCTGGGGGTCATGAT
>Ga0180300_10001505_pt1 | contig 10789 bp, 11 predicted proteins | sample GuaBasSediGuay15_FD_121798 | JGI IMG/M metagenome (GOLD analysis project Ga0180300, IMG submission 121798) | Subseafloor sediment microbial communities from Guaymas Basin, Gulf of California, Mexico - Guay15, Core 4569-2, 21-24 cm | ecosystem: Environmental > Aquatic > Marine > Hydrothermal... | reverse complement strand
GCCGGTGTTCGTCCTTTCGGTGTAGCTTTGTTGATTGCTGGAGTTGATGTAACAGGTCCTAGACTATTTTCAACACATCCATCAGGAGCATACTGGGAATGGCAAGCAACAGCAATAGGAAGAGGCGCACAGGGAGTAAATGATATGCTTGAAAAAGAATATAAGAAAGAATTGTCTCTTGGTGAAGCCATAAAATTAGCTTTAAAATCGCTAAGAGAGGTCGCTGAAAAAGAACTTGAGCCAGACAACGTAGAGTTAGCAGTAGCAAGTGTCGAAAATAAAGTATTTGAAAAGATGAGAAAAGACGAAATATCAAAATGGTTATCATCTTTATGAAAAACAGTGATTTTCCCCTCTCTAAAATACGGAGGATCTCTGATGATTACAAAATTTAGTGAAGAAGATTGCTGGAATTTCATTAGAACATGCGAAGACGAAGGGGGAAGAATACACAATGCTACACTTCACATAAAAATTAAAGAAGAATCTCCTTCGTTTTTCACTATTGTAAAAAAACTTTTAGATGAGATATTCGAGGAAAAGGGAGGAAAAATATTTATACGCTGGGACAAAACAAGAAAAGAGTCAACAAACATGTGCGTAATAATGGTAAGTTTTGATCAAACGCCTTCTACGCATTTTGTTGCAGTTGCAAGAAAAATTTACGAAGTTTCAAGCTTTGCTACCTCAAGTACTGTTTCAGCAGATTGCACTATATATTATGATGCTCAAAACCGATATATAGTATTCAAAAATATTCACTATCCCCCAAGAAGCTCTGAATGTAAAATTATAGAAGGTCCAATCAAACCGTTTAAAGCCGTAACAGAGGATAAAAAAACTTTCTTTTTCGAAAACTTAGTTGAGCTTGAGAAATTTATGCAAGAAGTACCAAATATAAAAGCCTATACTTGGGATTCAAAAACGAAAAAATGGGTGCCATGGGCTCACATTGAAAGGGTCGAAGACAGTCTGAAAGTAACAATACCCACACCAAAAGGAATAGTAAAAATTAATGTTGACCTTCATACGGGAAAAGTAACCACTAAAAAGCTAGAGAGAGAATAATATTTATCTCTTAATTTTTTTGATAACGTGTTTTATGATTTTATCTGCAATATCGACTTTACTAACTTTTTGTAAACCATGCCAAGAAGGTGCAGCATTAACTTCAATCACCATAGGTCCTTCCTTGCTTTCAATGATGTCCACTCCAGCATAGTCTAAACCTATAGCTTTGGAAGCTCTTATCGCCAATTCTTCCAATTCCTCTTCCAATTTTATAGCCTCAGCTCTACCACCAATAGAGATATTTGTTTTCCATTCACCAGGAGGAGAATAACGATACATGGACGCGATGACTTCATCTCCAACAACAAAAGCCCTAATATCCCTATTGGGCCTCTCAATATATTCTTGAACATATAGAACGAAACCAAGGCTGTATAGAGTTTTTAAAACTCTATATGCTAAGTCAAAATTATCGGTACGGATCACACCAAGACCTCGTGCACCTATCAAAGGCTTAATAACAACACTGCCAAACTTCCTAGCAGCTCTTATGGCGGCGCCCAAACTCTCTGTTATAACGGTTCTAGGAACACGTATACCAGCCCTTTTTAAAGTATAAAGAGTAGCGTACTTGTCTTTAGCGCGTCTAAACGCATAACTACTATTAACTACGGGTATGCCGCAAAGCTCTAAATGTTCAAAAAAACTAACTCTAAAAGTTATTTGATCAGTGGTCCCAAAACCAAAAGTTCTGAGAAGGACAGCATCAACATCATTAACTAGATTTAAGCCGCCTGAAGTAAAACTCTCAACATCCATGAGTCGTGAGGTAATACTTCTAATGGGAATATAAACAGTTTCGCCACCATTTTTTCTAATAGCTCTATCAAGTTCTCTAAAAATCCAATTTTCTTTGCTAAGATAGTAAACAATACCAATACGCATTTTCAAACCCCCTAAAAATTCCAAGGAGTCTTTAGGAGAGAAATAACATACGGGCGAATATTTCTCTTTATCTCGATAAATTTTTCATCTTCCAGTTCCTTCAAGTACTTTCTAACTTGGCCTTCAGAAACATTTAATCTTGCGGCAAGTTCTTTCACACTTAGTTCTCCAACTTCTTCTAAAACAGCTAAAATCTTATACTTTACAGTCCTCAACAATTCCTTTTTCATAAAATTTTGTAGCTTTGTAGTCTTCTCACGTAAAGTTTCAACTTCCCTTCTTAAATCTTCAACAACATTATTATATATATTTGAACTTGCAACACGGGTCTCTAGATCCCTGATAGTAGAAGTATACTTTTCAATTAGTGTTTGAACATACTTAACAATAGATCTAGATAGTTCCGAATGAAAATCTGCAAAATATCCCAAAACAATATCTTTAAATTCGGAAAAAGGAAATCCCTCGCCACTTTGGGAAATATAGCGATCTATAGCATTTTCAAGTTTCTTTTCCCATCTACTACGGATATCGTACATAATTCCAAGGAGTCTTAAAATCATTCTCCTAGACTTTTTCCCAAGGTCTTCCTCCATTGTGCATCACACCGCTACAAACTACAAAACTTCTACATACTATTAAATAATCTTCCTCTGCCTGGGTAATGCAACTTTATAAAAACGTAATTCATCTAAGTAACCATCAAAATCCATTAAAAAGGAATTTAACTTAAAAATTGGAACAACAGGAACATTAGATTCCAGCATTATTTTTTCTTGAAATAAAGTAACTAAAAGAGGAACTAAAACCCCTTCACCCCAATCCTCAATGCCCAAATTTAGCACGTATCTGTCGATTACATCGCCAAGAAGTTTAACTCTTTCAACATGCTTTTTTATAGCGTTTCTTAAACCAGAAGTCTTACCGAAACGAGCCCCCCACTGCTTAGCGTCAATACATAAAATAAAGGGTCTCCGTAAACCTAAGACATCCACTTCGCGTCTACCAGTTCTATGCTTAAAACGAAAATTTAAAAACGATTTAAAGCCGCAACTCTCAAGGATATCGGAACAAAAAACTTCAAACTCTCTCCAAGTCAGAAAGCGGGAAATTTTCTCAACATCACAACCCAAACCAGCAGCAAAACAGGCCAATCTTAACCTCCTTTCATCGTTTACAAGCAACTTCTTTCCCTCAATAATTATTAAATCTCTCTCCCTTAACCTACCTACAGTTTTTTTGACCAAGGTGGAAGCAAAACCGCTACACGCCACAATATCTTCAATAGAAAGTTCTTTAACAACCTTCGTAAGCTTCAAAATACAAAGCACAATTTCTTTCTCAAAAGCCATAATTCAAATCCCTTCGCAGGAACTTAAAACTACTTTAAACATAAAAGATTTAAAATTTAAATACGACGCAGACCAACTGTTTTTACTTAGCTTCCAGCATAAAACTATTATTCAACCTAAAATTTCATTTTTTAGCAATAGTAATAAGTCGTATAAGATGTATACACCCTCCAAGCAGGATAAACGAGGGATGTAAGTGCCATTGATCTTCAAAAACCCAAAATACCGTGAAATGTCCACCAAAGCAAAGGAAATTGCAGAAAAGTACCTAAACCGAAAACAAAAAACATTGATAGTATGTCACGGAGACGGGGACGGGGTAAGTAGCGGGGTACTAACATATATAGCTCTATGGAAACATGGCTGCCCCGTAGAATATATAGTAACAAGAGAACTAACACCACATACACTTACACAAATAAACGAGAAATATATGGAGGAAGACTGTGAAAGAATAATATTCTGCGACATAGGAGCTGGAAAAGAAAAAGAAATAGCAAAACAATACTCAAACTACCTGATACTAGATCATCACGAACCTCAACTGAAACGCTCACAAAGGCAATTAAACCCAATACACCATAACATAAACGACTTAACTGAATGCTCTGGAAGTGTAACAGCTTATCTCGCGGTCTACTATTTATTTGACGAACAGTTCTGGACAACAAGATGGGGAAAATGGATAACAGCCCTAGCAGTACTAGGAGCAGTTGCAGACCTGCAAAATATAAAATATGGACGCCTAATAGGGTTGAACAGAAAAATATTAAAATTCGCTAAACAAATCGGAGCCGTAGAGTACAAAATTGACATAGGATTCTACGGTAGATACACAAGACCGATACCAGTAGCAATAGCTTATCACAGCCCAAAACTACCAGAACCTCTAAACAATGTAACAAGATGCGCGGCATGGCTTAAAAAACAAGGTATACAACTAACAGAAGAAAGATACAACGGAACATATTGGAGACGAATAGTAGACCTAAGCAAAGAAGAAAAACAAAAACTACTAAACATAATTGAAAAACATTTGAAAGAAACAGTAGAACCAGAAACCTTGCAAGAATACTTAGAATCCCTAAAAAATGAAGTATACGACGTAACAATATTTGAAGAAACAGAACTCAAAGAATTTAGTTTAGACCCGAGAGAAATCGTAACATTCCTAAACAGCTGTACAAGGCAAGGAGACAATGAAACAGCATTCAATTTACTTTTTGCGGCCTACGATGCTGTGGAAAAAGCAGCAAAACACTATAAAACGTACAAGGGAATAATAAGAGAAGCTTTAGAAGCTGTTCGAGAAGGACTAATAGAACCTAAATACTACAAGAACTTCGTATTCTACAACTACGGTAACCTCATAAACGAAAAAACCACAGGCATAATAGCAACAAATCTTCTAAAACAAAAAATTTCAAAAGAACAAAAACCACATGTAGTAGCCGCTCTACACACTGATCCAAAAATGCACGGAATGTTAAAAATAAGTTTTAGGGCCCCACTAAACTACCAAGAGCTCAAAAACAATCAAGGAAAACAACTTAACATAGGAGAATTCTTTCAACAACTAAAAGACAAATTAAAACAAATAGACCCTAGAATAGATGGGGGAGGACATAGAACTGCAGCGGCAATAACTATACCCACGAAACAACTGAAAAAGGTCCTTGAACAATTAGATAAATACTTAGACCAATACATAAACATCGAAGGTGCAACTTCTTGATAAAGGGTGAAAAACAAAAAATAAGAGAATACATCTGGAACAAAATGGAAAAAGAAGGAATAGCCAGATTTCCTCTTCCCTGTAAAGGCCGAATACCAAACTTCATCGGAGCCGAAAAAGCAGCTGAAAAACTTAGGCAACTACCAGAATATAGAAATGCAAAAGTAATTTTTTGTAACCCTGATTCCCCTCAAAGATCCGTGAGGGAAATGATATTAAAAGACGGTAAAATTCTTGTAATGGCTACGCCCAGATTAAAAGAAGGACTCTTAATCTTAGATCCTTCAAAAATCCCTAAAAACAAATATAGAGAAGCATCTACTATTCGAGGCGCGTTCAAATGGGGTGTGAAAGTTCACCCCTCTAAAATAAAAATTGATGTGAAGATCACAGGTTCGGTTGCCGTATCTCCTAAAGGAGGCAGAGTTGGCAAAGGAGGCGGTTACAGTGATCTGGAATATGGAATTCTAAAGGAGTATGGTGCGATAGATGAGAAAACTCCGATTATTACTACAGTTCACGATATCCAAATAGTTGATGACATTCCGATGACAGAGCACGATATGCCCGTAGACGTCATAATAACGCCAACAAAAATCATTAGAACAAATACAAAATACAATAAACCAAAGGGAATCCTATGGGAACATCTTACAAAAGAAAAAATTGAAAAAATTCCACTATTGAAACATCTTAGAAAAAATACGAACTCTTAACGCACAATCCCTTTTAACGTCATTAGGACGGTAAATGTAGCGTGTAAGTTATTATACGTCTTCTATGCCTTGTTCTGTTATTCTGAAAACTGCCTCGCTTTCTGGTAAGTAGGGGCTATCAACTAATCTAGCTATTCTCCTTTCCTGTTTACTCTTTCTTAAATATACTCTAGTTGTGCATGAATGGGCAAGAATATGTCCACCTGTAGCTTCTGTTGGGTCGCCGAAGAAAACAGCAGGTTTAGCCATAACTTGGTTTGTTACAACAACAGCAACGTTAAAGACCTCAGCAATACGAAGTAAACTATGTAAATGCTTATTCAACTTTTGCTGGCGCTCGGCTAACATCCCCCTGCCGCCATATTCAGCCCTAAAATGACCCATAACACTATCAACAATCAACAAACCGATATTCATCTCTGGAATTAACTCTTTGGCTTTCTCAACAAGTAACATTTGATGATCGGAATTATAAGCCCTGGCAGCCAAAACCCTCTTTAGAACTTCTTTCGGATCTAAATTGAAGCGCGAAGCCATCTGAACAATACGTTCGGGCCTAAAAGTACCTTCTGTGTCGATATAAATAACTCCACGTTCTAAGCCACCTTGATCCTCAGGTAACTGTACAGTTACACACAATTGATGAGCAATCTGCGTTTTACCAGTCCTATACGCACCAAAAAACTCAGTAATCCCACGAGTCTCAATTCCACCGCCAAGAAGACTATCTAAACTCTTACTACCTGTGGTAATTCTATGAATTTCCATTCTTTCAGCCCAAACTTCTTCTGCTGAAACAAAGCCGATGCCAGCAGCTTTCCTAGCTTCCTCAACAATTTTGGCTGCTACACCTTCACCGATGGAAAGAACAGCAGCTAATTCCCTAGGAGAAGTAACGGCAATTGCTTCAATACTACCAAAACCATTTTCAACCAGCTTCTTAGCAATTATAGGCCCAACACCAGGCAGATCCTTAATATCCAAAACCTTCTTAGTTCGAGGCACAAAATCACAACTCCTAACAATCATTTAAAACAAATAAACCCCAACTTAAAAACCTACCGAAAAACATAACAACATAATGCAAAACCAATCAAAGAGATGTAATTCTCTAAGAACAAGTAAAAAGTAAAGTAAGAGTGATGGTCGGCCCGCCGGGATTTGAACCCGGGACCTCTACCGGGATTCAATGTAACATTGAATCCTGGCGGTGTCTGCTTGTCCGAGCGGCGGCTAAGGATGAACAAACGCCTTACTAGGCGTTTTCTACAGCTTCGGTCTCCAACCCTCTAACTTAGGGTTGGAGTCGCCCGCTCTGCCACTGAGCTACGGGCCGGGACGTTTTTAGTCTTAGGAGTTATTTTAACTATTTCATAGTGGTAGATTCTGTCAGAATTTATATTTTTTATGGTCTATCATTTTACTTTTTGTTTAGTTTAGTTGGGGTCTAGAGTTAATGTATGGTTTTTATCTTAAAGTTTTTTGATTATTTTCATGCTTTTTTTGAGGAGGTTTTCCACTTTGTTTTCCAGTTTGTAACAGGAACGAAGTTTACAAGTTCCGCTTTTACATATTTATAGAATTTATAGGTGTACATTAACTGTAATTAGGAAGATCGAAAATTGGAAAGGATCAATGATGCTATGTCTTTAATGTTGCTAACTTATTCCTAATGTACTTAATACTTTTAAGTAGACCGTTCCATGTATGTATTTCAAGTATTAGCGGAACGTTATTGCACTTTGAAACAATATACGGAAGTAGATTATCAAAGTCTATTGAACCTTCACCCAATGCTAAATGTTCATCTGCTGTTCCATGATTATCATGAAGATGAATTACGCGTATTTTCTCCCTTATTACATCAAAAAAAGTTTTTAAATCGCAACCCCACGTATTTGCGTGCCCAACGTCAAACGTCACGAAAAGAATTTCATGATAACTATTCAAACTGTTTATGAAATTCATAATCTCATAAGGATCGGTCATCAAATGTCTTCTTTTCTTTTTTTCTTTATTTTCTATACATATCTTTATTTGATAGTCACGTGCAACATTTAATATTGATATTAGCGACTTCTTTGCCAACTTCCTTATAGTAGTTATCCTTTTAGGGAGATAGTCCTCGTGAAGGTAACCCATATGTAGTGTTACGTACTCCGCGCCAAGTAAGTATGCCACCTTTACGCAATTTATTATACGTTTTACTGCCGCTTTTCTCAGCAAATGGCTTGTACTTGCAAGATTCACATCTATGTAGCTGGCATGTAGTAATGGAGTTAACTCCATTGCCTGTAGCAGTTCCTTTAATTTTTTAATGAATTTTTTCCTAAGTATAATTTCTTCAGGGTCAAAAAATGGCCATTCACATCTAAGTTCAACAGCACTTACTCCGTGTTTCCTAACGGTTTCCAAAAGATCAAACAGACTACCTTCTACATCAACAAACGTCGCAACTCCAATTTTCAAGCTTTCCACCACCTAAATCGATCTAGCGCTACCTTGTAGAAAACCCTTAAGAGCCAGTATGCCCTTAGAGAGATAAGTAAATGTTTTAGACGCATAGCACGATACTGAGTTTGCTATTCTAATTATTCAGAACATGCCATAGATTATAAGTTCTAAATAATTTATGGAGAGTCAAAATTTTTATTGAAAGTTTCTTTAATTCTATAAATTGTCTCGGAAAAGGTGAGTATTACGAGTATAAGAAGGAAGAGAGGTAATGACAATGGAAATACCTCCGCACTAATTCCAGCAAGCATGATAACAAAAAGTCTTACATCTCTTCCTGCCCATCGCCTTTTATATTCGTAGCCAACATTTAAACCCTTAGCAGCCGAGTAACTTACACTAAAAGAACCCATTAAAGCTAGAAAGCCCAAAGCTATAATTAAAGAACCTGTTATTGGGGGAGAAACGATATTATATGCCAAGATAGTTATGGACATGATGAGTAATCCATCCGCAAATCTGTCGAGAACAGCGTCTAATAATTCCCCTTCCTTAGATGTTCTATTTGTTAATCTGGCTATTTCTCCATCACAACCATCCAAAATACTTGAAATCTGAGCCATAATTCCGCCAAGGAAAGGAATCTTTCCCAGAAAGAAACAAGCGCTCAGAGCAGCTGTAAGGAAACTTAGAAAAGTCATTTCATTTGGAGTGATATTAAGTTTTGAATTAACTAGAAAAATACTAATTCTAGTTGAAACTTTCCGATTAATATGTTTAGCAATGAAACCATCAGTTTCTTTCACAAGCTTAACCATCGGCACTCCCTCACATGTGGGAGTTGACCGCTGAGAAATAAAGAACTTATATAAAACTAAACACCATTAAATATCTCCATATGTGTTCTAAAACCTTGTATATTTAAGTATTTTTGCTCCTTTTCACATGCAAGCGTTAAATCAGCCAGTTCAAGCCAAGCAGCATCAAAGCCCCAAAAAGTAAAATCTAAGCACTAGAACTTAAAACTTCTTTTATCGACACATAAGCGACTATATGACACAGCTATAACATGAATCAAGCTTCCAAATAGTCACTAAGCATCTTCAAAACGTGTATAATCGGAAAACGTCGAAAACGTAAAAATTTATATCATAAATCCTTGCCAGAGAGGATCCCTTCTATTTATAATAACCTGCGAAATTTGAGTGATATACGCTTTACCCGTAATCTCAGGAATTATAGCCTTATATGAGCCCAATTTTGTGGTATTCACAATCCTTACCTTAAATAGCGTATTAATGATACTTTCATGAATAAATACTTCATTTTCCTTTAATAAATTCTTAGAAAATAGTACAGCAGCCCTAGCGGCACTACCAGTACCACATGGACTTCTATCCACACTACCTTCACCCCATATTACAACATTTTTTCCATTTGCTATGTCTGTTTCGGGCTCGTCTGTAAACATGGCTAAATTGATTTTATTTGTAATATTAGGGTTTGTAGGATGAGTTATTTTAATCTCTTTGTTTGCTGCATCTATTAATTTTAATCCTGCAGTAATCAGCTTTTTTATAAACTCTTTTCTGACTCTTAAAGCCAAGTTCCTAGCATCGGTAATGACATAAAAGTTACCGCCAAATGCGACATCAACATCGAATTTACCGGTCCCTGGAAGTTTTAACTGAAAAGTTCCGACATGAAAACTGGGTACATCAATTATACTTACTTCTTTAACTTCTTCGTTCTCAATCTTACATCTTGCTTCTATTATTCCCGCAGGGGTTTCAAATTTAATTTTTGTATACGGCTCATTCTTAGGTATTAGTCCTAAACTTATTAGAGCCGTTGAAACACCAATTGTAGCATGACCACACATGTCTAAATACCCATGAGTATCCATGAAAATTAAACCAAAGTCGGCCTTGTCTGATGGAAGGATAACAGCGCCAAATTGTTCTTTGTGTCCTCTAGGTTCGAGCAAAACTGCAGTTCTAATCCAGTCAAAATGCTTCATAAAATACTTTCTCTTTTCTACTATACTTTCTCCAGGAATGGGCGGAACGCCTGCAATTATTATCCTAGTTGGCTCTCCTTCGGTGTGTGTATCAATCACATGTAAAAGGTTTTCAATTTTCATAAAGAACTCTCCACTTCGGGTAATTCCAATGTACAATTGTAACACTATGTTGTTACTGTGTTAACGTTTTATTTAAATTTAGAAAAGTAAAATTTGTAAATTTTTTAACACATTTTTATGAAAATTATAACACCTTAAGAGGGTTAACGTTGCTGGTGCGATACGTACTTACTCGAGAACATCCAATATAACGTTGTTTTCATCGACTATTACACTTATGTAGTCACCTACTTCTTTAGAAAGTATTAAATATGTATCCTCTTCTTCCAGCAATTCAACCTTAGCTAGAACGTGAACTATTGTTGAATTTCCAACATCTATATCCAACCATATACGCGTATTCCCGTTTTCAACGTATTCATACTTGGCAACTATAGTTCCGTTAACCGTCCTTTGAGCAGTCCCTCTCTTAATCATAGTGTAGGCCGCCAGT
>Ga0180300_10001504_pt1 | contig 10791 bp, 9 predicted proteins | sample GuaBasSediGuay15_FD_121798 | JGI IMG/M metagenome (GOLD analysis project Ga0180300, IMG submission 121798) | Subseafloor sediment microbial communities from Guaymas Basin, Gulf of California, Mexico - Guay15, Core 4569-2, 21-24 cm | ecosystem: Environmental > Aquatic > Marine > Hydrothermal... | reverse complement strand
GCTAAAGGAGTAGCGCCTCTGTCTAAATTTAAAAGCAAAGGGCTTGCGGTTAACTGATGCTAACTCCTAAACTATTTTATCTTCAATTATCTGATTCAAATCATGTCTCATACCCAACAATGCAGTTTCTTTTAAATTCACAATAAAATTCTCAAAATTAGTAACAAAAACCTTAGCATCTCTCAACATTTCTTTGACATCCTTTTTAGATACAATCTTCAGGTAGTATTGGGCATCAATTCGTTTCTTCCTGTGTTGTTCTATTGTTTTAACCCACTCTTCTCCTAACAGATACTTAGTAAGCAGAATAGAACAGAAATGATTCTCACACTTCACCCCCTACCTTTGCAAGAAAAGAATAGAGTGCATAATATTCTGCGTAATAAACCATTACAGTAGACCATAGCAGGTCATTCTGTCGTAGCATTATTTCAGCACTTCTCAAACTTGATTTTGCCAATTTTAAATAAGAATTGCTTATCACCTCACTTGATCTCTTATCCTAATTCCATCCTTTATCTTAAAACACGATCTAAGTTTTCTCATAGTAAGCCCAGAATAATTCTATAAAATATGAATGATTAGTTAATACAATGTGATTCTTCAGAAGCTCCTTAATCAAAGGCTCCTTTAGTCTCAAAGCCCTTTCAAATTGCTTTTCTGTAAGCTCAATCTTGTGTAGCTTATAGGGTAAAAGATGAAAAGGCAATTCCGCCTTACCAACTACCAATAAATCCAAATCGCTCTCATCCCCTGCCTCAAACCTAGCGAAAGAACCAAAAACAATAATGCTTGGCTTTACCTCTTCTTTTAAAAAAGAGCCAAATGGTTTGTATTCCTCGATAAAATTAATAGTCTTCCAAATTTCTGTTAAAATGAGATGAAACTTTGTCTTAATGTTGCCCAGATTTAAGAAGAAGTATTTATTTTTTCCCTCTTGCTTTGACTTTATCACACCTGCCTTTTCAAGGGTTTTAAGCGTCCTTTGAGTTGTTCTTAAGGACAATCCTGTTTGTTTTGAAATCTCTCTTAAATAATATCTCCCCTTAAAGTCCCCGAGATAAAGCGCCAATATTTTGTATTCTTTTTGATACATATGTTTCTAATATGATACATTATATTAAAAACTTTCGTTAATCTGCTTCTTGTGATTTTAGAAAATTAGCGCCTCGGCCCAGATTTGAACTGGGGACCTGTCGGTTAACAGCCGACCGCTCCAACCGGACTAAGCTACCGAGGCACACGCCAGAGTACTTTATAGGTATTTATAAGGGTTTCGGATTGACGATTACACAAGCTTTAAAAAGACTGAATGGCTTAATCTGTATGTGGAATTCGTAGACAAACACACAATTAGGGTTGAGAAAGAGTTAAATAGCTTGGATAGGCTAGTCATTGATTTCTGCAATGTCTTAAGCAATTTCACAACATATGTTATAGTCAGCGGTTATGTTGCAATTTTATTTGGTAGATCCAGGATGTCCGAAGACATTGACATAATAATAGATCCAATAAATGACACTACAATAAAAAGACTGAATAGTGAGCTCCAAAAGCATGGATTTTACTCGATTAACGCAGATAAAATAAAAACAATCTGCTCTCTGTTGAATGAAAGCTATAGCGTAAGGTTCGCAAGGAAAGCAACAATAATTCCAAATATTGAACTCAAATTTGCAAAGAACCCCTTTGAAGAGCTTGCACTTCGAGAGAGGCTAAAGGTGATGCTCCCATATGCAAACATATTTGTCTCACCAATCGAATTACAGATAGCTTTTAAGAGAGTAGTACTTGGTTCAGATAAGGACAAGGAGGATGCATTGCATCTTGAGATTGTTTTTCAAGACTTAATCGATAGAAAACTCCTTAAGCAACTGGAAAATGAACTTGAAAGAGATTATTAAAAAGAATAAGCAAAGTCGGTTATGGATGGTCCGGTTTTGGGCAGAGTATGTTAGAACACACCCAGATAAGGATTGGTCAAAACAGCAGAATAAACTAATTCCATAAACTTTATATAATCAATTCTGGAAATAGAGATTGATGAAAAAAAAGGTGCTACTGCTTATTGTTGGGTTTATAATCACTCTTAAAATACTCTCAGCCGCCTCTACAAGCAGCACCAATTACAAAGCCCAGATTGTGGTAGCAAGTGGAGGGGGCAAAACAAACTCCTCGCTTTATAACCTATTCTCAGTCATAGGGCAGCCAATTGTGGGCAAAACAAACTCCTCGCTTTACAATGCTTGGTTGGGTTTCTTTTATGGCAGATTTTATTTGCTTAATACCGCCCCAACAACACCCACGCTTAGCTCACCCAAAAATAACACGAGGCAGATTGGCAACCTAGCAAATCTAACATATTCCTCAACAGATTCAGATGGTGACACAATAACTTACTATGTTTATGGAGACACCAGCACTGACCCAAGCACAAACATCTACACTGGTACAAACCAGTATTATGAGTGGGCTACCACTGATGGGCAAACATACTATTGGAAGGTTAGGGCAACAGACGGTAAGGACTGGTCTGGTTATTCTGAAATATGGAAATTCACTGAGAACACCAAACCAACCCATGACAGCCCAGTCATAAGTCCAAGCAGCCCAGCAACAACTGATAACCTAACATGTACCCCACAGAATGGTAACGATGCTGAGGGTGACCCAATAACATATGTGCATAACTGGAAAAAGAACGGTGTGAGTATAACTGTGTTGAACATGCCTTTTGACTTCAACGCTTCAATAAAAAATAGACCTATAAAGGATTACTCTGGACATGAGAACAATGGCACCAACAGTGGTGCAAAATGGGTTAGCAATGGCAAGGTGGGTGGAGCATATGAATTTAATGGTAGTCAAGATTACATAAACATAACTCATGATACATCTCTTAGTTTCTCTAGCAGTGACAATTTTGCAGTCGCTGTATGGTTCAAGACTGACGAGCCAAGTGATACAAGCCAATTTGTTATTTCTAAAGGTGCTGGTGTAACTAGTTATAATTATAAAATTGAATTGGCAGCTAGTGGCATTCAATTCATTATATCAAACTCTACAGGACAGCAAGCAGTTTCTACATCTGTAACCCCAGCCCAAAACCAATGGTACCATGCTGTATTGGTGTATAATGGCTCTCACATGTTAGCGTATGTCAATGGTACATATAAAGGCAACAAACAAATCTCTGAGGTTGTTACAAACACCGACCCAGTATCAATAGGGAGGTACCAGGGGGGAGGTGATTATTATTTCAACGGCACGATTGATGAGATCAAGGTTTTCAATAGCTCTCTTTCAGCTGAGCAGATCTATCAGATTTACCAAGAAGAGTTGAACCAGTTAACAACATCAAAGATTGTGAGCAATGAAACCACAAAAGGTGACACCTGGCTCTGTGAGGTAACACCAGTGGATGGGTATGAAGCAGGATTAACAAAATCTGATTCAGTCACTATTGGCAACTCACCCCCACCAAAAGTTACTCTTGTCTCTCCAGAGAATGACACCACCACTTACAACCGCTCACAATTGTTCAATTGGAGTGCAGTAACAGATCCTGATGGTGACCCTGTTACTTACAACATAGCCATCGCCACTGACTCTAGCTTCAACAATGTGGCATATAATGATAGTGGTCTAAGTGCCACAAACTACACACCAAGCTCATTACTGGACGTCGACACAATTTATTGGTGGAAGGTTAGAGCATATGATGGCTCGCTTTATGGTGAGTACAGTGATGTGTGGAATGTTAGCGTACTCTCACTCATCTCAATAGCCCTCACTGTGTCGAATGTTGACTTCAGGGAGCTGCAACCCGAGCAATGGAATGACACCACAGATAATTCCCCGCCACCACTGAGAGTTGTAAACAATGGTAATGTGTTCGTTAACATAAGTATAAAAGCCAATGACACTTTGTTTGAGAATGCTAATTTGGGTGAGAAATACTTCCAAACCAAAGCAGACGAATATGAGTCGGGTTGCTATGACCCGACACAAACACAGACAGATTGGATGAACCTAACAGACACACTCCAAAAACTCATAGTAGACCTTGATTTCAATAACAGCAAGGATGAAGCAGAGATAGAGATAAGGGTAGAGGTTCCATACAAAGAGCCTACGAAGAAACCAAGGGCAAATCTAACAATACAAGCAGAATGAGAATAAGATTGATGCTGTGGATGGCCGTAATGGTTTTGCTAAGCCACTATGCCTTTGGCTTGGGTATAGCGCCTGCTGTTACAAACATACCCTTTAAGCCATATCTTGATAAGAATTTCTCAATAAGACTAGTGAACGACGAGGGCTTGGCTGCCAATTTGAGTGTGGGTGTGCGGGGCGAACTCGCTCAATACATCACTCTCTTCAATACCTCACCAAGCCTCACCCCAAACAAAGAGCATACAATGGTAAAGTTCAACATCAAATTGCCTGCTATTATGGATGTGGGAAGGCAGCTAGGTTATATAATTGTCAGTAGAAGTTTACCACGCGGAGGAATAAGCACGAATATCGCAATTAACCATAAAGTTGTTGTGGAGGTACCGCCAGAATATGGTAGGATAACTGCGAGGTTGAATGCCACTCTCGGCTTGCTATTCGTTAGATTAAAGAACCCAAAACCAGAGCATGCAGTTGTTGATTTCGCACTCCAACTACTTGAGGATAACAAGAGTGTGTTTGAGCACTATCAGAAAGGGATTAGCTTGGCACCATTTTCTGATAAATTGCTCAAATTAAGCCTGGGTTTTGAGAGAGAAGGTGAGTTTTTGGCAAACTACTCAATAAAACAAAACACCACCAGTTTGGAAGAAACTAAAATAGTAAATATTGGGAAGCCCAGACCCAAGATTGAGGTAATCACTGGAGAGCTAAGAGCGGGTGTGGTTAACCCTGTTGGCTTGGTAGTGACAAACAACTGGAACAAGGATTTTAGGTGTAATGTAATAATGAGGGTTTTAAAGGACAGCAAGAGAGTGTTAGAGGTGAAGAGTGAGGATTTCACTTTGGAGCGCTATGGTAAGCACAGTTTGAATCTATACCTAGATGCAATAGGGCTTAACGAGGGGGATTACAAGCTTATAATTGAACTTCACTTCGGGGACAAGAAAGTGGTTTTAACCAGAGCAATCTCATTGAAAGCACCAAGCATAAGCCCAGCAGCTGTACCAAGCAAACCCAATTGGGGTGCAATCATAGCAGGGCTTGCTTTGCTTGTTTTGAGCTGCATTGCTGTACTCCTTGTTGTTAAAAAGAGGAGATAAAAATATAAAGCATAGAGGATTCATGTGAGGCATGGAAATAGAAAAACTAATACCGGACACATCTGTCATAATTGAAGGGTTAGTATCACAAAAGATTGCATCAAAGAAATTTAAGGTAAAGAGTATTTTACTCCATGAGGCAGTTATTGCCGAGTTGGAACACCAATCAAACAAGAACCGTGCCATTGGCTTTCTTGGCTTGGATGAGATTAACAGACTCAAAGAGTTATCTGAAAAGCAGGGGTTTGAGATACAAATCCGTGGTAGAAGACCTACCCAACACGAGATAAAGTATGCCTCTTTGGGAGAGATTGATTCATTGATAAGGGAACTTGCGTATGATGAGGGTGGCACGCTATTCACAGCAGATAGTGTCCAAGCAAGAGTTGCCGAGATATTGGGTATCAATGTAATTTTTGAAGAGATTCGTTTAAAGAAAAAATCATTGAAATTCGAGAGGTTCTTTGATGCTAGTACAATGTCTGTCCATCTCAGAGAAAATGTTGAACCCTATGCAAAACGTGGCTTGCCAGGTAACTGGGAGTTCGTTAAACTGCGCAAAAAGAAGCTTGATAGAGAAGAGATATCTGAGATGGCGAAGGAGATAGTGGATGAAGCAACCGTAAGGACAGATGGGTTTGTTGAGATTGAGAGGAAGGGCTCCACTATTGTCCAATTGGGAAAGTATAGGATTGTCATAACAAGGCCACCATTCTCGGATGGGTGGGAGATAACCGCAGTTAAACCAATAAAGATACTCAGGTTAGAGGATTACCGGCTGACAGACAGGTTGCAGAGGAGGTTGAGCGAGCAGGCAGAGGGTATACTCATTGCAGGTGCACCAGGTATGGGTAAGAGCACCTTTGCCCAAGCCCTTGCCACATTCTACGCAGAGAAAGGCAAGATAGTTAAGACAGTTGAAGCACCACGTGACTTAACCCTTGGCGATAACATAACCCAGTATGCAGTCTCACATGGTACCGCCCAAGAGATTCATGACATCCTTCTGCTTAGCAGACCCGATTATACAATATTTGATGAGATGAGGAACACCTCTGACTTTAAACTCTTTGCAGATTTGAGGCTTGCGGGTATAGGGCTGGCTGGTGTGGTGCACGCAACCACACCCATAGATGCAATCCAGAGGTTCGTTGGTAGAATCGAGCTTGGAGTGATACCCCAAATAATTGACACTGTTATTTTCATCAAGAACGGTGAGGTGCACAAAGTGCTGAGTTTGGAGATGACAGTGAAGGTTCCAACAGGAATGACAGAAGCAGACCTAGCACGACCTGTAGTGGTTGTGCGAGAGTTTGAAACAGGTAAGATAGAGTACGAACTCTATAGCTACGGGGAAGAAACAGTTGTAATCCCAATAGGTGGTAAAGTTGCCTTAACCCCTGCTGGTAAACTTGCCATCAAATCAGTTAAGGCTGCTTTGAAAGAGTATTCAAAGAATGTCAAGGTTGATATGATTTCAGACAATAAATGCATAGTATATGTTCCTGCAAAGAAGATTTCAAAATTGATTGGCAAGAATGGTAAGAACATAGAGCGGCTTGAGAGGAGGCTAGGGATTAGTATAGATGTGCAAGAGTTGCCAACAAAGTATAGCCACAAGAGCGAGCTCAAATCACTAAACTTTGACCTAAATATAAATGACAAACGCTTGATATTCAAACTCGGAGGCAAATACGCCAACAAGGATTTGGATATATATATTGATGATACATTTTTGTTCTCAGCAAAGGTTGGCAAGGACGGTAAGATTAAACTCAACAGGAAGTCTGACCTGGCTGAGGCAATAGTTGATGCCATAAACTCTGCTCAGGAGATAAACCTAGTAGAGAAGTGACTCAAAAACATTTAAAATAAGCAATCCCCTAAGGGAGAACAAAATGCTGGATATAAATCTGTTCAGAGAGAACCCAAAACTCATTAGGGAGAGTATTAAGAAGAGGTACATGCATGATACTCTGCCTTTGGTGGATGAGGTAATTAAACTTGACAAGGAATGGCGACAGCTCAAGCAAGAGGCAGACGAACTAAAGCATCACCGCAATGAGATCTCTAGAGAGATAGCCAAAGCAAAAAAAGAGGGCAAGAGTGTAGATAAGTTGCTGAAAGAGGCATCAAAGATACCAAAGAGGATTGCCCTCCTTGATAACAAAATACGAGCATTGCAAGAAGAGATACGCAAGCGCTTAATGAGGATACCAAACCTCATAGATGACTCTGTACCTATTGGTGAGGGGGAGGAGAGCAATGAAGTTGTTAAAACAGTGGGAAAACCCACTGAAAAGGGGGACTGGCTCAAGCACCACGGTCAGCTTGCAGAGCAACTGGGTATTGCTGATTTCTCACGCTCAACAAAGATATCTGGGGCTGGGTTCTACTTTCTTAAGGGCCCCCTGGCATTATTGAACATGGCTTTGATCAGGTTTGCAATAGACTTCCTAATCAAGCGTGGTTTTGTCTACACAGAACCACCGTTAATGATGCGTCGTGCCCCTTATGAGGGGGTTGTAAGCTTAGATGACTTTGAGACAATGATGTACAAGATTGAGGGTGAGGATGCATTCCTGATTGCCACGAGCGAGCACCCACTTGTTGCCCAATTCATGAACGAGGTGTTGCAAGAGAAGCAACTCCCCATAAAACTTGTTGGCTATAGTATGTGTTTTAGAAAAGAGATTGGTTCGCATGGGGTTGATACAAAAGGGTTATTTAGAACCCACCAATTCAACAAGGTTGAGCAGATTGTGATTTGCAAGCCAGAGCAATCATGGAAATTCTTTAAAGAGATACAGGAAAACTCAGAAGAGATGTTCAAGCAACTGGGGATTCCGTTTAGGGTTGTTAACACAGCTTCAGGAGAGTTGAGTATAATAGCGGCGAAGCGATTTGATATAGAAGCCTGGATGCCTCGCCAGAAAACCTACAGAGAGGTCACCTCATGCTCCAATTGCCTGGATTACCAAGCAAGACGGCTAAACATAAGGTATTTCGACAAGGAGGGTAAGAGGGTGTTCCCGCACACTCTCAACAACACAGGTATAGCCACCTCAAGGGCAATGGTGGCAATACTAGAGAATTATCAAAACAGGGATGGTAGCGTCACAATTCCAAAGGTCTTGCAAAAGTATATGCATGGGTTAAAGGTTATTAAAAATGGGGCTCTTCAGAGACATTCTGGGTGATGAGGAATCTCTGTTCAGGAACCCAATAGCACTTGATTTTGATTTTGTGCCAAAGGTGGTGCCTTATAGGGAGAACGAGCAGAGGTACATAGCCACAAGCATAAAGCCACTACTCCAAAATATGAATGGTAAGAATATTCTAATTTATGGTAAGCCAGGGGTGGGAAAAACTGTTGCTGTTAAGCATTTGTTCAAGGAGTTGGAAGAAGAGACTAGCCAAGTGTTGCCTGTTTACATAAACTGCTGGCAGAAGAACACCACATACAAGATTATGGTGGGCATCTGTGACTTCATTGGCTACAAGTTCACCCACAACAAGAATACTGAGGAACTGTTTGCAATAATCAAGCGCAACCTCAACAGGGGCTCAGCTGTTTTCGCCTTTGACGAGATTGATAAGGTGGAGGACTTTGATTTTCTTTATCACATACTTGAGGGAATCTATCGCAAGTCCATTTTGCTAATCACCAATTTCAAGGAATGGTTGCTCAAGTTGGATGAAAGGATTCGCTCCAGGTTGACCCTACAGATGCTGGAATTCCGAGAGTACAATTTTGAGGAGACCAAAGGCATTTTGCTCAAGAGATTGGATGCTGCCTTTGTGCCAGGGGTTTGGGATGACGATGCATTCCTGCTGGTGGCAAAGAAGGCATACCAAGCTAAAGATATTAGGGTTGGGCTACACCTGCTCAGAGAGGCAGCAAACCTTGCAGAAGCAGAGGCAAAACGCAAAGTGCTGCCTAATCATGTTCAGAAAGCAATCTCTAACTTGGATGAGTTTAGTGTTAAAAGCTCAACTGCTTTGGATGATGAGGAGCGTATGATACTTGAGATTGTAAAAGAGAACTCAGGAAAAAGAATCGGGGACCTGTTTGAGATATACAAATCAAAGAATGGTAGTGGGGTGTATAAAACATTTCAGAGAAGGATTGAAAAACTAGCAAAGAATGGGTTTGTGGGTGTTGAAAAGATAAAGGGCGGCACTCAGGGCACAACCACAATAGTTCATTACAAAAGCAAGGAGAAAAAGCTCACCGAGTTCTAATACCTTATCTCAAAACCAGAAAGCTCTTCATCCAGAGTCGATTCCTCTACCTCAATTGAATCAACCCTGGCTGCTTCTGGTCCCTCCCTACAAAACTCCACCAATTGCTGAAGTTTTGTGTCCATGCCTTCTGCAACAACCTCAACTGAGCCATCTGGTAGGTTTCTGACAAACCCACGCAATCCTAGTTGCCTTGCCAATCTGTAGGTATGGTAACGGAAGAACACGCCTTGTACATACCCACGCACAATTATCCTAACCCGTTTCATAGCTCTATCACTTTATAAACCGCTGCCTTTTCCAAGCGATTCATTATTGCCCTACCAATGCCTGCTGCTTTTACCCCTGCCACGAGGATTATATCAACTTGCTCCTCATCAAATTTTCTTAAAGCTTTAAAGAGGATATTGGCAAACCTCAGTTTATCACCGTCACAGGTTATGGTTACATTTGCTCCATACCTACCTGAAAAGGGAGCCAGAACACCAACACGTAGCCCTTGTAAACGAAACTGGTGCACAAGCTCTTTTATAGCATTCGAGATTTTTTCCTTTGCCCCTTTTAAGACTATGAGCTTTGCCTTGGGTGCATAGTGCCTATACTTCATCCCTGGGGATTCAGGGATTTCATCTGCCTCCATTTCCATATCCTTTAATTTAGGATGCAATCTTACCTGGGTATGCTGGCTCAGGCTCTCCAATGAGACTCCTCCGGGTCTAAGAATAGTGAATGGTGACTTGGTGATGTCCAACACTGTTGACTCAACACCAATATCTGTACTGCCACTATCTATTATCACCTCGACCCTGCCATTGAGGTCCTCGATGACATGCTCAGCAGTGGTTGGCGATGGTCTCCCTGAGAGGTTTGCAGATGGAGCTGCCACAGGAACCCCTGCCTCATCAATAAGGGCTAATGCAACAGGATGGCTTGGCATTCTAACTGCCACTGTCGGTAACCCAGCAGTTACCTCATCAGGCACTTTTTGGGCTTTCCTGAAGATGAGCGTGAGTGGTCCTGGCCAGTAGCGTCTCATAAGGGGCTTAGCACTCTGAGGTATGCCTTTAACAATATCCCTCAATTGTTTGAGGTTGGATACATGAACTATAATTGGGTTATCAGATGGGCGCCCCTTTGCTTTGAATATCTTCGCGACTGCCTTTGCGTCTAAGGCATTGGCACCAAGCCCATACACGGTTTCGGTCGGGAAAGCAACCAATCCGCCTCCTCTGAGAACTTTGGCTGCCCTTTTTATAAGTTGTAGGTC
>Ga0180300_10001501_pt1 | contig 10800 bp, 7 predicted proteins | sample GuaBasSediGuay15_FD_121798 | JGI IMG/M metagenome (GOLD analysis project Ga0180300, IMG submission 121798) | Subseafloor sediment microbial communities from Guaymas Basin, Gulf of California, Mexico - Guay15, Core 4569-2, 21-24 cm | ecosystem: Environmental > Aquatic > Marine > Hydrothermal... | reverse complement strand
GGGCGCACCGGGGGTCCGAACTTGTTCGGGTTTGCCAGCGGGCAACCCCAACAAGTTGGGGCATCCGAATCCTGGCCACGGGAAATCCCAAAGATCCAACCCTGATAAATCGGGGCCTCCGTCGAGTTTTGCACGGGTGTGGCTAAAATCAGTGGGACGTCCGGCTTCAGCCGGAAAATCCCCGCTGAAGCGGGGCCTCCGGCCTTTTCTCCCCACGAATTTTAGCCAGACTCGTTTTGCACCGGAAACGCGCTCTACCTCCCACGAATTCCAGCCAGAATAAACGATATGTGGCAGGCAGCCAGCGCCACCTGCCACATGGAGTTGCTCTTTGCACTGCTCAGCTGAACCGCCTCAGATACTTTTCCAAATCTCGACGAGGGATGATCCCGTACAGCGCAATGACCTTCGCCTAGTGCCTAACAGCAAACGATATGGCCAAACCTGCAAGCGCGATAGCGGATAGATCATTCTCTCCGATCGTCGGAGGCATGTCGGATCGTAGCCTGGGCGGCCGCCAAGCGGGCCACCGGCACGCGGAAGGGGGAACAACTCACGTAATCCAGGCCAACGCGATGGCAGAAGTCTATCGAGGCCGGGTCGCCGCCGTGCTCGCCGCAGATGCCGATCTCTAGGTCAGGGTTGGCCGCCCGTCCCTCCTCCACACATATCTTCACTAGCCGCCCCACGCCGACCTCATCCAGCGTTTGGAAGGGGTTGGCCTCCAGGATCTTGAACGGGACCGGCTTGCCTTCCGCATCCACCTCGCCCGTCTCGATGCCGTCCACGTAATTCATCAGGAACTTCCCTTCGGCGTCGTCGCGGCTGTAGCCGAAGGTCATCTGCGTCAGATCGTTGGTGCCGAAGGAGAAGAAGTCGGCGTATTGGGCAATTTCGCCAGCGGTGAGAGCAGCGCGAGGCACCTCGATCATTGTGCCAAACTTGTACTCGACCTCGATGCCCTCTTCGTCCATCACTTGCTTCGCCACAGCCTCCAGTTTTCCCCGCTCCAGTTTCAGTTCGTTGACGTGGCCAACCAGTGGGATCATCACCTCCGGCATCACCTTCACGCCCCGCTTGGCGCAGCGGCAGGCTGCCTGGAAGTAGGCGCGGGTCTGCATCTCCGTCAATCCTTTGTACATAATCCCGGCCCGGCAGCCGCGCAGCCCCATCATTGGGTTGACCTCCCACAGGGAGTTGACCACCTCGAGCATCTTCTCTTTCTCGGCCAGTTCAGGTGAGTCGGGGTCGGTGCACTTCAGGCGGGTGACCTCCTCGATCAATTCCTCGCGGGCGGGTAGGAACTCGTGCATTGGCGGGTCAATGAGGCGCATGATGACCGGCAGGCCGTCCATGGCTTCGAAGACGTCCTCAAAATCCTGCTCTTGGAAAGGCAGCATCTCATCCAGCGCGGCCTGGCGTTCCTCGTCTGTCTCGGCCAGGATCATGCGCACCACCGCGTCCCGCGCACGTTCATCGAAAAACATGTGCTCGGTACGGCAGAGGCCAATGCCCTCGGCTCCGAACTGGCGTGCCCGCCGGGCGTCCCTACCGTAATCGGCGTTGGTGCGCACCCCGAGTTTGCGAATCTCATCGGCCCAACTGAGCAACTCGACCAGGTCTTTCTGCTTCTCATATTCGACTTCGAGGGTGTGGATCTCGCCCCAGAAGACCTCGCCGGTGCCGCCGTCAATGGAGATGACGTCCCCCTCCTTAACGACACGTCCGGTGGACTTGACGGTGAACTGAGCCTGTTCGACATCCACGCTGATATCTTCACAGCCGGCGACGCAGGGCAGGTTGTTGCCCCGCGCCACGACTGCCGCGTGGGAGGTGGCACCCCCGTGCTGAGTCAGCACACCCTTGGAGACGAGCATGCCCGGCACGTCGTCGGGGGAGGTTTCCGGGCGCACCAGGATGACGGACTTGCCCTGCCGGGCCAATTCGATGGCCCGCTTGGCGTCGAAGACGGCGATGCCGGTGCCGGCACCGGGGGAGGCGTTGAGGCCCTCCGCCAGCAGATCGCCCCGCTCCTCGGCGCTCAGTTTTGCCTCTGGGTCGAAGAAGGGATGCAGGAGTTGGTCCACCTCCTCCGGTTTGACCCGCATCACCGCTTCCTCTTTGGTGAGCAGCCCTTCGTGGACCATATCTACAGCGATTTTCACTGCCGCAGCCGCCGTGCGCTTGCCCGTGCGGGTCTGGAGCATCCACAGTTTGCCCCGCTCGACGGTGAATTCCACATCCTGCATATCGCGGTAATGGCGCTCAAGTTGCTGAGTCACCTCGACGAACTGCTCATAGATGTCGGGCATCACCTCCTGTAACTGGGCGATCTTGAGGGGGGTGCGGATGCCGGCGACTACGTCCTCGCCTTGGGCGTTTTCCAGATACTCACCGTACAGACGCTTCTCGCCGGTGGCCGGATCACGGGTGAAAGCGACGCCGGTGCCGCTCCGCTCGCCCATGTTGCCGAAGACCATCGTACAGACGTTGACAGCCGTGCCCCAGTCGTGGGGGATCTTGTTGAACTCGCGGTAGGCGACGGCCCGCTCGCCGTTCCAGGAGTCGAAGACCGCCTTGATGGCCAGCCGCAGTTGCTCGTAAGGGTCGGAAGGGAATTCCTGGCCGAAGTGCTCCCGATAGAGGGCCTTGTATTGCTCAACCAGTTGCTTCATCCCCTCCAGGCTGACCTCGGCGTCAAACTCGACACCTTCCCTCTCCTTTAACTCACTCAGCAGTTTCTCGAAATGCTCCCGGTCTAGGCCCATCACGATGTCGGAGAACATGGTGATAAAGCGACGATAGGCGTCGTAGGAGAACCACTCATTGCCGGTCAGTTTTGCCAGGCCGGCCCGGGTCTCGTCGTTTAGCCCTAAGTTGAGGACGGTGTCCATCATCCCCGGCATGGAGACACGCGCGCCGGAGCGGACAGAGACGAGGAGCGGGTTTTCCGCATCGCCGAAGCGTCTGCCGGTCTGTCGTTCGATTTCTTTGAGCGCCTCCAGCGTCTGTTCCCACATTCCAGGCGGGAACTCGCCGGTCTTCATGTACTCGACGCATGCCTCAGTTGTGATGGTGAAACTGGGAGGCACGGGAAGCCCTGCGTCGGTCATATCGGCCAGGCCGGCCCCTTTGCCGCCGAAGATGACTTTCATCTCGGCCAGGTCGGGCTCGTGGCCCAGTGTCTCGGCCAGTTCTTCCCTGGCCGAACGGGATGGATAAACCCATTTTTGAGTCACAGTATCTTTCCCTCCTACAGGTTCAAGGTGAAGTTGCCAGTAAAGAAGCGTTATAAAAGCCGGAACAATGTGGGGCTCGCAGATATGAGCCTCAGATGTCCGGTCTCATAAAGTGCCATCGGCAGGATTGTGGTTGAATTATACTCATCTCTTAGAGTAAAGTCAAATTTTGCGTGAGGTCACTGTCAGCGGATTCTTGGATTGGGTTCCCCTGGTTTTGTAGCCATTGCCTGGTTGTGCTATAATCATGTTCATCATAGGTCTCGTCCGAGGAGGGGTTGATGGCTGAGGAAGAATTGGCCCTGCGCAACCGCATCATTGGCCTGTTGTTACGTGATGCACGGGAGCGGGCCGGGAAAACTAAGCGGGAATGTGCGGACACGCTGGGAGTTTCCACCAGCACCATTACGGCGTATGAGGAGGGACGCAAACCCATCTCTCTGCCAGAGTTGGAGGTGTTGGCTTACGTGCTCAATACGCCGATAACGCACTTCTGGGAACGTGAACCGAAACTTGCAGCGCAGGAAAAGCCGCCGCCATTGCGGGAGGTATTGGCCCTGCGCCATCGCATCGTGGGGGCGCTCCTGCGCCAGGCCCGGCTGGAGGCCGGTATCTCCCAGAGGGAGTTGGCGGAGGTACTGGGCTGCTCGGCCAGCCGCCTCTCCGCCTATGAGCACGGAGAGCGGCCCATCCCGCTGGCAGAACTGGAGTTATTGGCCCAGCACCTGCATCTGCCTCTAGAACACTTCCTCGACCACCAGGAAGGCCCGGTGGGAGAATGGCACCGGCAGGAGGAGACCTGGCGTCGTTTCTGCGAACTTCCCAGAGAGGTGCAGGAGTTCGTCACCAAGCCGATCAACATCAAATACCTGGAGGTGGCGATGAAACTGGCCCAGATGCCGGCCGGAGGACTGCGCGCCATCGCCGAAGGACTGCTGGACATCACGTATTGATTGCAGGATTGGGGGTGCCGTGATGGATAAGCCGGCTTCCGCAGAGGAATTGAAGGAGGAAGGGCTGCGGCTGTTCCAGGAAGGGCTGTACGAAGAGGCCGCCGCCAGGTTTGGACAGGCCCAGGAGATGTTCGCCGCCGAGGGGAACGAGGTTGAGGCAGCCGAGATGGTGAACAACCTGGGTGTGATCTATCGGATGCAGGGTCAGTGGGATGAAGCGATCGTGGCCCTGGACGAGGCCAGAGCGGCCTTTGTCCGCCTGAGTGATCGCAGCCGCGAGGCGCAGACGCTGGGCAATCTGGGCGGGCTGTACGCCAGCAAGGGTGAGCGCGATAAAGCGAAGGAATGTCTGCGCCAGGCCGCCGATATCTTCGCCGAACTGGGCGACGTTCAACATCAGGGGGAGACGCTGCTGGCCCTGGGCGTGCAGATGTGGAAGACGGGTGATCGCAGCGGTGGTTTGGCGACCTACGAGGCCGGCCTGCAGACGCTGCAAAAACCGACCGTCAGCCAGAAAGCATTGCGGGGCCTGTTCAATCTGCGCGCCCGGCTGCTAGGGGGCAGGTAGGGGCAACCCTCACGGTTGCCCCCGGAGGGCAGGCGCGAGACCTGCCCCTATGTGCCTCGCAGCGTCGCGCCCAGTTCCCGCTCCAGCCGGCGCACGATCTTGGCCCGCAGTTTGGCAACCTCCCGGTCGGTCAGCGTGCGGTCGCCCGCCTGATAGGTGAGGCGGTAGGCTAGACTCTTCTTACCGGCCCCCACTTGCTCCCCTCGATAGACGTCGAACAGCACGACCGAGCGCACAAGCGGCCTGCCGGTCTGGGCGATGAGGTCGCGTACCCGTATTGCCGGTACTGCCTCGTCCACCACCAGCGCCAGGTCCTCGTAGACCGGCGGGTGGACGGAGATGGGCACCATCCTACGCGGCGCTCCCCAGGCCGCCAGCAGCCCGTCCAGGTCAAACTCCAACGCGCAGACAGGCTGCTCCGGCAGGTCGAAGGCCTCCCGCACCAGAGGGTGCAGTTCCCCCATCACGCCCACCGCGCCGTCCCCAACGCTCACCTGCGCACAGCGGCCCGGATGGAAGGCCGGGTGCTCGCCCGGCTCGAACGTCCCCTCCAGACCCAACCCTGCCAACAGTGCCTCCACTACCCCCTTGAGATCGTAGAAGCCCACCGGCGCGCGGTCCTGTCCCTCCAGCCACGAGCGGGCCTCTCTCGGCCCGGTCATCACGATGCCCAGCCGACGCGGCTCGTCGGGGAGCGTCTGCCCCTCCACCGGCAGGTAGACCGCGCCGATCTCGAAGATGGCCACGCGGTCGAGGAAGCGCAGGTTCTCGCGGGTGGTGTGGAGCAGGGAGGGAAGTAGCGTCTGCCGCAGGTAAGCACGCTCCGCCGACAAGGGATTCCGCAGGCGCAGATGGTCGGCCGGGTCAGGGGGTGGCCCCTGAGGCCGCAGTTTTCCCTCGTCCTCAATGTTCACCAGCGAGTAGGTGATGACCTCGTCCAGTCCACAGCCGGTTAGAAGGTCACGCACGCGCTCAGCCCCTTCCAGGCGGGGGTTGGCCCGCTGCGGCGGCAATTCGTCGCGCATAAGCGTCGTTGGGAAGCGGTCGTAGCCCCAGATGCGTCCCACCTCCTCAACCAAGTCTATGGGCCGCGTGACGTCGAGGCGATGGGATGGAACCATCACGTTCAGGGTTTCAGGTTCCCCGCTGTCTGTTAAACTTGAAACCTGCAACCCCGAAACCTGAAACTCAAGAGAGGTGAGGATGCGGATGATTTCGTCCGTCGGGATCTCGACGCCCAGGACACGGGTGGCGTAGGCCGGGTCAAAGACGACGACCCGCTGCGGCTGACGGCCAGGGTACAAATCACCGATGACCGGGACGACGGTGCCACCGGCCAGTTCCGCCATCAGATGGGCCGCCCGTGCCGCTGCCTTCACCGTCAACTCCGGGTCCACCCGCCGCCCGAAGCGCTGGCTTGCGTCGGTCGTCAGCCCCAGCAGGCGGGAGGTGCGGCGGATGTTGAGGAAATGGAAGTTCGCCGACTCCAGGAGGACGTCGGTCGTCTCCTCGGTGACCTCGCTTTCCAGACCGCCCATCACACCGGCCACGGCCACAGGGCCGCCGCCGTCGGTGATGAGTAGCATTTCTTCGTCGAAGGTGCGTGAGATCCCGTCGAGAGTCATCATCTGCTCACCGGGTTCGGCGCGGCGCACGATAATGACCGGGCGGTCTTCGCCCGGCCTGGGACGCAGGAGGTGGTAGTCGAAGGCGTGCAGCGGCTGCCCCAACTCCAGCATCACGTAGTTGGTGACGTCCACGATGTTGTTGATGGGACGCATCCCGGCGCGGCGCAGCCGCATCTGCATCCAGAAGGGGGAGGGCTTCACTTCCACGCCTCGGATGAAGGCCGCCGAGTAGCGTGGGCACAGGTCAGGATCGGCGATCTCGAGCGCGATGAAGTCAGGCGTGGGGGTCAGTTCCGCCGGATGTCGCTCCAGCACTTCGAGCACGTCCCTTCTGAGCGGCACGTCGAGGAGCGCCGCCGCCTCGCGGGCGATGCCGAAGACCGAGTACAGGTGGGCGAAAGGCCCCTGGATATCGAACTCCAGCACAGCGTCGCCCAGGTACTCGGCCAGCGGCGTACCGACGGGCGCGTCGTCGGGCAGGTAGATGATGTCCACGTGCTCGTCGGAGAGGCCCAATTCCTTTTCCGAGCAGACCATCGCCCGCGAAGTGACGCCGCGGATTCTGGCCTTCTTCAATTTCTTGATGCGCGGCTCCTCGGAGTAGGGATCCCAGAGGCGAGCGCCCTCCATCGCGAAGGCCACCTTGAGGTGCAGATCGCTCTGCCCTCGGAGTGGTAGCAAACTGGGAGGCCCGGAGACGACGACTTCGGGCTCCGGGCCACCGTACTCCACCTCCGCCAGGACCAGCCGGTCGGCGTTGGGGTGGGGATACACGGCGCGGATCTCGCCGACGACGACCTTCTCCGGGTCCCAGGGTAGTTCAGCCCCCGGTAGGCCGATGTATTCGATAGTCTCCACATCCAGTCCGGCCAGTGTCAGCCGTTCGGCCAGTTCCTTGATGGAAACCGGGATGTCTACGTAGTCTTTGAGCCAGGATAAGGGAACCTTCATTGCGCCTCCTCCTATGATCTAAGGGATGGTCATGGTTTGCAGGGTCACAAAGTCGCCAGCCGGAGCACCGGACGAATCCAGTACCGCGACCCGGCCTGCGTCTTCCGTATATAAGCCTACTCGTATGGAGTAGGAGCCGGGTGGCAGGGCCGTCTCAAGCAACACCTGGTGGAAATCCACGACGGTCTCGCCCACCGCCCACCTGTCGGTGGAATAAGTCCACAGCGCCGGAATGCCATCGTGCTGAGCGACCAACTGACCGGCCGCATCCATCACGTGCACGAAGACCTTAAGCATATCAGTCACCGGCTGAGTGGCCTGCCAGTACAGGTACACCCCCAGACGCTGGCGATTGTTGCGTCGTGGCTCGTCGTCGCAGAGATACGTTTCGTAGCCCTTCAGCGTGATACCGTTCGCCCAAGATGCGTATATCGGCTGGTACGAGAGTGGTTCGTCTAATACCCTGTAGATTACGTACTTGCGCTTCTCCTCCACGTACACAGGGGCCAGGCCCTCGGGTCGGCTTTCGGGCGAGAGCAGGAATTGCAGGTTGGGATACAGGGATACGCCGGTGTCGCGGTCGTAGATGAAAAACCAATAGTCGCCACGCTGAAGCAGTTCCAGCAGAGCCTCATACGACTCCAGCCTTGGGGCAATGGCGAACGCCATCGCGAAACGGCGCTTCCACGGATCGGCCACGTCGTGGTAGCGCAGGTGAGTACTGTACACCTGGTCAGCAGATTGCATGCCGGCTGCGTGCAGCGTATTGCTCACTTCGAGCGTCCCCCGGTCTTTTGGATTGCTTCGCATAAACCGTAGTGGATACCCTATGCTCCAGATGGTCAGGAGTATCATCACGGGGATGCGCAACGGGACCGCTCCTCGTCGCATCCTGATTTTGGCCGGCAGGATCGTCCACAGGAAGTACACCGTGGTGAACACCAGCGTCGGCATCAGCACGATGAGAAATCGCTTGTCCAGTCGGATGAAGGAGAGCAAAGCCACGATGCCGACGACGTACAGGCCCAGGAACGTCCGGACGGAGCGCCTGAGTCCGGTGGGGGCCAGCAGCGTGAAGAGTAACCCGGCCTGCATCAGCGGCGCGAAGGGGGCGTCCAGCACTACCGCGTCCTGGGTCACCCAGAAACTGCGAAATTGAGCCAGCCAGTGGGTGACCAACTCTCTCGGATAGGCGCGTATGACCTCCCACACGGGTATATCCATCGGCACGGCGTTCCAGTCGAAGATGTAGTCGCTGCTGCCGGTGAGGTGGAACCAGAGATTATGCGCTTGAGTGGTATAGAATGGGTTTCCTTTAACCAGGGTGCTGGCGATTAATTGAGGGGCTGCTCCCACCGCTGCGCCAAGTAGATATACGCCAGGCACCGACCACCATCCGCGCTCCCGTCGGGCCCACGCGCATCCCACCAGGTAGAGAGCGCACAGGAGGATGCTCAGCGAGGCAGTGTACCGGATGAGGTAACTGAGGCCGGCGAGCAAGCCAGACCAAAAGGCTACGCGGCGTCGCCGTCCGTCTGTGAACAGAGTGGCGAGGGAGCAGATTTGCAATCCCCCCGCCAGCATATCCGTGCTGTCCAGGCTGGCAAAGAAGAGGTAGTGTGCAGTGCAGGCCAGGATCGTTTCGGTGAACAGGGCCAGCGTCCAACTCCCCGTCATCCGCCGGATGAGCAGGAAGGCCCCCAGCAGCCCCAGAATCCCACCGGCGATGGAGAGCGCGAAGGCGGTACTCAGGACGTCGAGACCCAGCGCCACCCCCAGGCGCAGCAATAGCGGGTAGCCCAGCGGATATAGCCCATCCACCCACTGCCACTGGGCCAGGTGGTGCGGGTCAAACCGGGCAGCCCGCTCCGCCCAGGCGAAAAAGTCGGGGTAGCGAACGGTGACCTGACCCGCAACACGGCGCACCTCCACGGTGACGAAGGCCAGGGCAATGACCCAGGCGGTCAGTATGCCGCACCAGCGTTGCCACGCGGAGGGGATCGCACGGGCGCTCGTCTCCTGGGCTGGCGGTGTGCCATCGGCGTTTCTCGAACGATGCGCTTCGCTCACCTATACTCCTGTACGACTAGAACTGCCGCAGGAATCGCAAATCATTCCCGTAGAACAGGCGAATGTCGTCAATGCCGTATTTGACCATCGCAGGTCGTTCGACGCCAAAGCCAAAGGCGAAGCCACTCCATTCGTCGGGGTCGTAGCCGCCGTTTTGTAACACGACCGGGTGCACCATCCCCGCCCCGCACACCTCCAGCCAGCCGGAGTATTTGCACACCCGGCAGCCCGCCCCGCCGCATAGAATGCAGTCCATATCGGCTTCGATGCTAGGCTCGGTGAAGGGAAAGTAGGAGCCGCGAATGCGGATACGACGCTCCGGCCCGTAGAATCGTCGCGCGAACTCGGTCAGCGTGCCGATGAGGTCGGTCATCGTGATGGCGTGCCCTATCGCCAGCCCCTCCACTTGATAGAATTGGTGCTCGGAGCGGGCGGTGATTTGCTCGTAGCGGTAGCATTTACCGGGCAGGATGACGCGGATGGGCTCAGGGTAGCGCTCGCGCATCACCCGGATCTGCCCCGGCGAGGTGTGGGTGCGCAGCAACACCTCGTCGTTGATCCAGAAGGTGTCCCACATATCGCGGGCCGGGTGATGGGGCGGCATATTCAGCAGCCCGAAGTTCAGTTCGTCGGTCTCGACGTCGGGGGCCTCGTAGACCTGGAATCCCATCTCGGCGAAGATGGCGGTGATCTGACGCAGTGTCTGGGTGGTGATGTGCAGGTGCCCCGGCCCGGTGGGGCGGCCCGGCAGCGTGACGTCCAGTGCGCCCCGTTCCAGTTCGCGCTGCATCTCCTCCTGACGCAGTGCCTCGGCGCGGGCCTCGGAGGCTGCTTCCAATCTAGCCTTGGCTTCATTGGCGGCCCGCCCAAAGGCCGGACGCTCCTCCTTGGGCAGTTCTCCGACGGAGCGCAAAAACAACGTCAGCGCACCTTTCCTTCCCAGATAGCGCCTGTGCCAGGCGGCCAGCGCGTCACTGTCTTCCACCGCCTCCAGCGCGGCAAGGGCTTCCTTTTCCACCTGTCTCAATTGGTCAAGCATCGGCAATGCCTCCTACAGTAAAGTGGGAAAAACGGCACAGATATGGTATAATTTTGTCATCAAAACCTGAGCGTAGGGAGTGTTGGGATGTCTTCAATTGCTACAATCACTATAAGCGGGCCGCCGGAGACGTTAGCCAGTCTGGGCACGCGCAGGGCAGTAGTGCTGCCTCTGGATGAATACGAGGCTCTACTGGACCGGCTTGAGGAACTGGAAGACATCATTGACTCTCGCATCGCCTTGGCTGAATACCAGGCCGGGCAGGGGCGTTCGCTTCAAGCCTACCTCGCCGAACGAAAGGAACGCTATCGTGTATCAGGTGGACTGGGCGAGTAGGAAAGTTGAGCGTCAG
>Ga0180300_10001499_pt1 | contig 10802 bp, 7 predicted proteins | sample GuaBasSediGuay15_FD_121798 | JGI IMG/M metagenome (GOLD analysis project Ga0180300, IMG submission 121798) | Subseafloor sediment microbial communities from Guaymas Basin, Gulf of California, Mexico - Guay15, Core 4569-2, 21-24 cm | ecosystem: Environmental > Aquatic > Marine > Hydrothermal... | reverse complement strand
CTCTAGTGGGTGAAGTGTCACAAGCAAGTAAGAGCCCCATCTCGATGCCGCAGGTCTTCAAGGCTTTCCCTATAGCCTCTCTCTTAAGGCGTCCGGATCATAATTTCCGCAGTGAGGCGGATTATAACCATCTTCCGGAACCATTTCTTGGTGATATGTTTCTCCTACCATGCGAAGACAACTGTAAGAAGAGCTATATGGTGCAACATCTACAGCAGCATAGAGATTGTAATCACAAAAGTCGCTATGTAAAATGTAGGATACGTAATTACATTCTTATACAACGTTTTATTTTCAACTGTATGTAACTCATCAACATCTTCTATTACGTTAATATTATTATAGGTTCTTAAAGATACTTTACATACCCAATCTGTGCCTTCAAACTGTTTCTTTAGCTTATTGATAGTAATTGATGTTTCATTCAGCGTACAATTTTCTCGTAAACAGGATGAATCAATCTCTGAGGGATATATCGTAAGAAAATACCCTTTTACAGTTTCTATGTAAAAAAGTTCCGTTTTCCTTTACTTTTTCTAAATCATATTCTCTCCAATAAGCTAGTTCTATAGACCTTCCGAATAGAGAGGATTTACCTAACGATGCAAATCCAACATATCCATGATAAGTAAATTCCAAAGCCGCATCTGTCCATCCAATGTAGCTGTACCATAGATAAACCCAACAAGATTTGTCACTTACATTTGAGAAGATTTTTACAAGATGTCTTTTTTCGCTCATTCCCGTACCATTAGACAGCTCATTTACAGATTCCTGCCAGAGTTTATCAATCGCATCTGGGGATTCAGGATATTCCTGAGCGTGGACAGCATTAATGGACGTGAATGGGAGGAATGATAAAGTTCGGCGTCAAAATGATGAAGGCAAGAAGTATAAATCTCACCATTTTTTAAGTTTCTTTATCTTTTTGGCTTAAGGTTAAAAATTTTTTGATATTTAACTTTTTTTGGACGTTGTCACGATAGGCCAGTGACATTTAAGTCTCCGCACATCTCTAATTCAGTTTGGATCGATATGATTGAGTTTCACCTCCTTTGTTAGTAACGTAGGAGAGAGGTCAATCCGGTCTAGAAAAGGCTAACCGGTTTATGGACACAACCAAAATTACAAAGAAGATCACAGCGAAGGCGTATATACGGCATGCCCGTAAGCTCATAAACAATGGAACATGAAAGGGGGGTGGAAAAGACCAAAAACACCAAATAAGGCGCAAGAAAGAAGAAATAGAAGAAAACCTAATTTTATCCACAAAGCGCTAATTTAAAATACTTTTCAGTTTAAGATGTATCAAAACTTTCTTAAAAGGTTCCATAAGTACAAGTGTTGATTCTGAACAAGCGCATAGTGATAAATACTTCAACTTAACGATATCGTATCTTGAGAAGATAGAGGAATGATTCTGCATGTCTGAGTCTAGGATCGTCAGGGATCCCGTCTGCGGGATGCCCCTAGAGCTTGATAAGGTTAGATTTAAGGCTGAATTCGGAGGAAAAGTATACTACTTCTGTAGCGAGTACTGTAAGCGTCGATTCTTTGAGAGACCTAAGATCGCGTATTTCTCTATGGAGATCGGTATAAAGAGCGAGATTCCAACATATAGCGGAGGGTTAGGAGTTCTCGCCGGGGATACTATAAGATCAAGCGCTGATCTGAGAATACCGATGATAGCCGTAACACTTGTTAGTAGAAAAGGATATCTTAAGCAGAGGATAATGGAGGACGGCGAGCAGCTGGAGTATCCAGATGAGTGGGATCCATCGGAATACATAATATGTCTGCCTCAGATGGTTGAGGTTCCAATTGAGGGCAGGAGAGTTAAGGTTAGGGCATGGCTTTATGAGTATCAAAGCGTAACGGGAGGGGTTGTTCCCATATTATTTCTCGACACGGATGTTGATGGAAATTCTCCCGAGGATAGATGCGTAACTGACTATCTCTATGGGGGAGATGAAAGGTATAGGCTGAAACAAGAGATAGTTCTGGGAATCGGCGGGGTGAGAATGCTTGAGGCACTGAACATAAATGTTGCGAAGTACCACATGAACGAAGGCCACTCAAGCCTCCTCACCCTAGAGCTTCTTAGAAAAAATGGAATGAATCAGGATGAAGTAAAGAATCTATGCATCTTTACAACACATACTCCTGTTGAAGCCGCCTTCGACAAGTTCCCCTACAAACTAATCAAGGAGGTTCTTGGAGAAGACTTTCTTCCACTTGAGACCTTGAAGAAATATGGAGGCCAAGAATGGCTTAATATGACTCTTCTAGCGCTGAACCTTAGCAAGTATACGAATGGGGTCACAAAGGCCCATATGGAATACTCGAGGAAGCTCTTCCCTGGACATCACATTATGGCTATTACAAATGGTGTTCATTCCTATACATGGACATCGCCGTTCTTTCGGAAGCTCTTCGACAAGTATATTCCAGGATGGGCTAATGAGCCAGAGCTTCTGGTGAGGGTTGAGGTCATACCGGATGATGAATTATGGGAGGCTCACGTGAAGGCGAAAAAGCATCTACTTGAGTTCGTCCATGAGAGAGCGGGAGTGACTATGGATTCGGAGATATTAACTATAGGATTCGCCCGAAGGGCAACAGCGTATAAGAGGGCTACTCTGATCTTCTCGGATCTGAATAGGCTTAGAGAAGTGAATAGAACAGGTAAGATTCAGATGATCTTTGCCGGTAAGGCTCATCCTAAGGATATTCCTGGCAAGATGATAATAAAGGAGATCTACAAATATGCAAAGATGCTTAAGGATGAGATTAGAATAGTCTATCTTGAAAACTATAGTATGGATATGGCTGCCAAGCTGACCTCCGGAGTTGATGTTTGGCTGAACACGCCGCTTCCGCCCTTGGAGGCTTCGGGCACAAGTGGGATGAAAGCTGCTCACAACGGCGTGTTAAACTTCAGCGTTCTAGATGGATGGTGGGTTGAAGGTTGCATTGAGGGAGTTACAGGATGGGCTATTGGGCCTCATCCGGATGAGATTGTCAGCGGAGATGAAAGGAGGAGAAGGGAGCTTAGGGATTTATATAATAAGCTGGAGTACTTGATCATTCCAACATTCTACGAGAGAAGGGACAAGTGGATTGATATGATGAGCAACGCTATAGGTAAAGTTGCATACTATTTTAATAGCCATCGGATGATGCAGAGATATGCAACGGAGGCTTATCTTCTATAATGCTTGAAAGATGAAAATCTAGAAATGATGAGTCGACTTCTCCGAAGAGCTCCTCGATCTTATCTATTAGGATTGCAGCTCTCTGCGAAGCTCACGTAAACTCTAGGCTCATCGAGGTCTAAGGCTCCATGATAAAGCCAGATGGCTGAAAAGACAATCTTCCAACACTAGGTTGCCGGCGACAACTATTAGGCTTCCCTTCTTAAAGTCCACTCCCAAGATCTGATCGAGGACCTTCATGAATTCTCTGATAGCATAAGCCTGCTAGTATTTGAGCAGATCACGTTGGAGAGGGCGATCGAGGAGTTCTTAACCGACGGAGTCATAGTTCTACATTATATTCCAGTTAAGAATGGAATGTTGAGGGCAATACAGATCCTTAAGATGCGGAGGACTGAGCACAGCGAGAATTTTCATCCACTCCGCATAACATCTGAGGGAATAAGGATAAATCCAAAAGAATCCGTAACTTTTTTCTAGTTGGATACGGGATGCGAGGGTGAAGCGCAGGAGGAAATTGATAAATGCTAAGCGCTTATTGGCTTCGAGGCGTCATACAACTGTAATCATGCAGTCAGCCTCGATTAGCCTTCTCTCACGCTTCAGAGGGGAATATTACAAGTGTCCCCACTGTAAATTGCTGATACGAAAGGGCGAGACTAAGATCTCAGGATTTAATGCCGAACACTCAATGCGTTATGTTCGATGTCCAAGATGTGGAAGGAAGATCGCTGGTTTGACTGAGGGCGGCCCATTGAAGGAAGCGCTTAGAGGCGCCGCATCAATAGCGATTGGAGGCATGCTCGCAGTTATACTCTATCCATTACTGAACATTTACGCTATCTAATTGGGATTCTTTCTCTCACTTTATGGAACTCTCAAGATGATGATAAGACTCGGTGGATAAGAGATGATAGAAATGCTTGGTCAATAATATGGAAAAGTGGAATAGCAATTTGTGAGTGATGTGGTTCAGTAATTGACATTTGGATGAATAAATGCCAAAAAGCCGGGAGCATTCGAAAATCAAAGAAATAGCGGCGAAGAGTAACTAGCGTTTTATCCTTTCTTAAAAAGCAGAATGAAAGATAAAGTAATAACAGGTGGAAAGATAAAAAGAGAAGAGAGAAGAGAGTTACCTAAAAATCTAGAAGAGAGTTGGAGGAAGCTAAGACATGGAAATAGTATTCTTTGTTTATGAATTTCCACCATACATTGTAGGTGGGCTTGGAACCTATGCAAAGTATGTTACTAGAGAATTCGTGAAGATGGGACATGACGTCACCGTCTTCTCAATGCATACAGGAGACGCTCCGACGAGAGATCTATACGGCGGAGTTGAAGTTCACAGACCAATTGTAGATAATATAAACCTCAGCCTCTTACTACCAATGTTCATTCCTGAGGAAGTTCGAGGATGGTCTGAGAGCGGCAGAAAGTTTTTCGGAGATATTTTTCTATATAATGTGCTCTCAGCGAGCAAGCTAGTGAACGATCTGGTTCGATCTGAAAATCGGAGAGTTGACATAGTTGTCTCACATGACTGGCTTGGAAGCATCGGAGGCATACTCTCAAGCAACGGATTAAAGAATCCCTTTGCCTTCCATATTCACAGCACAGAGCAGGGAAGAACTGGGGATGGATCTGAAACTATCAAGAGACTTGAGAATATAACAGCTGATCACGCAAAGAGAGTGATAACTGTCAGCTATGCGATGAGAGATCACTTAGTACGCTTAGGATATGAAGAGAGAAAGATAAGAGTCGTCTATAATGGGATAGACGCTGAGAAATACTCTCCAGAGAAAGTTCCGCCTGAAGAGAAGCTGAGACTAAAGGAGAGTCTAGGAATATCCCCTAACGAGTTCATGATACTATTTGTTGGGAGATTGACGTGGATTAAGGGAGCTGACACACTCATCCGAGCTATGCCTGAAATCCTAAGGGCAGTTCCAAACACGAAACTTGTGATTTTAGGAGTTGGCGAGCAACAGAATATTCTAAGGAATGAGATTTCTAGGTTAGGCATAGAAGACAGAGTAGTCCTAAAATACGAGTTTCTCTGCGAGGAAGAGAAGATTAAGTTCTATGCCGCCTCAGATATCTGTGTCTTTCCCTCAAAATATGAGCCATTTGGAATAGTCTGCACTGAGGCCATGAGTATGGGAAAACCTGTCGTCGTCGGAGCTAGAGGCGTAAGCGGCTTTCGGGAGCAAGTTATACCAAGCGGCCCGAACCAGTGCGGTTTCCATATAAACCCATATGACTCAAACGATATAGCGAAGTTTGTCATTATGTTACTTGAAGATGAGGATCTGAGGAAGAAATGCGGAGAAAATGCTCGAAGAAGAATCCTTGAGAACTTCACTTGGAGAAAAGTTGCGGAGAACACGATAAAGATTTACGACGAAATAGTCTCTGAGGATAAATAAGCCTTATAAGGGCTACACATTTGAACTATACGTGGGAAATAATCTGGATTATATTCTGGCCAGGATCAACATGAGAATATGCATGTTAACTTGGGAGTTCCCCCCAAGGATAGTTGGCGGGATCGCCCGTCATTGCCTAGCATTATCTAAGGCTTTAGCAAAGCTTGGACATGAAGTTTACGTAGTCACCTTAGAGTTTCCAGGAGCCCCACTCTTCGAGGATATCAATGGAATTAAGGTTTACCGCGTTCTAATAGAGCTCGGTCATCCTAACTTCATAATCTGGACGTTTCTATTTAATCATTTCATGGAGAAGAAAGTTGCGGATCTAAGTGAAAATATCGAATTCGACATTATTCATATTCATGACTGGCTTACAGCAAAGGCGGGAATATCTTCAAAGCACTTCCTAAACAAGCCGCTGATCTCAACAATTCATAGCACAGAGGAGGGTCGTTCCCGGGGACTCCACAATCCAGATTCATTCTTAATAGATGGTATTGAATGGTGGATGACATATGAGGCGAGGCAAGTAATTGTCTGCAGTAACTCAGTGAAGTGGGAGGTCGAAAGCCACTTTAGCCTGCCGCATGATAAGGTCACGGTCATCCCGAACGGCATTGAAGTGTCAAGTTTCAACTTGAACATTAATAGAGAGGAGGTTAAGAGGCGTTACGGAATCAAGCCTAACGAGAGAATAATCCTCTTCGTAGGCAGACTTGTTCCCCAGAAGGGAGTAGACACGCTCATTAAAGCTGTGCCTCTCATAGTGCAACAACATAGAGACGTTAGAATACTGATAGCTGGAGACGGCTGGTCTAGAAATTACTTGGAGGAACTAGCTAGATCAATGGGTCTCGGAGATCGTATACGCTTCTTAGGATTCATATCAGACTGGGAACTCGAGGATTTGATGGTAACAGCGGATGTCCTAGTGGTTCCCTCAATCTATGAGCCGTTTGGAATAGTTGCCTTGGAAGGCATGGCTGCCGGCACACCTGTAGTCGCAACGAATATTGGAGGATTATCTGAGATTATCGAGCATGATAGAACCGGGGTTCTAGTTTATCCTGAAGATCCCGGATCAATAGCTTGGGGGATTAACAAGGTTCTGTCAGATCCTAAATATGCAGATTGGCTTGTACGGAACGCTCGGAGAAAGGTTAGGAAAGCATATAGCTGGGAAGCAATCGCGAAAAGAACGGTTGAGGTTTATGAGGCAGCCATCTAAAGGATGAGATGCTTATGCATCCCCATGGCAGCCCGCCTCCCTCTTCAGTTTCCTCATCTTCTTCTCTATAATCCTTAGGAGCCTACGGCGTAAAGCCTCCTCGCTTCTGGCCCTTTTAATCTTTGATATATCATCTGCCAGCTCTCGGAATCCTAAAACCTGGCGTATCCATCGGGCGAAATCTCCCCTAGCCATGTGGAACTTCACGGATCTTCCATCAACTATCTTCAGAAGTGAATAAAACTCGCTGAGGCTACGGGCAGTTAATCCGGTGGGCTTTGAGAAGTCATAATAGAAGGTGAAGCCCTTCTCCGGAGGAACCTTTCTGAGAACACGTTTATGGCGAAGTTCAGGGCCCTCAAATTCAAGATGTATCCTAGACTCGAAATCTGAGATGACCTTGACAAAGATGATAAATGCCTCCACGGGGCTGAAGTAAGGGTTGAATGTGCTGTGAACATCTCCGGATCCACCCTTCTTCGTACTCATGTAGTATAAGTGATCACTCGTCTGGAGATAACGCCAGATTCTACTAAGCTCTCTGTCTCCTAGAACTTCCAGCAGAGGCTCCAACTCCTTTAGAAAGTTAAATGAGCTCTCTTGGAAGGCGTTTCCAAGCCAAGCGGTTACGTCTCGTTCTAAGTCAGCCCATGAAACAGTCTTCTCTTCAGGCACGTCTAACACGCCTACCGGATTATGTCGCGTAACGGCTTCGCTCGGCGTGGAGAATGAAAGATTGGGCCATTTAAGGATCTCTCTCGGAAGCCATCGTAGGAACTCGATTATTCCGCTTTCACGTCTATAATGCTCCCCGAAGGTTTCATAATCTATGAAGATAACTATCACGTCTCCAGGTGTTGAGGCAAGCCAGCGAGCGTATTTGTCCGCCGTTAAAGGCCATTCGCTCCATTCTCTGGATGTAAAGCGGAAGCCCACATCATCGGAGAGCTGATAGTTCCTTAAGAGAATCCGTATTTCAGAGCTTCTCGCCTTATAAATGTAATTTGGCTTCCTCCAACCCAGGATTCTCTCAGCTCCCTCGGTAACTACAGCTTTGAATCCCAACTTCTCAGCTGTTCTCGCTATCCTATTATTGTATATGCACTCCGTGTTCTCGAAGACTTTAGGTTCATATCCGAATTTATTCTTCACAGCTTTACGATGCATCTCAACTTGCTCAATGAATTCGTATTCTGAAAATAAACTTGCAAGTGAGTGATAATATGTCTGGCAGAGGAGTTCAGCGTGACCAGTCTTAACTATCTTCCTGAATGACTCTAGAACTTCAGAATTCCACATTTCACATTGCTCCATGAAGGTTCCGGAGAGACTGAAGGAGACCTTAAAGTTCCTATCGACATCTTCAAAATCGCTGATCGCGTCTAAGATTGCTTCATTTGCTGGCAGATAGCACTCTCTCGCAATACGCTTGAAGATCTCATGGTTCAGGTTCATATCAAAGTATATTCTAAATAAGTCTTTAGGCTCGGCGCCTGAAGATAGGACTCCGGAAAACTTCCGGTTAAGCCTGAAGGGCTGATGAACCTCGAATATTAGGCATACATCCGTCATGTTAGTATTCTTTCCCCTATGGTTAGCTAAGTCCCTATATTTACACTTTTCCAACAAATGCATATTCGTGCTGGGGCCTTATTAGAAGCACATCTTCAACATATGCTCTGAGGATCTCAGCAACACTCCAAGCTTGAGAGATGCATCCCCTAGGATGATGCGGATAATCCCCATCGAAAATCTCACTTAGCGTTCCAAGACCAGCTCTATATATTTCTACATCTAAGAGGGGCCTCATGAATCTTTCAAATGCGAATTGCCTCCAGCATGCTTCGTAATTTCTCACTTTAAGAAAAGCTGTTATGAACTGTCCCAGAAGCCATGTCCAGACAGTTCCATTATGGTAAGCTCTGTCACGGCTCTCGAAACCGCCGCTATATGCTCCAATATATCTAGGATTATCTGGAGCTAGGCTTCTCAATCCATAGGGAGTTAAGAGGCTTCTCGATACTGCTTCCACTATTTTCTCAGCCCTTGGAGGATCAACTATAGGAAAATCTAGAGATACTGATACTATCTGGTTTGGTCTCAGACTCGCGTCTTTCATGTCTCCATCGATGACGTCATAAAGGTATTCACCTTTCACGTGATAGAACTCCCTATTGAAGCTCCTCTTTACGTTAGAGGATAGAAGACTATATTCCTCAGATTCGCCGCGGAACCCGAGCTTGCGGGATAGCACCTCCATCGTTTTAAGGGCGTTGTACCATAAGGCTTGCACTTCCACTGCTTTCCCCCTTCTAGGCGTAACTGGAACACTATCAGCAACTGCATCCATCCATGTAAGCCTTGAGCCATGGATAATCAATCCGTCCGTGTCAGCATGGATATAATACGCCGTTCCGCGGATATAATGCTCAATTATATCTTGCATCGTCTCCCATAGATGCTTATGCACAAAGTTGAGATTTCCAGTATATTTGACGTATTGGAGAACAGCATTAAAGAACCATAAAGATGAATCTACAGATTCATACTCCGGTGTCCCATCTGCCGTTTCGGGAAACCGGCTTGGAAGTAGCCCATCTTTTGAATTCTCGGAGAATATCTTAAGAATCTCCTCAGCTACGGAGAATCTCCTAGTGACAAGCGTTAAGCCTGGAAGCGATATGAGAGCGTCTCTGCCCCAGTCTTCAAACCAGTGATAACCAGCAATTATAGTTCTTCTTCCAGTTCTCTTTCTAAGGGCTATGAATGAATCAGCTGAGAGGATCAACCAGCTTAAATTCTCTCTACATCCTATTCGCTTGCCATAAAATCTTCTAAGTAGTTTTTCTCTGCGTTTCTTCTCCTCAGCATATAGCTCATCTAGAAGCCGCTTTTTCCCAATCTCCGAGGAGACTCGTCTCACGCTTTCCTCACCGATCCCTCCGACCGCCAAGAGATAAAAAAGTTTCCAGCGTCCGGGTTTCAAGTCTATCCTGAAGAATCCCGGTTGAAGACAGTCGTCTAGACAGTTTTCTCCCCTCAAATCATCCCTTCTGAAGTAGATCTTCTCAACCCATATGTCCCCATGATCTACATAGACTCCGCTTGTCACGGAGAGCGATAGAAAACCTCTTTTCGGAGAGAACTCAAAGAGAGAGCCGTTTTGAAATGTTTTTCTGGACGCTTCAAAGTCTCCTTTTCTCGTAGTCTCATAGAAATGACGCATATTTATCATCGGATAGAGATATAACGCGGCGTTTTCCCCGGAGCCGTTAAAGATCTCATAGCGTATAGCGACGGCGTCTCTTAGATAAGGCATGACAATCTCCTTTTTCAAGTAGACATCTCCAGCTCTGTATAGAAAAATTGGAAAAGGATTCATGATGAATCCTTCGAGGTTTCGGTAACCATTAGGATGAATAACGTCTCTAAACTGGTTTGAGCCGAGGGGGCAACGTTCTCCATCTATGCATATCTCCTCGTCGACCTTTGATAGTAAAAGATGCCTCTTCGTCGGAGGGTCGAATGCTACAAGGAGCAGACCGTGAAACTTTCGAGTGTTCACGTTTAGAACTGTTGATGAGGCGTATCCGCCGAGTCCATTAGTTAAGATCCATTCCAAGCTGGAAGCATACTCGAACCTAGAGAGTATTTCCGATCCTAGATAGATAGAAGGCAAGTTACTTTTCAAGGATCATTCACACTTTCAGAAACCCATAAGAATTACTTGAACGGTGGCGCCGCGGGATTTAAAGGTTAACTATATGTGCCCAGAACGAAATTAACAAGAAGGATTCGTGGCGAGATATAGAGATTTAAAGGTTAACTATATGTGCTCAGAACCTTTCTTATGCCATCCACTGTAACATAGTACTTCTCTTGATCTCCGCTGAAGAGAACGTCAATATATCTCTTACCAGTTAG
>Ga0180300_10001498_pt1 | contig 10802 bp, 10 predicted proteins | sample GuaBasSediGuay15_FD_121798 | JGI IMG/M metagenome (GOLD analysis project Ga0180300, IMG submission 121798) | Subseafloor sediment microbial communities from Guaymas Basin, Gulf of California, Mexico - Guay15, Core 4569-2, 21-24 cm | ecosystem: Environmental > Aquatic > Marine > Hydrothermal... | reverse complement strand
TCAAAAAAGAAAAACTTTAAAAACCTGAATAGATATCATTTATTTACAATTTATAGTGCTCAACGAGCTAAACCTCTAATTCCGCGTTCTCTGCGGTAAATTTTAATTAAATGTGACAGGGAAAATGAACGAGAACGAATACATAAGACATTTCACTGAACTCGTGGAACTGGAGCGAGAAGAACAGATGAGAGTGCATGAAGAGGAGATGAGAAGATTGACCGGCAGAGAGAGGGAAGAGAAAGGCAGAGCTTTTCTGTGGATGAAAGGAAAATCTCAAGGCTTGGGCCTGGGCGGGAAGCACTTAGTGCGGTTTAGAAAACAGAACTCTGCTACTACGCTGCCGGAGAGCGAGATAGAAGTTGGAGACCTCGTTCTGGTGAGTAAACCAGGCACAAACCCGTGGGATGAGAACAACCCTACTGGGACAGTTGCTGAGAAGACCTCGTATTCCATCACGGTTGCTTTTGATGAGGCACCACCAGGATTTGTATTCCGTAAAGACCTTAGAATAGACCTTTTTGTAAATGACATCACCTTTCAACGGATGATAGAAGCATTAAAGAAATTTAAAAGAATGCAGAGAGAGCGAAAGGATAAATTGCTTGGTAATGCAGCTCCGGGTTTTGAGAATATAGGCGAAATAGATTTCTATAATGAGGAATTGAACGATAGCCAACGAGAAGCGGTTTTGAGGTCTTTAGCAGCACGTGATTTCTTTCTCATTCACGGACCGCCGGGAACCGGGAAGACGATAACATGCGTAGAGATTATCGCACAACTTGTTAAGCATGAACGTGAGGGTGAGAAAAGCTATAAGATTTTAGCTGCGGCTGATTCTAATGTAGCAGTGGATAATCTGGTTGAGCGATTGGATAAAATAGGTCTGAATGCAGTTAGGATTGGACATCCTGCACGTGTAATTCCTTCTTTAAGGAGAAGAAGCCTTGATTATCTGATTCAGGCAGAGCCAGACTACATGAAGGCGCAGGAGCTTAGAAAGAAGGCTTATGAGATAAAAGAACGCATGAAAGGGTTTGTTATGCCAGAAATGCGATGGAGAAGGGGATTAAGTGACGAAATGATAATGAAGCTCGCGAGTGAAGGCAAAACAACAAGAGGCATACCTAAGCATAAAATAGCGGGGATGCGGAAATGGCTTGAATTGCAGCACGGAATAGATAAGTTATTCAATGATGCGAGAGCACTGGAGGCGAGAGCGGTAAAAAGGATTATCCAGGAGGCGGAAGTAATTTGCGCCACGAACAGCACGGTGGGTTCTGAGATACTCAGGGGTGCGAAGTTCGATTTTGCTGTTATTGACGAAGCAACGCAGTCCACTGAACCATCATCTTTAATATCGGTGCTCAAATCGAAGAGGTTTATCATGGCGGGTGACCACAAACAGCTTCCACCTACAATTTTGAATGAGGATGCAGCAAGGGGAAACTTGAGTAAGAGCTTGTTTGAACGCCTTTTGGAGCTCCACGGTGATAAAATAAGAGTTATGCTTAATGTTCAGTATAGAATGAATGCGGAGATAGAAGAGTTCCCCAGCAAGGAGTTTTATGACGGTAAGCTGAAGGCGGATGAAAGTGTGAAGGAACATAATCTTTTGGATTTACTCCCAGAATCGAAAATTGTGAGTGAGGATGCCAAACCATTTTTGTTTATTGATACCAGGGGTAGCGAAGGGTTCGAGGAGCGGACAAGAAGAGGGTCTACATCTAAGGAGAACGCAGGGGAGGCGAAATTGGTGAAGGAAATCGCAGAACGGTTGTTAAGCCTGGGCGTAAAACCTGAGGATATCGCAATTATATCGCCTTATGATGACCAGGTTGCACTCATTAGGAAAGAACTTCAGGTGGAAGGGTTAGAGATAAAGACGGTGGATGGGTTCCAGGGTCGCGAGAAAGAGGTTGTGATTGTGTCGTTTGTAAGGAGTAATAAATCAGGGGATATAGGATTTCTTCGCGATTTGAGACGGCTTAACGTGTCTATAACGAGAGCGAAGAGGAAGTTGGTTTTAATCGGCGATTCTCTAACGCTGGAAAGCGATGACTGTTACAAAAGGCTTGTTGCGTTGGCAAAAGAGAGAGGAGGTTACAAAAGGGTGGTTTTGTGATCTATGAAACTTAGAATAGGAATAACCGGCAAACCGAGGATAGGAAAGTCAACGATTATAAAAGCAGTTATAACGAGATTGAAAGCCGATGGTATAGCTGTGGGTGGCATACTTACTTCCGATATTTGGGAAGGAGGAGTAAGGGTAGGCTTCTCCTTAGAAGATATAAATTCCGGCGAAAAAGGTATTTTGGCACATATACATCACCGCCCGATAGGCGCGAAGGTAAAAGTGGGGAAATACATCTTAAATCCTATCGATTTGGAGTCCATAGGTGCAAACGCAATAAAAAATGCGCTGAGACATCCAGACCCGATTATAATCATCGTGGACGAAATAGGACCGATGGAATTGAAGTCAAAGCGATTCATAGAAGCTGTGGAAGAAGCAATAGAAAGTAAAAAGTCTATGCTCGTCTCTGTTCATCAGAGGTCGGAGCATGAATTGGCAAAGCGCGTGAAAAAGGAGTTCGAGATGTTTGAGGTTACGCAAGAGAACAGGCACGAGATGGCAGATAGCATTATTCAGCGGTTTGGAGGTTTAGCGTGTTAGCGGTTCAGCGGTTTAGCAGATTTTATAGATAACCGAAAGACTAAGCCGCAAAAGACAAACTTATAATCTATTGAAAAAGAAGGGTTAACGATGAAGAGAAATATAGTTTAAGTGCACAGATGAGAAGGGTTGCGGTTTCTATTCCATCTAATATTGCTGAAAGGCATTTGCGAAAAACAGCAAAAAATAAAACCGGTAACCTGCTACCGCTAACCTGCTAAACTGGTCCTTTTCATGTATTCTCTCAGCACAACCGTTGCATATGACCCTTTTGGCAAGAAGAACTTTAATTTTACTTTATTCCGACCCGGGTTTACTTCATCATCACTAACTCCTTCGTCGCTCACTTGCACAGGCACTAATATTGGTCTTATTGTTCCCTTAGAACTTATTTCGGGAATCTTTTCGATATAAAAATCATTCAATTCAATGTCTTCGTCCTCCAGAACTTTCCGCTCTATCTCTCCTTCCACATCTTCTGCAAATTCGGTTTCATAGCCAAAGACGGGAGCAGTGACAAAAGCTCTACCACGCTTTATCAGCCTGTTTATCCCTTCTATTTTGTCCTCTGTAACTCTCTCCACTCTATCCTTGTGTGTATCGGCAAGTCCAAACTTGTTGCGAAAACAGACCACATCGCCTACCAACGCCTCGTTGAATGGCAGGTTTTGCTTCATCCGATGACTTAAAACAAGATTGAAGAGATAAGATTGATAAGCATGAACGAAGAGTTTCCGCAAGTTCTTTGGAAGCACGGAAAAAGCGGAGAGGAAATTTGCTTCGTCTATACTTTCTCTCCCACTTTTAACCAGTTCATTTAGCATTGCCTTTTCGTATCGCAGGAACGGGGGCATTTTTTTCAATCCCTCTTTCAGTTCTCCTTCTTTGCAAAGCAGCCTTGCTCGTTTCGCCTCTTCACTCTCGTCAGCGAAAATATCCGCGATGTAAGTCATCACTGCTTCTTTTATTTCTCCTTTTATCAGGTGTTTTCCTACTACATGCGTTATCGGGCGGCGAATGCCAAAACGCTGAACGCCAAAGAAATTGGGTACTCCACCAGCATTTTCTATTTCTGCCGTTATCGCCTCGATATTTCGTTTTATCTCCTTTTTCTTTCCTTCTATGTTCCTTATAATAATCTCAAACTCGTTTCCATAAAGGTCACCCAAGGAAACGGCTTTATTCGACCTTCCTATTAGTTTTAACGAGACATCGGCAATTCTTACTCGTTCCAGCTCCTCTTCATCCACGTCCCAGATGCTTATCTTCTGCGTGGTCCGCGCGAATTTGTCTTTGGTGCCTGCGAATCCGATTCTATTCCTGCTAACTCTCAAACGTCGAGAGATTTCCCTTATCACGCTGTGAGTGTCCCAGTTTTCCTTCGTCAACTCAACAATCAGGTATTTTCCTTCTTTACCTTCTTCTCTATTTGTAATTTCACGAACGTAGAAGTCACTGGGTTTTGTTTTTATAACTCCGCCTATTCCTTCGTGTCTCGTAAAGTAGAACCATATACCTATTTGTGTTTCAAATTCCGGGCTTTGTTTTGGGTTCATTCTCGCTGTTCCAACGTTTTTATTTGCCAAGATTGTTTAATACTAAACCAAGATTGATGAAATATTTGCAGAGTTCAGAACGGAGAGATAGTAAGGAAATAACAAATCTAATAACTATTAACACGAGTTATTCGAAGGAGAAAGCGACAGAGATTTTAAAGCGAGGTGGTTATGACACTCTTTTCATGGATTTTACACGAAATCAGGAAGCTTTTATAAGGGCTATTGCAAAAGGAGTTGAGCCTGAGTTAGCCATGGAGCACATGAAAGATTTGGGATTGGTGAAAGAGCCCGAAGATACACAAGATTTCAGGGCTGCTGAACCATTATTTGAATGTCTTCCGAGCTTAGAATTAGAAGATACCAATATCTATTGCTATAAAGAGGAAGCATCTCGCATCTTATTCCGGGATATCGCAGTGAAGGTTTTGATTTTAACTGCGAAAGCGAAGCTTGGCAAAATAGAAGTAGAAGAATGGAAGGAAGTGATGAGAGACGATATTTATAATGAGTTTGAATCGGCAGAAGGCGAAGCAAAGTACATAGCAGATAGAGCAGAAAAGAAGAATATTTGTCTGGATGCATCAGAAGAGTTATTATCATCTCTTTCTGGTCTAGGCTTTCGAGTAAAAGAAATAGTAGTGGATAAGCCATGTAAGCCTTTGGATATTTTAGGCGAGAAGATAAAATGCGAAATTCTGGGGGGTGATGTAGTGACGGAGGACGAGGTTATAGGTTTAGTCAGGGACCACGTGAGATTTGTGGAGATGATAATAGAAAAGGGCTATGAAAGAGCCTATTGGATGTGGTCAATGCATCATTCTAAGCGGGGCACAACATGAACACCAACAATCATTGGATACGCACCATATTCCAGCCTATCAATGCCGTAATCCGTATAAGTAAGACCGATAGCGAGATAAGCATCATTTTTCCTTATATACCTGAGCATTCTCAGCCCATAAGTCCAGCGATGCTCCTTTTTCAATTTATCCCAGGTTTTGTAGAACGCATCGCATCTGCATGACCATCTTCGGTATATCCTGCCTGAGGAATCTTTGAAGTTAAAACGAATGTATTCTTCATGATTCTTCCCTTCCTTCTTCTTTGTCGCTTTCTCTTCATACACATGCAAAATGCGTGGCTTTATCAAACCCAGGCTCCTCCCTCTTTTAAATACCGCATCCACCGAGGTGTCAAGATTCCTTTCCAGGAATTCCCGCTTCTCCCTTTCATTCAGTTCTCTTTCCACACCTTTGCAGTAAACAAAGAATCTGTCCTCTTTCCTTGGACGTCTGCCTCTCCACGCATCAACGTATATTTTGGAGATGCAAAGGTTTTTGAAATTTTGCTCCGTCGAAGTGAAGACATCTGATTCATAAACACCTTGCGGTCTTATCCAGTCACCGTTCTCGTCTATGCCTGCGATGCAGACCTGCCCGTGCTCCGGTCTGGCAACTGCCAATACGGTAAGATTCTGCGAGACAGCATGACGTAACGGAGTTATATCGGCAGAAATTTTAGTTATTCTTGTGTATTTTCCGGCATTGGCTCTTTTCTCGATTCCGCCCCGGGCTTCAGGAATATGTGCGTTTTCTATTCTCAGTACATCACCTGCTTTTATCTCGCCGCAAATAACAAGTTCTGCTTTTTCTTCCCAAAAGGACACGCGCTTGTAGCCAAATTCATCTGCTATTATGAGGTCAACAACTTTTTTATTCCCATCCGCGACTTTCACTGCTTTAAGAGGAAGAATCCGAAGTACTTTCCCGGTTATGTTTACCATTACTGATGCACCTGTTTTATAACTTTTTATATAAAAACTTTTTTATAATGTAATAATATCAGTTTTTAAGCGGGGTAGGGTAGTTAGGAGATCCCGTCGGGCTCATAACCCGGAGATCGATGGTTCGAATCCATCCCCCGCTATTGGGGAAAATGATAATCAACGCGGATTTACATATCCATTCGCATTATTCTGCTGCTACTTCTCCTCGTATGGATTTATCCACGCTGGCGAAAGAAGCCACGCGGAAAGGGATACAGTTACTCGGCACCGGTGATTGTTTACATCCGAAATGGTTGAGTGGGATAAGGGAACTGAGTGAACAGAACGGCATTTTTTATTTTAAAAGCGAAGAAGAGGGCAAAAATACAAATACTAATTTCGTGCTCACGGTGGAAGTGGAAGATATGAGAAGGGTGCACCATTTGCTCATATTGCCCTCCATCGCAAAGGTAGAGGAATTATACGAGTCGTTTAGAAAGTATTCGCCAGATATTGATTCGGATGGCAGACCTTCGCTGAGGCTGAGTGGTGAGGAAATAGCAGAACATGCAAAGGATGCAGAAGCTCTTATAGGACCCTGCCATGCGTTCACGCCCTGGACTGCTTTATATGCATATCATAATTCGCTACGCGAGTGCTACGGCGATATGGTGGAGTACGTTTCCTTTGTGGAGTTGGGCTTGAGTGCGGATTCATCATATGCAGACAGGATAGAAGAGTTGAGAGAGCTTACATTTTTAACTAACTCGGATGCGCATTCACCGTACCCTATTCGACTGGCGAGAGAGTTTAACAGGTTTCAAGTGGAGGATATGAGTTTTGAAGAGTTGAAAGCGGCGATAGAGCGAAAAAGAGAGAGGAAGCCAGTACTTAACGTGGGTGTGCCACCAAAGGAGGGGAAATATAACGAAAGCGCGTGCATCAGGTGCTATCGGCATTATTCGCTCCATGAGGCGATGATAAGAAGATGGAGGTGTGAATGCGGCGGTATGATAAAGAAGGGTGTGCGTGATAGGGTAAATGAGCTTGCAGATTGCAATGCTCCTCATCCAGAGCATAGACCTCCTTATTTGCACTTGATACCGTTAGCGGAGATAATAGGGTTGGCATTGCATATGTCCGCAAGTTCGAAAGCGGTAAATTTGGTATGGGAATCGCTATTAGCGGAATTTGGCACTGAAGTTAACGTGCTGGTGGATGCACCGATAAATGATTTCCAGGCAACTAATTTTGATTTGAATGTGAATGTATTTGAAGCAATAAAAGCATTTAGAGAAGGAGAAATACGGGTAATACCAGGTGGCGGAGGAAAATATGGGATTATAGAGCTGAAACCGAAAGGGAGTGAGGAGGCGGGAAAAAATGGGGATGAAATAGAGTTAGAGAGAGAAGCGGAAAAAGGGCAGAAAAAGCAGCTTTCTTTGCTCGACTTCCATTAACTTTTAATTTTCTCGTGTTATAACTGGATAAAAGATGAACGCAAATCTGATAAAGGACTTTCTGAGGAAACAGCACATCTTCGCAGTTATCGGCGTTTCGAGAAACCCCGCGAAGTATGGGCATCAGGTATATAAAGACCTGAAAGAAGCAGGTTATGTAGTTTACCCCGTGAACCCAAATATTGACGAAGTCCTGGGCGACCCATGCTATCATTCGTTGAGCGAACTGCCCGAAAAACCAGATGTTGTTGATACCGTAGTCCCACCAAAAGTAACAGAGAAGATAGTTGAGGAATGCAAGGAATTGGGAATAGAACGAGTATGGATGCAGCCCGGTTCAGAATCCGAGCACGCAATAGATTTTTGCCGCCAAAACAACATAAAAGTAGTGCATGATGTATGCGTGATGGTAAAAAGAAGAGAAGAATCCTAAATCCTGTGATTTAATTCTTGCAAAGCAAAAACTTTATTTCTAAACGAATTTATTGATTCTATGCACTTCAACCCCCGGATGCCTAATATCCTGCCTATTTCTTTCCTATATCTCCACTCAACCTTTATACCCGCGCGTTCCAGCCCTGCGGACAATTTTTTGTTGAATCTCTTCCCTGCGCGGTCAAAGTCGGTTAGGATAACAATGCGCTTGTGTCTGCGCCTCAGATAATCAATGAAGTCAACAAAAGAGAACCCTGAGGAAAACGTCACTATATCCTTCGTAATGCCCATTCCCTTCAACGCTTCCTTATCATGAACGCCTTCCACCACAACAGCATCTACAAGATCGCACATTTCCTGAACCACGCTTACCAGTTCCAGATAAATTTCGCAATCATCCCCGCGCACTCCTCTATTTGATTTGTTCATAGTTTACCCAGCCTCGCTTATAGACAAAATTTATCTTATCTTATGGCTTAAAAATTATGGATGAAAAATGTTGGAGAATTGGAACGTGTTGGCAATAGTGGAGAGGAATACAGAAATGGAGGTATTGAAGGATTTGAGAGAAGATGGCGAGTTTGAGCGTTCCGGATTCAAAGATGTATTAATAGGAAGAGTGGCGGACATCGTGGAGTTTCTGGAGGATGCAGAGCATAAAAAATACAATCATTTAAACAGGGTTATTCCCATCGATGAATCGTTCTTTGTGTCGCCGGAGAACCTGATAGAGATACTGAAGAGGAGAATAGAGCGATATATAGATGAAATCGAACCAGGTGATACCTTCGGATTCAGAGTGGAGCGAAGGGGAATGAAAGAAGATATTTCAAGTCAGGCGGTAGAAAGAGAGGTTGGCGGGTACTTTTATGACCTGATAGAGAAGATACATGGTAGAAAGCCAAAGGTGAACCTTAAGAACCCGAATAAACTGATAGTAATAGAGATAGTAGGGAATAGATGTGGAATTGGTTTTATCACAAAAGAGATGCGTGAGAAGTACAGCGTGATAAAAGTAAAATAAATAAATGAAAAGGGTAATGACCATCGGGGGTTCGGATTCCAGTAGTGGCGCAGGAATACAGGCAGATATAAAAACCTTTTCTGCGCTCGGTGTTTATGGCACCTCGGTACTCACCGCGATTACAGCACAAAATTCTTATGGCGTGCAAGCGAAACAAGAAGTGCCGGTTGAACTCGTGGAGACACAGATAGAATCCATTATGAACGATGAAGGATTTGCTGTGGATTATGCAAAAACAGGGATGCTGTACTCCGCGGCAATGATAGAAGTGGTAGCGAAAGAGCTAAAGAGACATAAAATCCCTTTTGTCCTGGATCCTGTGCTGAAAGCAGGTTCAGGAGGAATTTTATTAGAAGATAATGCCTTAAGCACACTTATCGAGCTCCTGCTACCTATTTGCGTGGTTATAACGCCAAATGTTCCCGAGGCATGCTTTATTTCCGGTTTAGAAATAAGGGATAAAGAGGATGCAAAGGAATCAGCTCAGAAAATACACAAAATGGGCGCTTCCGCGGTAATCATAAAAGGAGGACATTTGGAGCACGAAATAGCAGCCGGTAAAGCAACAGATTTGATATACGATGGAGCATTCGAGGAAATAAGTAGTGCGTATATAAAAAATCGTTCTTTCAAAAAGAAAGCTTTACCAAAGGAACATCATACCCTATATACAGCAGAAAAAGAAAAAAGAGTGCATGGAGCAGGATGTTCGTTTTCCGCTGCTCTCACGGCTGAACTCGCAAAAGGTAAAAATCTGCGAGACGCCGCTTTATCTGCAAAAAAGTTTGTGCATGATGCTATTTCTGGAGGTGAAGACTTGTCTGATTTGATAGTGGTAAACCAGGTGTATAGACTGTGGAAAGACGCTGATAGGTATCGCGTGTTAGAAAACGTAAAGGAAGCTGTCAGGATGCTGAAAAGCACAAAAAATTTCGGAAAGCTTATACCTGAAGTTGGGACAAACATAGGTATGGCGATGGAGGCTGCAGAAAGCGAGCACGATGTTGCGGCAGTGGACGGTAGGATAGTCCTTACGAAGGAGGGGACACATGCAGGGCAGGTAGATTTCGGCGTAAGTGGGCATGTTGCAAGGCTGATATTAGCAATGATGAAGCAGGACCAAGCAAAAAGAAGCGCTGCTAACGTAAAATATTCATCAAAAATCATAGAAGCGTGTAAAAAAGCGGGGTTTCTAATTTCATCATTTGAACGAGAAAAAGAACCAGCGGGGGAGAAAACAATGGATTGGGGTGTGAGAGAAGCGGTGAGAAATCTTTTCTTAGCATTACCAAGAGAAAAAGCGGGGCTTTTGCCCGATGTGATCTTCGACCACGGTGCAGTTGGAAGGGAACCGATGGTGCGAATTTTTGGTAACACCGCAGTGGAAGTAGCGGAAAAGGTGAAGAGGATTGTAGAGAATTTGGAGTAGGTGCGCATGTATTAAAAGTGCTGGTAGCCTTTTATTTCCATCTTTTCCTTCTTTTTCCCTTCACCCGTTTTAAAATAAATCCCTTCTTCTGCCGACACTACTTTGCCTATAACACTCATTTTTACTTCCCTTTTCAGCATTTCCAGCACTTCTTCGTTTTCTATCACTTGCGCATCAACTGTAAAGAGCAATTCGTAGTCACCACCGAAAAAAAACGCGAGCTCTCGGAGGTCAAAGCCATACATTGACAAATCAAAATCCCCTTCCCACGCGCTTCTTATCTCCTCGCTCAGTACTGGCACTTTATCCTTGTATATCTCAAAGCCAACCACGCTACTTTTTGCGAGTTCTGCTAAAGAGAGAGCGAGACCATCACTTATGTCAATCATTGAAGTTACTAATCCGGAGTCTGCGAGAATAATGCCTTCTTTTACTCGCGGCATCGGTTGAAAT
>Ga0180300_10001497_pt1 | contig 10803 bp, 21 predicted proteins | sample GuaBasSediGuay15_FD_121798 | JGI IMG/M metagenome (GOLD analysis project Ga0180300, IMG submission 121798) | Subseafloor sediment microbial communities from Guaymas Basin, Gulf of California, Mexico - Guay15, Core 4569-2, 21-24 cm | ecosystem: Environmental > Aquatic > Marine > Hydrothermal... | reverse complement strand
CCTGGAAAAAGTCCGTGATCGGGTCCTCCACGTGGGTCTTGAAGAGGTTCGCCACTTTGGAGCCCAGGTCCGGAATGATGTACTGGGCCAGAGTGGAGATGTCAGCGGCAATGCGGGGGATATTCTGAAACTGCTCGTAGAGCCAGCCGTATGCCTTATCCCAGGAGGATGCGATTTCCGCTCCTATCTGTCCGGGGATCCCGGATATCCCGCTGAGGATATCGGATAGATTTTTAAAGATGGTGTCGAAATCCGACTTAAGGTAGGACCATACTGCTTGACCGACCCCTCGAAGCTGGTCCAGGATGTCGGTCAGGGTGGATCCCACGGCACTCCAGATTTTTCCGCCGATGTCCTGGACAGCGGACCAGATATCCTGTAACCACGATCCCACCCAGTTCCAGATATCCTGGGGGAGACTCTGAACCTTGTCCCAGATACCCTGGATCCAGTCCCCCACCCAGTCCCACACGGCAGAGCCGATGTTCTGGACCTTATCCCAGATATCCATCAGCCATGACCCTACCCAGTTCCAGACTATGGAACCCACCTGGGAAACTGCGTTGCTGATGTGGTTCCAGAGCCCCTCGAACCAGTCCTGGACCGCATCCAGGGGCCATGGCCAGCCAGAATCCAGGAGCTCCCGGAGCTCTTCATAAGAGAGGGTACTTAGATCTATCCCCTCCCCCAAAACGGGGCTTTCTCGGCCATTCTGGTGCGAGTTTTCCCTGGAGGGATCTGGTAATGCCAGGATCTCAGCTTCGCTCATATCTCATACTCTTCGACCTTGGCCTCTTCGGCAGCCTTCTCCAGGTCCTTTTTGATGGCCTCCTTTTCGGCCTCTTGAGACCATTTCTCCTTGTCTATCCAGATGGTCCGGGGAGGCCGATCATCTGCCACATAGGTGATGGCTAAGGTCTCGACCACCTCCCCCGGTCTCGGTGAAGTGGTGACCGGGGTACGCCGTAGGATCCTGATCCGTGCCATCTCATCCCTCCTGGAGTTTCTGGTCTATCATGGCTGAGAGGGCCTTCCGGAGCAACTGACAGGCTCGGCAATTGCAGCCGTCCTGGCTGGCGGCAAAGAATGCTAAACTGAGATTGTCCGCCAGCGGGTTTGCTGTCCCCTGGGGCACAACCGGGCACTGTGGTCCTGGAACCCTTTTTCTGGTCCTCTGAGTTTGTGTCATCTCCTACCTCCCTTATGGACCTGGACGATCCGTATTCCGAAATAATATGCAGTGATGGCGGAGACTATTCCACCCACGATGTGATCCACCCCCAGGGCCATCAGGCAGAACCCGCCAATTAGCCCGATGGCACCGATGATGTCCCGTGGTTCGACCTTCATCTCTCCTCCTATGGCTCGTCCTGGGTTACGATGACGTCGTCTATATACATTGCCTTGGACACATCCTCCCGAGTGGTAAACCTGACAACAATAGCCAGATGCGGGGCAGCCGTACTTGAAGCCCCAGTCAGAAGGATCCCAGATATCGCATAAACCGTGTTATTGAAAAGCAAGCGTTTATAGCGCATTGCGTTCAGGTCAGTTACTACTTTAGCTGGGATAAAACAATGCTTATCAATGTAAATGCGCTGATTCGTGTCAATAGTTTGATAAATAGCACCGACCCTGACATCAAGCTGATTCGCGTCATCATAATACCTCCACCCTGACCAATATACAGTATCCCCGTCAAAGATGTTCAAGCTTACTTCAAGTTTCCATAAACTATCATCAGTGGCAAAGTGCAATTCCAGCCCGGATACAGTATAGATCCGCGGTAGATATAAGTAAGTGCCGATCTCTGCATAATCGCCAGTTAGGTTACCAGTCGTCAGCTTACAACTGTATCCGCCATTGCGAGCTGTATCCTGGGTGGCTGCTACAGCTGCACCGGTCCCCTGAGTCGCTGTATTCCATTTAACAAGCCCATCCTCAAAATCATCAAGCCACACTAACCGCCCACGCCTGTCGAAAGTATCTATTGATTTCAGCCGGGCAGCAAGCTCAGCTAGGTCTTGCAAGCTAAAGGTAATCTCACTCGGTGCCGCTACCCCATAATCAGGATGCCCGTGTGCCATAGCAATCCCTCCCCCTGTTAATAGTCCTACTAAAGCTACTATAATAAAAGCCACTATAATTCGCCTCATAATCCCACTAGCCTCCTGAACCGTTCTAAAAAGCTCATCTGCTCCCGGTAGGGCTCTAGAGCCTCCCGCGGGAGCACGCCAAACCGGAAGGTGATCGTGTGATCAAAGGTATCGTCCTCATTCCAGCCCTCCAATTCGAACTCATAGGGTGGCTCTTTGAGCTCATAGAACTCAATAAAGCTGATGACATAGTTATCTGATGCAAAACTCCCGTCCCGGTTTGTGGGCCAAACTTGTTGCTCAAGGTCCCGAATAAGCACGTGGACCAGGCCAGCACAGCCGGAGGGGAACTGGATCTCAACCTTATGTATTACGCCTTGCGTCAGCTTGATCCGCTGACGCTGGGGAGAGGACTGCGGGGTATTCGCCGGTATGGTGAGGGAAAAATCGTAGAACATATCATGTGAGCTCTGCTAGCAACTTTTTATTCAAAGAGGATAGCTTTGTCTTGGACAGCTCCTTACCCGATGACCGCTCCATCCTCCTCTTCTCCTCCCTGGCGAGGAGGAGGGCTTCCCTGGCCATAGCTTCAAGGGACATGGGGAATTCTATCTTCTGCTCTCCAGTCTTTTCGTCAATAACCACTTCAGCTCCCCATGTCCAAGAGCGATGATAAGCGGTTTTATGCTCTTCGCTGTCTTCGCATTTGTCTGCGAGACAGCATTCTATTGTTCGCTCGGTTTCTGTTTCAAGTATTCTGGCTATCCTCATGCTCTCCTCCATTATGGTTGGGTAAAACCTGTAATACTATAACTTAAGTCAGTAATATCAGCCACATGTTCAACTCGAACTTTGAAACGGCGAGGGACTGGAGCAGGGAAGATTATCCGCCAAGAGCCGTACTTAGTTCCCGTTACGATGTCTCCAACACCTGGGCCTAAAGCAAACCAGTTCCGCTGGCCAGCGGCAGGTGTCCAAGAGGCTTCGCAGTAGTATTCGCTTATATCTGACCCAGTGTACACCCAAATGATTAGTCGAACCTCAGGAGATGCTCCAAGCGTTGCTGCTGAGATGTACATATATAGGAGAAGAGCAGATGCATTGTATAATGTGATGATAGGAGAAGTTGTACTAGCACTCCGTGTGCCCGAGGCTAGGAGGGTTATCTCTTGATTATTCCTCCACCTGTCCCATGTGGAGCCGTTGAAACCCAGCGGGAATGCGTTTGCGTACAATGCATAATCTCCCGCTGAGACACCATCATTGTTAGGAGCCGCTACCTGAACCCTCTTGCCGCTTTGATAGAGAACAACTTTCAGATTCTTATATGTTGCACTCTCAACCTGCAAATCCTGCCAGTCCGAGCCGTCGTAGCCCATAAGGGCGGCTTTGGCCTCGCCGTCATCAGTGGCTTTCCTAGGTACCCACAGGCTACCTGTCCAGACCCACTCCCTTGAATTTACTTCCCTAGCCACGTTCTACCTCCATTTCGTAGCCTCGGTAATACAAAAACAGCTTGTCGCCGCTTGAGGTCCCTTTCCAGGCGGCAACAAGCCTCTCCCCCTCATAAAGCCAGACCTCCCGATCCAGGGTAACCAGGTGAGCCGCAAGAGGATTATCTAGCTCATCGAGGTATTCACTATAACCGTGCCCTTCTATATAGAAGCGGACTTCCGTCGAGTTTGAGGTCTCATTCTCAGCGGCTACACGCTGCAAGCACCAGGCTTTTCCATGGTCCGGTGTGTTAGATTTGACAGTTTCAACAGTCCCTCCACCCGAGACCACAGATATGCGGTCCCGGATCGCTCTCTTCTTCTGAGCCACTTTCACCCCCTAAAAGAGGGGGGCACTATGCCCCCCTCTCTGGTTTATTCGTAGGTCCTCAACTGCTGCACGCAAATGGATACCGCAGCCCCAGCACCACCCTGGGTGAGGATAACCCGGACAGGGTTCCAGGGCTTCGGGTCGAACCAGGTCTCCGGATCCTCTGGCACGCCGAAGGGAATACATGCTACATGGTGAGGGAATGCCCCATCAACCACGCAGTCAATCTGCCGGTCAGCAGTGGCTTTAGCAATGCTCGGAGAGGTGGTGAGGTCGAGGACCTGGAGAGTAATCGTGTCGGCAGAGAGAGCATCGTAAGATGCGATGCTCAGATCCTGCCTCACGTTGACGTTCACCACCTCCGGATAAGCCACGAAGAGCTCCGGGCTATCCCCGTCCGTGCGGAGGAGGAGCTGGGAGATCCTCGCCAGGCCCCACCTCTCAACGTTCAGCCGCTTGAGGTCCAGGGCCGGCATATCCCAGAGGATCTTCTTCGAGTAGGCCAGGTCAACCTTTACATTGGTGATGTCGGTGTCCCAGGCCGTCCCGCTCTCATAGGCCCGGACGAGGAGATACCGGATCTTGTAGTCCAGAGGGAGCTCCGTGGGCTCATCTCCGGAAGCAGCCGAAGTGAAGTTCCGGACCTCGATCGCTCGGAGAAAACCCTCCAGCGTGGCTGGGGGCTCCTCGAACACGTGAGCCACCACGGTGAGCTTTCCGGTCCCGGTCGCAAACCCCGCCGTGGCGGAGATAGTGAGGGCATGGCTGAGCTTCAGTTCCGGATTGTCGAAGCGGTCAGGATCCAGCCAGAAGAGGGGATCGCCCAGATACCTGCCGAACAGGATCCGGGCCATCTCGTACTGGGTGGCTCCACCGACCTCGGTAATCTCCATCGGGGGCATCAGCTTATCCATGTAGAAGTCCAGGGCCTGGGCCTGGACCATGGACAGGCTCCAGAGGGCCTCGGCTCCGTCCACCACCTCGATCTTGGATACGTCCTTATGGATCGGGTGGCCCTGGTTCGACGTGGAACCATTGTCCGCCTGGTAGATCACGTCTATGGCGGAGATGGCCCCACGACCCTTCAGCTTAAAGCTGGGAGTTTCGGTATCCTTTATCGTGTCAGCTTTGGCAATGAATACCCGCCTTAATGCCATCCTTCACCTCCCCGGGCTATGCCGCCCCAGTAAGCTTCTTGATCTCCGCCGCAATCTCGGCGGGTGCAGCTTCACCCCTCCGAACCTTGCCCACCAGGATCATCCCACGCCTGGCAGCCCGCATCTTGGCCTCTCGCTGGGCCTCGGTATCAACCGGCATGGCATCAAGGGCTTTCGCCAGAAGCTCGTAGAGTGGCTGGAGCACAGCAAATCTGCGCTGGACCTTGCCCCGCTTGCGCTCAATGCCAGACCTGAAGGCATCTGGCCCGGCAGCCTCTACGCCATTAATAAAGTCCTCATCAGAGACCTTCTCCAGGGCCTTCTTGCGCCGCTCCTCCCGGAGGACCACCTGCATCTTGTCCTTGTACTTCCCCTCGGCAGCAATACCCTCTTTTATCGGGTGCTTCTTAGGGGAGAGGAGCCGACGCTTCCAGTCCTCAGCGGCAGCGGAGGCACGATCCACGAGCTTGCGAGCTATGTCCTCAGCGGAAATGACACGGGGGCCAAGTTCGATGGGGTCATCTGCTAGCTCCGGTGCCATCGCCTCCTGGTTTAATGCATCTTCCGCCTTGGCGATGGCCTCCTCCAGATCGGGAGAGATCCCCGAACCTGGATTTGCTCCCTTCTTCGCCTTGCTGGGCATACTGCCACCTCCTCTCTAGAGTGTCCCACGGCTTCACTTGCCACCTACCTCTTTTTCTGGAGTTGGCAGTAAGCCTAAATTAATATATCCTATACCTAGGGGTGATGTCAATGGAGTACATGCCACCAAGGAGAAGACACCGACTTGGGGAGACCAGATACGTCAGCGAGTTACTACAGCGGTTCTATCCCAAAGCAATACACATAGCTCCAATTCGCCTCGGTACCCTACCGGAGCCAATTGGGGATGAGGAGTGGACCCCGGAGGAGAGGGCCCTCCTTACCGTGAGGATGAGGTGGGCCGATGCAGTAGCCATAGAGGACCATGTGATCCACCTCATCGAGGCAAAGCTGCTCCCGGCCAGGTACTTCGCCGGCCTGGCCCAACTGGAGATCTACCGGGAGCTTATCCCCCACACAGAGGCCCTGAAACCCTATCTCCCTGCCGAAATTAGATGCGAGCTCTGGACGCCCATTGAGGATCCCTGGGTCAAGGCCAAGGCTGCCGAAAGAGGAATGTATAACCCGATCTGGCAGCCCGACTGGTTCCGGGAGTTTCTCCACTCCTGGTACCCTAGATGGCGGAGACCCTCCCGGTATGAGTAAGAGGGGAGAGGGTCCCACCTACGCCTGGCTCTTTGCGGATCGATGCCGCTCGACGCCGCACCGCAAAAAAACAAGGCTAGGTGGGGGCCGTAGCTTCAAACTTTTGCGGCTTTCGCTTTCGCCGGTTCGACCTTCACCGTGAAAACTGCCTTGGGTGCCACCCCATGCTTGGTTACCGTGAACACAAGTCCCCTATAGTCGGGCCTCTTCAGGTACTCTTTTAACATGACCCTCAGCCGGTTAGAGGTAATATCAATGTAGGGGAGCCGCCCCGGCCATAGGGGCTCTTTAAGGTGCAACCTCAAAGCCCGGACAACTTTTACCTCCGGACCATAACCAGGGTGGATCTCAACATCACCCTCCTCAAAGCCCACAACCTGGAAAGAGACCGTTTCCCCGTCTCCGATATCGAAGATCTCGTAAGGCCCTTGCAACTTCGCCATGATCCTCCCTCCTTTGCCTCAAGTATAACATAAAAGAGAAGGGCCAGGAAAGGAGGCGGAAACCTGGCCCTTGTCTTGGGGAACGCTGCGGAGTATAATGAGAGCTGGCCGGACCGGCCACATTATACCATGGAAAGGGGGATATATGTCAACAGCAGTTCATGAAACACTCTTCACCCAGATCCTCCAACACTTCCCCGATGCCCGTGGTCCAGGTGAACAGGGATTTTACTCCATCCGCTGCCCCTATCACGATGATCACCACCCATCGGGATGGATCCACCCACAGGCCGGTTTTGGCTGCCACGCCTGTGGTGTCCGGAAGTCCCTCAAAGAGCTCGCCCAGGACCTGGGCATCTCCTCCGAGCATGCTCCCCACCTTCAAAAAACACTTGTTCGTAATAAAGAGAAGAGACTTTTCTCCCCCTACCCCTCCCCATTACGAACAAGTGTTTCTGAACCTGAGCAACTTGAGAGGCACGATATAGCCGAGTTTATGAGGGAGTTTGGCTTATACGAAAAGGCAGCCAGGTTTGAGGAGTGTGGCCGGAAGTTCTGGAAATACCAGTGTAAGGAGTGTGGGGCTCCGATCGCCCTGGCCTCTTTTTGTGATCTCCCGTTCTGTGGGGATTGTCGGAGGAGGCATAGAAACAAGTTCTTCAAGAGGCATCGGGATAAGCTGGAGAGAGGATCCGGTGTTTATCATGTCTTTAAGTGGGCGATCGGGGTGGTCCCCTTCGGAGATCTCCGAAGAGCAATCCAGGCCAAGGTCAAGGCCCTGAAGCAGATCCGCCAGGCGGTCCAGGGGATATCCGGCATCTACGCAGTTTCCTTCAGATGGACCCCGGAGGGGTGGGAGGCATGGCTTACCCTCCTCGTAAAGAGTACCGATGAGGCTTATATTGAATTCTACACCGCATCTGTGTTCGCCTATTCCCTTCCCTTCTATGATGTGAACCGGTTTGAGGACCTGGAGGATGCCTGGGCTTACTTCTGTTACCTTAACCCGTTCCACCTGGTATTTGCGGATAAGGCTCAGCTTTGGGAGATCGTGCACAGCCTGGCTAGTATTAAGCTGTACCAGGGGTGGGGAGAGTTTTATCGGGTAGCTGGGTGGAAAGGGGAGAAAAAAGATGAGCCGCCACGGTGTCCTATCTGTGGCGGCGAACTTAAATTTTTAGGGGTGTGCGACTCGGCCTACGTGTGGTGGGATGAGGATGAGGGTGTGGCGTTGTGGGCTTATGAGCCGTGCCACACCCCCATCCGGACTTAGCTCCCCGGCTCCGGCTCTGGCTCAGGCTCCGGTTCCGGCTCGGAGCTCTGTTTCAAGAGCCAGCTTACGAAGTGTTCCGCGTACTCAACCACAAGCCGAGGATCAAGCTCAATCCCCTGGGTTATCTGGGCCACCACGATGTCCGTGGCAGCCTTTAGGGCTACCTCCCTCGCAATGAGCTCCTCGGGTCCCGGTCCCTCGGGGATGGGTTCCGCTTTGGTAATATTCCAGAAACCACGGGAGCCCTGTTTTACTTCTACCTCCAGCTCCACTCCGGGGCGGAAAAGTGGAAATAGCTTTGTGTCGAATGCATAGTAGTTCCGGCCATCCTTTCCTGAGACCAGAATATATTGTTGGCCGGATGAGGTTCTTTTCGTTATTGCATCTTGGACTACCAGCCTCATTGCTTAAACCTCCTCCATAACGAATTTTTCGATAGACTCTCCGAACCGGTAGATGAGGTTTGCTACCTCTTGTTGATATGTGTCCCTGGTCCGGAGGGTGAGCTCCCGAGCATAGACTTTGATCCACCGGGCGTGGTCCCTGATCTCATTCCTCAGTTCCCGCTCGGTCATCTGAGATGCTAGCTTTCCGGCCATACTTCACCTCCTCCTTTTTGGGTGTTTTTTAACGGCTACAATGTAGCGGAAACCGAACACGGCCCAATTGCTCTGGTTCCTCTTAATATCAGCCATGCTCGGCTTACGACCAACTCTACACTCAACTGCCAGCGGTGTGGTGAATGGCTGGATAGCAATTAGGTCAACTGGCTTGGACCCGGCCATCCGGAGGACCGTCCACCCATGGCGGATAAGCCGGTCCCGGACCTCGTACTCCCACCGTCTCCCCTTCTTGTACCGGTTAGAAGCTCTCGGCACGGATCACCTCCCGTTTAAGAACAAGGACCTGGCCATGTTCTAGCTTATACTCTTGCCTAATAAGATGCACAAGCCAGGAAAGATTAGCTAGGTCTGTAAGGTACTCGGTTCGAACCCTTCTGCCTTTAGAATCCAGGAAAATGATCTGATACGGCCACTCATAGGTTTTGAGTCCCATTACACCGCCTCCCCTGTGATGATCTCTACGGGCTGTTCGCCCTCATAGTGGACCAGCACCGGATAGGTAGTTTCAAACCGGTGGACCTCATGATTTGCGTAGTTGATCTTTACCTCCCAGTAAGGGGCATACTGTTTTGGTGGATAGATTTGAACCTGGTCGTTATCCCCAAAGTCTTTGCCATATATTAGCCTCATTCCCTCCTCCTTTTTGAGTTTTGGTGGACCGGACTTACCCGCCGGTCAGGGCCTCCTTTCTATAGCTTGCCACCAAATTGCCTTTTTAGCTCCCTCTCTTAGCCAGTCTTTGATTTCGTCGGTATAGCCCCACTTATTAACTGCTAGTTCACCAAGTTTCTCCACCCTTTGGAAAAACTCTTCCCTGGAGATCTCCCCCTCCCGGAAAAGCCACAGTAAGACGTTATAGCGTTCGCCTACGCTCGTCTTGGGCCTTGGAAGGCGGAACATAGCACCTCCTCCTTTTTGTGGTGTCCAGCTCCCATCTTAGCACCTGGACGATGGGATGTCAAGTCCTTCTCCTGGAGGAAATGCAGTCCTAGCAGTCCAGAACCGAAGTGGACTAAGTGGGGGATCCCCAAAGTGAGGGTCAGTTCCTAGAGGCAGTCCATGAGGAATTTTGCCAGACCTGAGAGAGCCAGGCCCCAGAGGTAGCCAGCGATGTCCACGAAGGCGAAATCCTTGATCCTCCAGTCTTCATTGAGCTCATAGATCATGAAGCCCAGGAAAAAGATCACCGCCAGGACAGGATGGACCTGGAGAAGGACCAGGTTTACCGCTCCCACGGGGATGTGGAGGAGCAGTCTCTTATTTCGCTTTACCACGCTTCTTAACATTCTCACGGAAAACGTATGCCTCAATCCTTTCCGGGATAATGTGGAGCTCCCGGAGGGCAACTCGAAACTCATCCTCGGTTATGAGGTCCTTACGGTATGCCTCTCGGTAACCAGCAATGAGATCCGATATAAGATCCGTCTCATAATCCAGGTGAGCCGCAAAGACCATCCGCTCCAGGGCCGGACCTTTGTACCCCAGGAATTCGAGGTTCTTTCGGAGAGTGGCCTCATCGTAGTACCCCTCCTTGAAAGCCTTGATTGCTGCCCCGGACATTATTCCTCGAAGCTCTCCTCTTGACATTGACTCGTACATATCCAGGAGCAGCGGCTTGATCTCATTGGCATAGCCGGCCCGGTCAAGGTCATTCTTAAAGAGCTTTTCATCATAGATCCCGGCATCGGCAATGGCTCTCAAGGCAAAGTACCCCACCCTGGTCTCGGTCAGCTTGTCTAGCCGGTCAAACCAGTAGTCATCATAGCCCTGGTATCCCATAAGCTTATTGAATTCGTCCCGTGGAATGAGCTGCCTGGACCTCATCTCCATCAGGTCCCGTCTCTCAGGCATCCAGGGCCGGAGGAGATCGTTGATGTAGTAGGTGAGAGGAGTTCTAATAGCTCCCGCCAGGATCGCTCCCATGAAGATGGAGGAGATCATCCGGTAGTTTACCACGTCCCCGATCATGGCAGCCACATTCCCAAAACCGAGCTCCTTCAGAGGGTGCATTAGCTCACCGCCCACGGTCATCGCTGCCAGGCCCAGAACCCCGGCTCCGGCGAGGTCCAGGAGACCAGTGGTGGTGTCAAGGGACCGGTCCGGGGTGATCCTCCCCAGCCTCTTGAGCCAGTTAATGAT
>Ga0180300_10001496_pt1 | contig 10803 bp, 12 predicted proteins | sample GuaBasSediGuay15_FD_121798 | JGI IMG/M metagenome (GOLD analysis project Ga0180300, IMG submission 121798) | Subseafloor sediment microbial communities from Guaymas Basin, Gulf of California, Mexico - Guay15, Core 4569-2, 21-24 cm | ecosystem: Environmental > Aquatic > Marine > Hydrothermal... | reverse complement strand
GAGAAGTTGAGGTTGTCGTAACATGAAAGCTCAGGATATAGATTTGATATGTCTGGAACAACGCCTATGCTCGCTTTTACCTTTATTTTCTCCTTTATAACATCAAATCCGTTTACATATGCTGTCCCATCGCTTATTTTGGAAAGGCCACACAACATCCTGATAGTGGTGGTTTTACCAGCTCCGTTAGGCCCAAGAAAGCCGAATATCTCCCCTCCCCTAACTTCAAATGAGATGTGATCGACGGCAAGCAGGCTTCCATAGTACTTCGTTAGGTTTCTTGCCTCTACAGCAAGACCAGTTCTTTCCGGGTTTACCAAATGTCTCTGCATTTTCTGCTTCCTTCACCCATTTTATGTCTGTGGAACTCGGGGCCTTCTTCCCAAGATTCATCAGTCCTTATAGATCCCTTTATGTAGGATTCTACAACCTCTCCAACTTTCCCATAGGCCCCAGTTATCACACTTATCCCTAGGGAGTTGAAGAACTCCCTAGCCCTCCTACCAACCCCATAGGCTATGATGACGTCGACCCCTTTCTGTCTCAGAAAACTGGGTATTTGTCCAGGTTGATGCTCTATGAAGGGATTTCTGACGACCTCGACCTCTTTTATCGCATCATCCTCAACTAACACTATGGTGTAATACGGTACCCTTCCGAAATGTCGTCCCACTTCAGAGTCTAGGCCCCTGTCGTCTGCACTTGGCACTGCTATCTTCAAGATATCACCAAATTATTCGTGATATTCTCAACATAATTATAAATATTCTCACCCTAATCCCTTGATGAGACGCTGCAAAAGGCTTCCTTTCAAGGAAGTAATCATGACCCTAAAAGCCACAGCCTGCGGGCCGAGATGGGCCATAATAAAGGCACTCTCTTCCGGGGAACTGAGCACAAATGAAATAGCTGAGAGGCTTGAGGAGACCTTCAGAAGACCCTTCCCTAGATCCACCCTCTACTACCACCTATCTGTGCTTAAGGGCATTGGAATAATCGAACTCGCAAGCTACAAGGAGAGTGGACCTGGAGCTCCAGAGAAAATATGGAGGCTTAAGGCAAAAAAGATAGTTGTAAACCTTGTTGATGGAACCATTTCCTTTGAGTAGGAGAGGAAGGCTCTCGATGCGAACGTGGTCTAAGAGAAGGAATCGGATTGGAAACTTCTTACAAGACCTGAACGCTTTTTTATTCGAACTATCTCCAAGATGAAGGTCTCATTGGATCTAAATCAAGTCCTCCTTGTATTTCATGCTCAGGTCCCAAACAAGAAGATCTAACCTAAGCTCAGGAAAGCAATTGAAGTAAGGATTGAGCTATTGCCTCAAATGATTTTGTTGATTCCGAATCGGGCTTGCAGACTATCATAGGAGATCCCTTGTCCAGGCATCTAGCCATCTCGGGATCTAGAGGGATTTTTCCAAGCAAACGAATGCTCTCATCTTTAGCTATCCTCTTCCCAGCTCCTTTGCCAAATACCTCCGTTATCTGACCGCAATATGGACATTTAAAGTAGCTCATATTTTCTATTACCCCTAAAAGTGGTATGTTGAGTTTTTTGCAGAATTCAACCGATTTCTCCACCGCAACTGTTGAAACAACGCTTGGTATGGTTACGACAATAGCTCCTTTAACATCAGGTATGTTTTGAGCTATGTTAAGGGCTTCATCTCCAGTTCCTGGTGGGAGATCGAATAGGAGGAAATCCAAATTACCCCATATTATGTTAGTCATGAGTTCCTGAAGGGCTTTAGCCTTGAGGGGACCTCTCCATATAACTGGAGTCCTTTCATCCGGCAACAAAAATGCTAAGGAGAAAACCTTTATTCCTAATACGCCAGTCACGGGGAAAATTCCAAAGGGAAGGGCAGAAGGACTTTTTCCGAGGACTCCAAGCATCCTTGCCATTGCTGGACCGTGGAAGTCGTAATCAAATACCCCAACAGAGTGACCCTCTTTTGCAAGCACAGCAGCTAGGTTTGCTGTCACTGCAGACTTCCCAACCCCTCCTTTCCCACTTAGGACAATTATCTTATGTTTTATCCCCTTAAGATTCTCTCTTATTCTCTCCATGATTTCTTCTCTCGTAGGAGGCTTTCTAATAGCAGGAGGGGGAGCCGGCTTAGCTTTTGCTTCCATATAGCAGAATCACCAGCAATCAGATCTTAGCCACTTATAAAAAGCTGTCGAAGATGTTGACTTTAAGATTTACCTTGTTTCAGGCCCTCGATTATTGAAAACCGAGTTAAACGCGCCATTTTTCAAGATCGGAATTTTCTAGAAGAGGAAATAGGTCTAATTATTCAAAATTCATGTTTTTAATTTCCTTATTAGCTCAACCATGGATCTGGCAAGGTATCTGGTACATTCAATTGCCTTCTTGTCATTTAAGGCTTCTCCCTTCTCGAAGGCAAAGGACACAACTCCTCTATATGCCAGTATCATCTCATGCTTAAGGAAAAAGGAGTGTATGGCGTTCAAAGCTAATTCATGGCCATATCTTCTGCCTACAACAATTGCTCCTCCAACTTTCCACTTCAATTTCCCCCTTAAGCACCAAGTTCTATCCATGAAAGCCTTTGTTTGCGCAGACACGTTGTTAAAGTATACTGGAGAAGCTATCAATATACCGTCCGCTTCTAATAGCTTAGGGTATAACTCTCTCATTCCGTCCTCTAATACGCATTTCCCAGCATCAACACATAGACGACAGCTAGCGCATGGACTTATTTGATAATCGCATATTCTCACAAGTTCGGCTTCAGCTCCCATATCATTCACATACTCTATGAAGATCTTAGTAAGAATGTCCGTGTTTCCACCTTTTCTAGGACTACCTGAAAGAGCAAATATCTTCACTCGTTCGTTCACCAAGTTGGCTAGGCAGGAATATGGATAAAATTATCTCAACGGCATATCCACCTATCCATCTATAGTCCGTCACATCTCCTTTGAAAAGAGAGAATGCGGTGTAATCAACCAAATGCCTGCCTGAATAATCTATCTATTGGATAATCATGCTTACTCATTTGCTAAGGTTAGAGGAGAACTCTTTCATTAGTTTGAATTAAATGTAATAATTTAAATTCTAATCTAAAAAATAAGAGGAGGTGATGTATTGCTTTTCGATCTGAGGAACAGCTTTTGCCATATAGAGATCCCCGTCAAAGACCTGGAGAAGGCGAGGAAGTTCTACTCAGAACTTTTTGGATGGGAAATCGAGCTTCATCCCGAGGTTGATTATGGTTTGATAACCACTCCCAACCCCCCAGGAGGGGGCCTGATGAAGGTAGAGGAGGAAGTTGAGATCGGGATAATCCCGTACGTTTATGTTGAGGATATTGATGCTGTTTTGGAGAGGATAAAGGAGTTGGGAGGGGAGGTAATCCAGGAGAAGACCGCTGTTGAGGAGGGAAAGAGCTGGTTTGCCCTTTTCACTGACCCAGATGGGAATCTCCTTGGTTTGTACACAGAGGTAGAAGAGGAAGGGGCAACGGAAGAAGAGGAGAAGTAAGCTGATGAGCAAGCTTGCCGGAAGATGCGGTATCTACTGTGGAGCTTGCGTGATACACAGGATATTCAAGGATAAGGACCTGGAAAGGGCAAAAATCGTGGCAGAGCGATTTAATTGTCCTCCAGACCTAGTAAAGTGCAATGGGTGCCAGAACCCTGAGCTTGGAGATTGGTCCTTTGGAAATAATCCTGATGGAAGCGAGAGGTGCGAGATACAGAAGTGCTTGGACTCCAAGGGATATGATTTCTGTTATCAATGCCCCAACCTCACTGAATGTGACCTCTTGAGGGAGCTAAACGGAAGATATGAAGGAGTACCGTATCACAACCTAAAGAGGCTCAAGGAAATAAGGAAAGAAGCGTGGCTTGAGGAGCAGGAATCCATGTGGAAGTGCCCCGAATGCGGCAGTCCAATCGATTTCTTCGTAGAAAATTGCAGGAAATGCGGTGCTGATCTCAGGGAGACTAGGAAGGAGAACATAGAAAGGATAAAGTCGTTTTAAGCCTTTCTTGTAGATTGCCTCATTTCAACAGAGAGGGATTTACCTCATACCTAATGCCATACTTCATGAAGCCCCGCAGGCATGGACTTATTATTCCAGCTCCTTTAAGCTTTGCAATCGTTGAATCTATGTCTAAGTTCAGCTCAAGTTTACCTGAAATTTCCTTAAGGTCTTCAGGTTTTATTTTGTTATTTCTCGATTTTATCACCCTCTTTTTCAATCCTAAGAAGAGTTTAACCATTTTATCAGCTTCAGGATCACCCATTTCCTCAAAATACTTTTTAACAGCCAGAGCTGGATCCCATTTTCCTGTTTTCTCCGCATAACTTAACAAATACCTTATCACGTTTGGCATTTCGTATGTTTCTCCTTTCTTAGGTGCTAGAATCCTGTCCTCCCATGCAAGAGTTCTAGAAACCTGAGATGTCCTCGCTGGAATCAAAAGCCTTTCTTTGAAGGCTAAGAGAAGCTCCTCTAGGGAGCACCCTATGGACTCAATCTCTTCGTAGGAGATCCTTCCTTTTTCTAGGGCCAAAGACAAAGCTCTTGCTAGAGAAGAGCTTGCTTCGTCGGGGAATTTTTCCTCCAAAATCCTCTCTAGTTTGTCTATAGGCACCCCAAAGGCATTGTTTTGATCTTTTATTAAGGTTAACAAGTCCAAATCAGATGCTTTCAGGCTGGAGAAAGGCAGTCCTATCGAACTTAGCTTGCAGCTGAATGTTAAAATGTGGAATCATTAATTCGTCATGGGATACTAGTTTGATCGATTCAGTTAGGAGGTACTACGATGAGAACGCTGAGAGGGAGTGGGAAAGGCTATTTCGTGACCCCTATCACATGCTCGAGTTCATCGTAACGATGCATTTCTTGGAGAAGTACCTTCCAAAAGAGGGTTTGATCCTCGACGCTGGCGGAGGTCCAGGAAGATACACGATAGAACTTGCAAAGAAGGGTTACGACTTTGTTCTCCTTGATCTCTCGCAAAAATGCCTTGAAATAGCTGCTAGGGAAATAGAAAAGGCCGGGGTCAAGAGAAGGGTGAAGAGGATCGTTGAAGGTTCTGTTACAGACCTATCAGAATTCGATGATGAGAGCTTCGATGCAGTCCTATGCCTTGGACCCCTTTCTCATCTCATAGAGAGGGAGCAAAGGGAGATAGCAGTCCAAGAGCTTGTTAGGGTTGCAAAGAAAGGAGCTCCTATATTTGCTTCAGTCATTAACTTGTACGGGGTCTTTAGGACGGTATTGCAGGAGCTCCCTCATGAATTCATTGACCCCTCCCATGAGGAGATGTTCTCTAAGGGAATTCACAGGGTCAGTTGGCACAAGCATGAGCCAGGCAAGGGTTTTACTGACGCCTATTTCTTCCATCCAAACGAGCTGAGGGAGCTTTTTGAGAAGAATGGAGTTGAAACCATTGAAATGGCCACGTGCGAAGGGCTGTCATCTCATTTACAGGAAGAGACAAATCAGATCTACGAAGACAAGAGAAAGTGGAAGTTCTGGCTCAACATACTTCTTAGGACTTGCAACGATCCCTGCATTTTGGGCCTTGGAGAGCACCTTCTCTATGTTGGTAGGAAAATCTGAGCAGTTTTTAGATGGATCCCTTCAACCTTGTTATATGTTGAAACTATAAACGCAACTTCAATTGCTTCTTATCCAAGAGTTCAATTTCATCTAGCGGGCGAAATTTTAGGGGCTTTTTACTAGCTCATTTTGAAGTTTGCTAAAAACCATTTGTTAGCTATTTAAATTAATATCTACGGTTTTCATGAGTATTTACCTGGAATTTCCTTTTTGTTTTATCTTATAATCCCAATTTCTTCTTTTCAAGCCAAAAGAAAGCATCTCCTGTAATATAGAAAATGAGCGCCCAGAGGTCTTGAAATTAATGATAGTTTGTTATTCCATGCTTTCTCCTATAGTTAATTTCAAACTTCCCGATTGGTTGGAGAATAATCCTTTTCCTTATATTTTGAGTACGAAATTCCCCTAATGATGGCCTGCGATGATGTCTTGCCTTGATTACCCCCTGCACCCTTTCACACATGGGCATGGTTCAGGCGATTGGTCATTATATCTTCTCCTTTTTGACCAGATGCAAAGGCATCAAAGGACCTCGAAGGAGGTTTGGAAAAGTATATAGCGAAATCAGTCGATAACTGAGTTGGTGACCGATTTGTCGGAAGAAATTAGGCTTTTAGAGAGGCTTTCAAATGCATTTGGACCATCTGGAAATGAGGCGGAAGTACGCGATGTTCTGAGGGAGGAGTTGGAGAACCAAGCTGACGAGGTTAAGGTGGACAAGCTCGGAAACATCTTCTTCTACCACCACGGGAAGGACAGCTACCCAAAAGTGATGCTTGCAGCCCACATGGACGAAGTCGGTTTCCTAATCACCTTCATAGAGGAGGACGGGTTCCTCCGCTTCCACACGTTAGGAGGTATAACCACTAACATTATGCCTGGGCAAAGAATCCTTCTTAAGGGAGAAAGAGGCTTCGTTAAAGGCATAATAGGGACGAAGCCACCTCATCTCATGAAGGAGGAGGAGAGAAAGAAGGTCCTGCCTATAGAAGAGCTATTCATAGACATAGGTGCTGGAAGCATAGAAGAGGTCATGGAGAAGGGTGTTGAGATAGGGACAACCGGGGTCTTCGACGTTAGGTTTGCGGACCTTGGAGGGGGATACGTTAGGGGCAAAGCCTTCGACGACAGGGCTGGTTGTACGGTGCTTGCTGAAGTCTTCAAGGCCCTAAAGGATTCTCCCTACAATATAGTAGCTGTAGGAACCGTGCAAGAGGAGGTTGGTCTCAGAGGAGCGAGGACTGCAGCTTGGCAGGTTGAACCAGACTATGCCCTTGCCTTGGAAGGCACGTTTGCTGCTGATGTGCCTGGGACTAAGCCCCACAGGACTTCTGCAAAGCTCAAGGCTGGTCCTGTTGTGACCATTGCTGACAGGACTACTATAACCCATCCGAAGGTTCTGAAGACCCTCGTCAGGGTAGGGAGGGAGAGGTCAATACCCTTCCAGTTCAAGAAGGTCCCGTCAGGAGGTACAGATGCTGGTGCCATCCATCTAACGAAGGCTGGAGTGCCCAGCGGAACCGTAGCTGTTCCTTGTAGGTACATCCATGGACCTGCTGCAATCACGCATGTTGATGACCTTAGAAACACGATCTCGCTAGTGAAGGAGTTCGTGAAGGCGATCTCGACGACTTAACTTGGTTGCAGAGGGGAAGATCAATCTAATCTAGGTCTAGGAAGTCATTGGCTTTGATCTTAGCTTGGGAATTGATAGACCTTGCTAATGGACTTAGATTGATGTGCTTCGTCTAGGACAGCAATCAGCGAAGGGGAGAAACAGGTACCTCTCTCCCTAGATCCTCGAAGAGGTTCATTCCCTTTCGGGTTTTTCGGAAAGGAGGTACCAAGTTATAATACAGTGACAAGTATATAAACATTACCATTGTAATTTTAACTTCTTCTTAAAATATGTGGAATAATATAAATAAATTTTCTAATTATTGCCCATTTACCCATGATTATTAATTATATTAAGTCAATGGTACAATATCCCTTCCTGCTGGGTACTAGTTTACCCTTGTTTTTCAGAGAAAAGGGAATTTTGGGCTAATTGCAGATCTGGATGAATCTTTTGGCTGTTCTTACTCAGTTTAGATATGTAATTGGGACAAACAGATGTATCCAATGGCTCGGTTCTATATAGGAAGGAAGATGGAATCAGGCTTTTAATGCGCCCGTCTCCTTTGAATTAACCTCCCAGAGACCCTCTTAGCATTATTCCTCGCACTCCTTTCCCTCACTCTAACCCTATCCCTGCATCCAGATAGGGATTCCATTGCTGGCATTCCCGTAGGTCTTCCCGTTTACGGTGAGTTCAAATGGTATTAGTCCTTTTTGCGATCTCTCCATGTGATGCTTCATTGAGATCATGATGCCCTTTGCTCTCACCGAATCCCCTTCCTTTATCCCGATTTCCTCCCAGAACCAAGAAGGAGCGTATAGCTCAACCTCCTCTCCGTCTACCTCAAGCTCCACCTCTATCCACTTCACCTCCTCGACCGTTCCGCTGATCTCTTCAAGCTCTCCGTAGCCCATCACCCCCATTACAGGCATAGTTCTCCTCCAAGTTCTCCCAATGGCAAAGGGCCATGTGCGGAAGCTCCAAAACGTAAGGGATGCTAAGGAAATGAAAAGACCTAGAAATCCTATTATGATAAGAAGTACCCCTAATACCCTCCTATCAAGGCCTAGCTTCATGACTCGATGTCCTCCTTCATCCTCAGGTATTCTTCCCTCGTTATCTCTCCCTTGCATACCTTTCTTTAAGTATTTCCAAGGCCTTTTCTGCGCCGCTTGGCACAACTTCGGTCGTCTTCAACCCGGTGATGAGGAAGTAAGCCCCTATGACTATGAGGATGAGGAACGCAAGGGGAATGGGCCACATGAAACCCCATCCAAAGCCCATCATTCCCATCATCCCGGGCATCAAAGGTCCTGCCATCACCCCTGCAAGTATGACCGCTAAGCCAGCTACGATCAAAAGCAGCCAGATCAAACTTCCTTTTTCTTCAACCATCTGATACACCGATTTTAAAGACGATATGAGGTCATAAACCTTTTGATGGGTATTTACAGCACAATAGGGGTCTCATTGTTTTTCTACGGAATATTGGTGGTAAATTCCAAGTTCCTCAAGGGTTCTCAGTGCAACTTCAACAGACAACCTCCTTAGAGCATCTAAGCTACTCGCAGCCAAGTGAGGGGTTAAAATAAGGTTTTCGAAGCCTAGAAGGGGGCTATTCCCTGGCAAGGGCTCGATTTCAAAGACGTCTAGGGCCGCTCCCCTTATCTTACCCGACTTTAGATTTTCTAAGAGGGCCTTCTCGTCAATTATAGCTCCTCTAGCAGTGTTGACTATGTAGACGCCTTCTTTCATCAGCTCGAACTCCTTGTAAGAGAGAATGTGGTAAGTTTCCTTTGTAAGGGTGGCGTGTATGCTTATTATGTCTGACTCCTTTAGCAACTCATGAAGCGGCTTGAACTCAATGCCTAGTTCCTTCTCTAAGTCGTACTTCCTCGTTCTGCTGTAATAGACCAGTCTGACATTGAATGCCTTGAGCATCCTTGCGACGGCGCTTCCAATCCTACCTAGACCTATTATCCCAACGGTCTTCCCAGCAAGATCTAGTCCAACAAGGTCATCGAACTTCCTGTGCCACTCCCCTTTTCTAACAGCTTTGTCCGCTTGAGGAATTCTCTTGAGAAGGGAAAAGATCAATCCAACCGTGAACTCAGCAACTGCATTAGTTAGGGCTTCTGGCGTATTCACAACCTTAATTCCTAGCTGTTTTGCTGCCTCTAGATCGATATGGTCTATCCCAACGCCATGGACTACGATAACCCTCAGCTTCTTGGCTGATGACAAGACTTCCTTAGTGATCTTGATGAAGCCCCTTGATATGATGGCATCAACGTCCGATGCAGCTTTTTTCAGGTCATCAACGGTGCTTTTGGGAGGAAGTTCAATTACCTCAACGTGCTTGTTAAGTATTTCGATTCCATCCCTATGGATGGGCTCAGCGATAAGAACCTTGAGATTCATGATCCTCGAAGAGAAAGCTAGTAGAAAATTAAAGTGAAATGTCCTTGACCAGTCCACCAATGTGGCTAGCTTATCCAATAATTCGAGAATTCCCCTATTCCTGCGCTAAAATGCAGCTTCTTTTTAGAGTTCGTGATCTGCGTCGATTATTATGGAGTTGCTTTATAATGGAGCGATCTGATGGGCTTTGAGATATTTGGTTTAAAGTTTTTAGCGAATCAATCCGCACTTTAAATAGAACTCACTGTTTTTACGTCGGATGGTTTTTTACGATGAAAATCGTGAAGACTAGCCGCTCTGTTATTGTAGGTTTTCTGGTTCTCGTCCTGCTAGCAACGCCAACTTATTTTGTCAGGGCTTCTCCTAATGAGATTGCTGAAGGACAGCATTCTCTCTACATAATCAAGCAGGTAATTCGGACGAATGGCGACTGGACATCAATTGAATGGCTCCAAGGTCCAAATCTTGCCGTGACCAGAAGAAGCGTAGTTGAAGGGGCTAATGCACCGGGATTGGATTACTGGTTCGGGGGCTTGGATTATGGAATCGGAAAGGACGATTCCACCACTTTGGTGGTGATGGAAGCAGAGTCTTTGGTCCTAAAAGGAGACATGAGTGCTAGGCTCAGGGTGTCTAAAGGAGCTGCTGGCTACCTAAGGCTCAGTTTACTTTTCTATGATAGGGCAAGCAGCAGTTTCACGAGGTTAGGTGAGATCTTTCTGGACGAGGGTGAATCTGGGCCTGAGATCTTTGAGGTGGGCCTTTCTAGCATGTATGAAACGCCAGTCGCTACGGCAAGCGTGGAGAAGGCTTTGAAGGAGATTGATAAGGAGGTCTTTGCCTTCTACTACCAGTGGTATTTCTGCCCGGAGGGCCCCTCAGGTTGGTTGTTCCACTGGAACGAGGGCTATGCGGATTATCCCCTGATGGGACTTTACGATTCTGTGGACGAACGGGTAATATACGCCCATATGTCAATGGCGAAGTACGCGGGAATAAACGGTCTTATAGCACATTATCCCTTCGAGGATCCCCTTCCAGCAGAGCTTTGGTCATCCATGCTTAAAATAGCTGAGGAGATGAGGATTAAGCTCTCCCAATCAGGTCTAAGAGGGCAGGACCTTGCTGAGATAAGGAACGCTGTCTCTCATCCAG
>Ga0180300_10001495_pt1 | contig 10808 bp, 11 predicted proteins | sample GuaBasSediGuay15_FD_121798 | JGI IMG/M metagenome (GOLD analysis project Ga0180300, IMG submission 121798) | Subseafloor sediment microbial communities from Guaymas Basin, Gulf of California, Mexico - Guay15, Core 4569-2, 21-24 cm | ecosystem: Environmental > Aquatic > Marine > Hydrothermal... | reverse complement strand
GTATCAACTAAGGTTCCATCAAGATCAAAAATAGCACAGTTTAGATCCATTGTTCCACGCTTTCTAAGCTTGGTAGATCTTTAAGGCTATATCTCTTTCTAACTCGCTTATCTTTATTCTTATGACTCCATTAGTGGCCTCAACAATTTCCTTCTTCATTACCTCTCCTTTATATGTATCCCAGAACTCTACGATATATTTACCATCCTTGAAGTCGTAGAGCATTATTTCTAGATCCTTTATTGGCTCTATGGGCACTTTGTTTACCGCATTCCACCACGTGTTATCACGGTTTTGGATCCATACTAACGCGAAGGTGCCGTTTGTAAGGCCTAGGATTCTGGCTTTTCCTTGCTTTATCATAGCTCCTTCAAATCTTATATAGTCCCATGTGAACCAATCGTTACCCACGTTGTCTATCTTTATCTCATGAGTGCCAGGGGGTACGTCAACTTCTATATCTAGGTCGTATTCCCTAGCATGACCATCGTATTTACCATCTCTATCAGGCAGGCTGACCTGTTTTGCTATAAAGTTATCTACGTATACTGTAAGGATTGCCCCGCTTTTTGATACGGAATTTACATGTATTATGACCTTGCCGCCATAGGGGAATGTTACCTTAAACGTTGGATTGTTCTTTAGTTCTGGATGTGCCTTCCCCTGTATGTAGAAGGATAGCTGAGATAGATCGCTTGTCGTGCCATTTAGGTTTAGAATGAAGTAGTTCTCAGCAGGTTTAGCCCAATCTAATGATGGGTATACGGTGATACTAGTTAGATCCTCCTTCCTTATCTCCTTAGGTATGACTATTTCGGCTCTTAGGTACTTGAAGTTGCACCTTGCTGGATCGATTTCATTTAGGTAATTCGCAAGGGCCTTGAAGTGATAGTACAGGTTATATGGATGAATGTAGTTATCCCACCACCATAACATCGCTGTACTTGGTGATGCTGCCATTATTGACGCCCATATTCCATTGTGTATTTCAACACCTTCCTTGTCATCATAGTAGTATGGACGAGGACATATTCCTGGCCATCTCCAATCGGATCCAAATTCCGTAATTATCACTGGCTTCTTGAATTGCTCCCATTTGCTCCTTATCAGCTTATATACTTCTCCAGCAATGTCCTTGAAGCCACCAGGACCATATCTATGAACGGTGATTATCTCCATCTCCTTTAATGACCATATCTTAGGATCTAGGTAGGGATTTGCGAAGCTCGTGGTAACTAAGTGATCGTATGGATCTACCTCCTTTATGTAATTAGCCATTATCTTATGCCATAACGCAACTTGATCACGCCTTTCAGCATAACCATCGGTGAGATCTACTTCATTCCAGAGTTCCCATGCTAATATGTGTGTTGAATAGCCCCATCTCGCTATTATGTACCTAATCCTCCTCTTGAATAATTCAATTGCCTTATCGTTACTCCAGAAGTCCTCTGGCTTATCCAGTGGCCCTCCATTTTCCTTGTTATAAGGATTCTTAGCCCATTGATCTTCCCTCCTCAACTGACCATGATTCATAAAGCATAGGAGTATGTAAATACCCTTCTTCTCGGCAAGTCTTATGACGTAGTCTAAGCGCCATGCTTCAGCTAGGTCATAATATCCAACTTTAGTCTTCCATTCGATTCCGAAGTACCAAGGTGCCATCCATATTCTAGTTATGTTCTCGCCATGTTTTTGCATTTCAGAAAACCATATATCGTAATCGTACGTCCCGCGAGAGCTGGGCCAGCATACATCATGACCTATGAAGAATATGGAACGACCATTATCGAACTCCAGGTATCGTGGATCTCTCTTACTAATCCTTACAAAGCCAGGCTTATCTGAAGGTATTGCCTTAAAGGTCTTAACCTCAGTTCGCGCCTTATTGCCATATCTATCCCTAACCTCAACATAGAATGAGTATTGACCGATTTCCGTCGGTGTGAATCTTACTTTCCAATAGGGATTGCCAATTGGCTCTAGTACTTCTCTAGAGTTAATGAGCTTGCGGCGATATTCCTGATAGTAAAAAGCGGGAACTTTAATTTTCTTTCCACTAGGCGTGGTGAAAATTGCTATTACGTCTATATCGCTTGGATCGAATGGATTTTCATATTCAGCGGTTACGTTTAGATCTATTTCTAGAAGGGAGTAGAGTGGGACTTCCTCAGAGCTAATGCGAGTTATACTTATTGATGGTTTCATATGGAGTGCTCGCCTCAGGAAGTAGTATGCGGGTATGATACTTAAAAGCGTAATGATAATTACGCATAATATCAGGACTTCCTTCTTCCTAAGGATTATCATATGTCACACCGCCCTATTAAGGACTTCTTTTAAGCTGAAATATATGTGGAGCTAACGCATGATATAGGTCTCGTTGTATAATTATGCGATGAGTGAATATATGTGTTTACGATTGTATTTTTGGATTGCGATAATGAATATTCATAAGCGAAATCTGAAGGAAAAGGAAATAAGGAAAATTACAAGACTAATATTTCGAACTCAAGGGGATGATAGTGATGAGTAATGGGGAGAGAGAAATACTTGAAAGAATAAAGCGACTATTAGCGAACATTGAAATAGATAAGGTTCCTGATGCAGTAAAAGAGGCTCTTGATAAGGGAATACCCCCTCTTAAGATAATTAATGAGGCCTTAGCTCCAGCCATGGAAATAGTTGGTAAGAAGTTTGAGGAAGGTGAGTACTTCTTAGCTGAATTAGTAGCAGCAGGGGAGACGTTTAAGGAAGTATTAGGAATGCTTAGACCACTCCTCCTTAAGAGCGGAAAGAAAATTAAGAGAATCGGTAAAGTCGTAATAGGCACAGTAAGGGGGGATCTACATGATATTGGGAAGAACATAGTAGCTACAATGCTTGAAAGCGCTGGCTTTGAGGTATATGATTTAGGAGCGGATGTACCACCAGAGGAGTTCGTTAAAAAAGCGAAGGAAGTAGATGCAGACATAGTAGCGATGTCAGCTCTGCTAACTACAACCATGATTGAGATGAAGAATGTTATTGAGGAACTAAAGAAGGCGGGAATAAGGGATAAGGTAAAGGTTATAGTTGGAGGCGCGCCAGTAACAGAGGAGTTCGCAAGAGAAATAGGCGCAGATGCCTATGCAGAGGATGCTGTAAAGGCGGTAGAAGTTTGCAAGAGACTTATCGAGGAGAAGAGGAAGAAGAGTTAAAGCACGACGTTAGCTTGAGGGTGGATTTTTTAAATATCTTTTTAACGAACTTAAAAGCATGAAATTCTCCTTAGATAGTTCACGCGCTTAGGATGATAAAGCTTATTACGTTTGTATAAGGATACGATAATGGGGGATTTGATGAAGTTAGGAGTCAATTTATGGACGATTTTTGGATGGGAGTACCAAGGTAAGCCTGAGATGGAGAAGATATTCGAGATCGTAAAGGAAGTAGGATATGATGGACTTGAGTTCGTATATGATGATGGCGTGTTAGATCCAGCTAGGATAAGTAGTGATGCAAGGAAGAGATACCTTGAGACCGTAGAGTCATTAGGGCTTACGATACCAAGTGTGGCAACGGGGGTCTTCTGGAAATATAATCTAGCATCGCCTGATGAGAGGTTACGTAGAAGGGGATTAAGATATCTTCGCGAGGGGATAAGATTAGCGCACGATTTAGATGCAGAAGTTCTTTTAGTTGTACCAGGTGTTGCAATTCCGGATGTCCCATATGAAAGGAGCTATGAGTTAGCCAAGCAAAGCATCCTTAAGGGAGCTAGATATGCAGAGGACTATGGTGTGATAATAGCAATTGAAAACGTGTGGAATAAGCTATTCTATAGTCCTCTTGAGTTTAGGAGGTTCCTAGATGATATAAATCATGATTACGTTAAAGCATATCTGGACATAGCGAATACCCTGAACTTCAGCTATCCAGAGCACTGGATCTGGCTTCTTCAGGATAAGATAGCTTCAGTTCACGCTAAGGACTTCGATGTAAGGGTAGGTAACATAACCGGATTTAGGCATGTCGGAAGGGGGAGTGTTGACTGGAAGAAGATGATCAAATTGTTAAAACAGGTAGGGTATGATGGGTTCCTAATAGTAGAGGCGCCACCAACTTTCTACCCTGATCTAAAGGAGCCAAAGTATCCAGATGATGGCATAAGAGCTGCTAAGGATAATTATGAGGCGTTAAGGAATATACTTAAGGAGGTTGAGGGAGAAAAGTCAAAGTGAATTATTGAAGTAAGCCTTTGGCCTTAAGGATCTGCTCGCAGTCCTTAATAACTTCCTCCATATTTCTACTAGCGTCGACCTCGACTAATATGCCTTTTTTCCTATAATAGTCCACTATTGGGGCAGTCTGTTTTTCATATACCCTTAAGCGTTCCTCTATTACTTCAGGCTTATCGTCCTCTCTTTGATATAGAGGACCACCACATTTATCACAGATGCCAGGCCTCTTAGGTGGATTAAACTTTATATGATATATCGCTCCGCATTTTTGGCATATCCTTCTACCGCTCAATCGCTCAATTATAACCGATTTAGGAGCTACGAAGTTGAATACAAGATCAACCTTGACTATACTATCTAACGCTATAGCCTGATTGATAGTTCTTGGAAAACCATCAAGGATAAAGCCTCTTTTACAGTCATCTTGGGATAGGCGTTTTCTGACTACCTCTATAACTATTTCGTCAGGAACTAATTCACCTCTCTCAACATAACTCTTAACTTTTTTACCAAGTTCAGTTCCCTTGCGTATCTCCTCTCTAAATATGTCGCCTGTGGAGATGTGAGGAATATTATATCTTTTGGAAAGTTCCTTAGCATAAGTTCCCTTACCTACGCCAGGCGGTCCTAGGAATACTAAATTTAAGGTCAAGCTCTTCACCTTCTTCACTTTCAGTCATATGGAACTAAAAAGGTTACGGTTATTTGGTCATTTTAAAGCTTAACTAAACTTAAGATCTTAAGTTATTAATGGAGATGCCCATGATCTCAGTTCTCTTCCTAAGTAATGATGATTTAAGGACGTTGCTTGACATGGATGAAGTAATGGAAGTTGTTGAGGAAGCGTTTAGGGAGAAGGCGTTAGGATATGTTGATATGCCGCCCAAGCAGTACATAATATTTGATGAATATAACGGGGATTTACGAATAATGCTAGCTTATTTAAGGAGGAAAGGAATCGCTGGCGTCAAGATCGTTAATGTTCATCCAAATAATCCTAGGAAGTATAACCTTCCAACAGTCATGGCCGTAATAGAGCTTGTAGACCCTAAGAATGGAGCTCCTCTCGCGTTAATGGATGGTACCTTGATAACGGCGTATAGGACAGGAGCAGCTGGTGGTATAGCGATAAAGTATCTTGCAAGAAGGGATTCAGAGGTAGTTGCGATAATAGGTGCCGGAACTCAAGCTAGAACTCAGCTATTAGCAGCCCTTAGAGTTCTTGAAAACCTAAAGGAAATTAGGATATATGATATAATAGAAGAGAAGGCTAGGAAGTTTATCAAGGATATGGGAGATGTTATTAAGGAAAAGGGAATAAGGATGTTGGCTGTAAATAGCGTTAAAGAGGCTGTTGAAGTAGCTGACATAGTAATAACGGTTACTCCTTCTAGGAAACCCATAGTGATGAGTGAGTGGATAAGGAGTGGGGTACATATAAACGCTATAGGAGCAGATGCACCAGGTAAGGAAGAGCTTGATCCTGCAATACTTAAGAGAGCGAAAATAGTGGTTGATGATTATGAGCAAGCCATGCATAGTGGTGAAATAAACGTACCTATCTCTAAGGGATTGCTTTCGAAGGAAGAAATATATGCTGAGCTTGGAGAGGTAGTTTCAGGTATGAAGCCTGGAAGAGAAAGCGAAAGTGAGATAACGGTATTTGATTCAACGGGGCTTGCAATTCAGGACGTAGCTACTGCATGGTATGTATACAACAAGGCCTTGGAAAAGGGCATTGGGAAGATTATTAAGCTCATGTAGACTTATTGAGAGTTAACCATAACTATGGCTTTCTGAGCCCATTTCTTCTCATTAAGAGCCAAGATGACCTTTTTACGAATCCTATAGACGGATGATTTCGAACACTTTGAGATATGAGCTAGTACCTGCATGGGAATAGAATCTAGAACGTCCTCCTTGGCGAGTGCGTACATTACTAAGGCTAGTCCTTTATGTGTTGGTTTCATTCCAGAGAATACAGGAAAGTCATTAGCTTCATGGATATGATGAAGGAGCTTACGTCTGAGTTCAGGGGAAATGGGAAGTCGAAGAACAATTTTCATAGCATGTACTATTGGGGCTTTCATCATATACTCCTTAAGCTTTGTATTCTTTCGTGTAAGTTGTGATATCAATTTAAGTAGCGTGGAGGGATTTAACTCACATGTAGCTATAGCATTTGCTTTCTTCAGGACTTCATTAACGTCTATCTCGTAATTAAATTCCCTTGCAGCTACGATGATGCTAGCGGCTATTATATGGACAATATCTCGAGGTCTTCCTGTGTATCTCATTGCTAACTCATAAGCTCTATATGTAAGTCGTGAGCGCACGCTTTCCCCTAAGAGTATGCTTATAAGTTCGCGTATCTCCTTAGAGCGCCTTTTCCTTGATTTCTTTATGATCATCAATTAAGGAAAATAAATGATAAAAAGAGGGTAGCGCGAGTTTTATTTTCATAAAACTCACGTGGAATTAATTAAAGTCTTAATGGGGTTCCGTACGTGTTTAGTGATGTAATCTCCGCTAATGACTTCCTAGGCCTTGGGCCAGGTGATTCAGCAGGCTTCCCTACGGTAATTAATGCAACTACCTTGTATTTATCAGGTATCTTAAGTAGCTCTTTAACTTTAGATTCATCGAAGGCTCCTATCCAACATGTGCCATATCCTAGCTCAGCTGCTTCGAGGACTATATGTTCTAGCGCTATTGTGGTATCAACTACGGCCCATTTTGGTGAGAGTTGCATATCAGCAAGACCTACTATTATGCAGGCCGCCTCTCCTACAAAGCTTTGATGCCTACAAGCGGGAACTAATTCCTTCTTTAAATTCTCATCGAGAACAACTATAAAATGCCATGGTTGTCTATTACCAGCACTAGGAGCCCATCTAGCAGCCTCAAGTATCTTTTTAAGATCGTTCATGTCTATAGGCTCTCGGGAATAAGCTCTAATGCTTCGTCGGGATAAAATTATATCGTATACGCTCATGTGTTAACCCCTAGACTATTTATGCTGTTGAGAATTTAATCGTTGTCATATAGGGACATTAGTAATTTAAGTAAGAGTACATATATTACCAATTGGATATCATGGTGAACCTTTATATAATGAGGTATGTTGTTGAGCAGATAGAGAGGGAAGCAAGAAGCAATTACCCTTATGAAATATGTGGAGTTATGCTTGGTAAGTACTTCAGTGATGGATTGTTAGTGCTTAAGGCATACCCTATGACAGGAATGAAGAGGGAGAGGTGGACGTTTGAGATAGATGTAAGGGAATGGATTAGAATAATAAACGAGGGGAGAAAGGAGGGATATATTTACATAGGCCTCTATCATAGCCACCCAGATGCTCACCCAATTCCCTCAAATACGGACATACATAGGATGCTCGAGTGTCCGGGCGAGATATGGCTCATTGTCTCAGTTTATAGGGATAGGCCTATGGAAATGGCCGCATATACTATGCCATCAGCCTCGTCAGCTCTGCTTAGAGTTAATTTAGAAGTAGTGGATAAGGAAATAATGAAATCTGAAATAGGAGTGAATTCTGATTTTAGCTTCTCATTCGGAGAGCAATTCCCTTAGGCTTTTATCTATTCTCTTTTTCGTTGAAAGCCTTGCATTTAGCTCCTCTTTTAACCTTGAAATGCTAGGTACGGGAGTTGGATTTACATCTCTAGCTATCGCTAGGTAATAAGAGGTGAAATCACCTAGATATATTAGGTAGAGCATTCTAGTGAGGAGGTCAGTGCCCTTAGCATTTATCTTCATAACTTTGGCGCCTATGTCTGATATTATTTCAGAAGTCACTTCTATTCTCGTAAGTACTTCCTTTGGTTCATCTCCTCCGATTAGGAATATCGCGAGGAGATCCTTTATTAGATCACGTGCCTCCCAGCCCATTATGCCATTGTGATTCATTTCGGGTAATACCTCACATGAGGCGGGATACTTGCTATTCTCGTTTAGCTGTGTTTTGAAGCGGAATGCAGCGGGATAATACGTTACGTAGGCATAGATTAGAGGTATCGTGCCGTTAATACTTAACGCTAACTGCTTAGCAATGTTCTTCTCCAAGGGAACTTCAGGTTTTATAGCCTCCCTTAAGTGAGCGAGTACCTCGTATGCATTATTTATATGGCGATGAACGTCTATTTCTATGCCTATTTTCTCCATGGCTGTTGCCATTGCAGTGAACAAATAAGGAAGTGCCGCTCTTGGAGGGAAGCCTTTTGGAAGCTTGAACATTGGAAGGCCAAACATTGATGAGTAGTGTTCCAGTAGACCATTAGATGTTATAGTTATAACCATTGCTTTCCTCCTAAGCGCATGATTAAGGCAGAAAAGAGCCTCTTCAGTATTACCTGAGTAGCTAACTATGAGGGCTAATGTTCTCTCATTGACGTAGGATGGAATTACGTAATTCCTTACTACGTCGATATGAATGGGAATGCGCTCCATGAGCCAATATTTTACTATGTCTCCCCCGATTGCTGATCCGCCCATGCCACATATGACTATGTTCGACGGATAGCCATAACTGATACTGATCTTCCCAATCCTTATCTCCTTGGGAAAATCTATGTTTAGAAATTCATCATATGCCTCCACTAGTGCATCAGGGAACTTAAGGATTTTACTTAACATGTCATCTCTATCCACTTTACTATACGATGTAACGTCATCTAGATCCATGTGAGAGCCCCTTTCTAAGGAGAAGCTTAAGAAGTTATTAAATATTTCGAGGGGAAAATAAGAGACTAGAGCACAGTTATCGAGGAGATTGCCCTCGACTTTAGTACTTCACGGAATAACATTGCGTCATCCTTCATGTAGATATTGTTAAAGAGAACATATGCTAACTCGTGATCTTTACTTAATGCAATGATCTTGTCTGCAAGCCTCTCTAGATCGCTCTTTGTATACTTATATCTATAGTTGGTCTCCCCATTAAGACCATGAAGCCTTATGTAGACTACCTCATGTGAGGATAGTGGATCCCATTTGAGTATATCAACCGCATGTATTATATCGAATTCGTCACATATTTTCTTCACGAGATCTGGTACCTCTTTCCACTTCCCTCTAGGCTCCCATGCAATTAAAATGGAGTCTCTTCTTATGGAGGAGAAGAACTCCCTTATGTTCCTTATATTCTCCTCGCTAGGAGTAAATGACGGTGGGGTCTGTAGGACGCATACTTTACATTCAAGGGCATTACATATCTTAAGCGTTTCATTCCAGGCCTTAATGTTTTCCTCGCTAGGTCGTAAATATCCATACTTATCTTTATCAGAAGGAGTTACTTTAATACCTGCTTTACGCCAAGTTGGACTTGATGGAGGATGTGTTATTACCTGCCATGCTTTCATTGTGAACTCAAAGTCTTTAGGTGCTTCTAAGCGCCATTTCTTTGCCGTTTCAACTCTAGGCAACTTATAGAAGGTGCTCTGAAGCTCTATTAACTTAAACACCTTATAATACGCCTTCTTCCCACCCTTTACACACCATCCACAACAACCTACCTTAACTATCATGATGTCAACGCCTCCTCTATAGCCTTCCTTATAATTTTAGTAGCTTCTTCAGGATCCTTAGCTTTAATTATAGCACCACCAACTATGATTATAGATGCGCCAGCTTTGACGAGGGGCTTTGCTCTTTCAGCATTTATACCGCCAGCTACAGCAATTTTACCTGGGAAGTGTTTTGCCATCACGGATACCTCATTAACTAAATCCTCTGCAGTAATGCCTCTCCTTCTTTGTACGTCAACTCATACGTGAAGGCAAAGGTAGTCAGCACCTAAGCGAATTGCCTCCCTTCCTACATCTAATGTATTATCCACATTCATTAAATCGACCATTATCTTACAGCCTAGATCGTGCGCCGTATCAATGGCTAATGATAGCGTCTCCGGAGATGATAGAGCTAAAACTGTAACTATATCAGCGCCATTTTCAGCAGCAATGGATACCTCTACGTCAGCAGCATCTATTGTTTTCATGTCAGCGACTAGTGTAGCATCAGGTACGCGCTTTTTAAGCTTATGTATTACTTTAACTCCATGACTTTTTATGAGGGGTGTTCCAGCTTCTACGAAGTCAGCGCCACCTTTATAGGCCAATTCTGCTATCCTCACCGCTTTATCAATATCTACTAGATCTAGAGCAACTTGAAGATGGACATTATCCAAGGAATTCACCAAACTAATTATTAATCTGTTATTCGGATAAAAATAACTGATATCATGAGGGATAGGAGAAGAATACCTGAAGTATTACTGATAGCTCTCTTAATTACACTAATTTTCATTACGACGTCCCAAGCTAGGAAGTCAATAAGAGTTGAGAGAGTATACATCGTTCGATCTGAGATCACCATAATAAATGAAGGTAAGAATACTATCAATGCTCATGATTTGGAAGTTGATGTAATACCATTATTCCTGAACCTAACTCATCAAGTGTCCATACTTAGGAATATTGAGGTTAATGGAACGAGAACTAAATATACTCTGATAAGGGATGCAGATGGTAATCCCCTCGCGCTAATTAAGGATAAATTGATAGTGAG
>Ga0180300_10001494_pt1 | contig 10810 bp, 12 predicted proteins | sample GuaBasSediGuay15_FD_121798 | JGI IMG/M metagenome (GOLD analysis project Ga0180300, IMG submission 121798) | Subseafloor sediment microbial communities from Guaymas Basin, Gulf of California, Mexico - Guay15, Core 4569-2, 21-24 cm | ecosystem: Environmental > Aquatic > Marine > Hydrothermal... | reverse complement strand
TAAAATCCCCTCGGAAGGTAAAATACCTTCATGGGCCACCTCCTCCAAAAAGCTTCACCCACAGGGGGTGGCCCCCTATTTTACCCCCTCCCTCACTGTCCCACATCTCTCTGAACCAGGACATCATGAGAAATAGACTCTATTCAGTTCTAGGGATAGCCCTGTTCCTGGGAGTGCTTTTGGGGATCTTTTTTATCAGTTTTAGGCGTATGGCAAGCAATAATCACCCATCCGTCAACTGTGCTGTGACTCAAATATCGGATGAGAATTTATTCAATTCATTAATCAGATATGAGAGGTGGATAAATCAATATAAAGATACACAGCAAGTATACAAAAGGCAGCAGGGTTATCCCATGTATCTCTATAGTTTTGGTATTATGTATGCTAGACTGTATGAGTTGAGCTGTGAATCGCGCTTCCTTCAGGAATTTGTGCGCATTGTTGATGGTATCGGGCGGATAAGGAATGATGATTGGACCTGGTCCTTTTATGATGGGACCGAGTTTTCAACCCATAAAGATGCGAAAAGTTCGCTTTATAATGCGATGTTTGCCGAATTATTCATTGAAGCGTGGCTATTAACAGGCAATCCCAAGGATAAAACATGGGCAAGTGCAGCGATTGAAAAGATCGAGGATACTTTACCATCTCACCAAACTTATAATTACTACTTTTTTTTAACCATTCACTGCAGTAGCGTACTATTGCTATAAAATCGGTTGCAACAAAGAACTCATTGCCCGAGGCAAAAGGCTTTACGATCACGCTCTGAGCGGTTATGATGAAGAAACAGGAAAATGGTACTATAATCCCGCTGAGGAAATTCGTGATTTCTAGAATGGACACTCTGCTTTTTATCAAATGGGCCAGATAGCTTGGTTTTTAGACAAAATTCCAGCGATTAGAGAGATATATCCGATGGAATACGAAAAATTTAATTTTATACTATGAAAAACGCCTATGGTTGACAACATCTTGGAGTATATGCTGCCAACTGGCACATTTTTCTATTCCGATGATGTGCCCGATTACACGGAGAGTGCTGGAAATACCTTATACACATTCGCACTCATAGAAGGATTTCTTGAACAGGATTATGGAGAAATCATTGAATGTGCAAGGGAGACCATCTTGGCTAGGTAGGCTCCAGAAGGAGGCTTTTACAAAACTCCTATGGAGCCCACTTGAACTATGGTTTAGTGACAATATAGCGGCAGATGTAGCTCGTTACCTTTACTTGACAGCAAAAACAGAGAGTACTATCATCGAAGCGCATAGGTGAGGTGTTTGGAATGAAATTCTGGCAGCTATTCATGGAAGGATTATCAGATTTATTGCATCCATACACCTTCGACATCCGCTTTGACACAGCAAAAGAAGGTGGTCTTTACTATTTAGATATGTCTGATGTCTTAGCTCGTGAAATTCGGGGCTTTGAAAAAGGTATCCCAGTTATATATCATGGTGATCTCAAATATCACAATCCTGTCACAGTTAGTTTCTATGCACTTCTTCATCATGATAGGTATGTGCTTGAAAAAGATGAGCTTCAGGCAGAGATATTTCTTAAACAAGCACACTGGCTTCAGGTGCAAGAGCGGGCAGGAGCTTTTACCTATCCTACCCCTGTTCCTCGCTATAGGGCGAACTTAGGCTGGAGATCAGCGATGGCTCAAGGGCTTGCAATTTCGGTCTTCGTCCGTGCCTTTAATCTCACTGATGAACGTGTGTATCGAGATGCTGGGCTCCAAGCAGCTGAGACATTATCCAAACCAATTGAAATGGGAGGCTGTACATCTTTTGATGACAATGGCCTCCCTTTTTTAGAAGAGGTAGCGGTGATCCCACCTGCTCATATACTAAACGGCGCTATCTTCGCTTTATGGGGCTTGTATGATCTAGAAAAGATTAGCAATACATTCCAATCCTTCAGGGAGCTGGCAGTTAAACGTCTGATCAAGGAGTTACCGCGTTATGATCTTGGCTACTGGTCCCGCTACGATTTGATGTACCATATTCCTGCTACTAGGAGTTATCATATGTTGCATATTTCTCAGTTAAAGGTTCTACACGAACTAACAGGGGAACCGATATTTAAGCTTTACGCAGATAAATGGCAGAATTATTTAAAAGATCCGCTTAAACGAATAAGAGCTTTTGGAAAGAAAGCTTGGTTCTCCATGAAGGAGATTGTTAGATACCGAGATCAGGGGCAAGGCACTTAAAATTTGCTTAATTGGATCCGCTCAAAGCATCCATATCCAAAGATGGGGGGCCTTCCTTGCCTCTCGTGGGCATGAGGTGCATATTCTAAGCAACTTCCCCGGAGAGGTCACAGGAGCAAAAGTTTGGCCTTTGTATAGCAAGAAGCAATATGGAAATTTATCCTATCTTTTTAGCATCCGGCCGGTATATCGTTTGCTAAGAATGTTACAGCCAGATGTCATCCACTTCCACTATCTTGGAGGAGGCTCCTTGTATTCTTTGATTCTTGATCGCCTTGATCTTCCCGTCGTTGTCGCGACCCCCTGGGGGAGCGACATTTATGGTAAACAGATTCTTAAGAGAGTGCTCGTCCGGAGACTTTTGGAAAGGGCCGACAAGGTAATCACTACTTCAGAGGCCATGAACAATGTTATCCGAGAGTCTTTTGGCATAGATCCTGCCAAGCTAGTGACCTACTCTTGGGGAGTTGACCTTAGGTTGTTTCGGCCGGTATCGATAGAAGAAAAGATCGCGTTGCGTGCAGAGTTGAACATTCCTGAAGATTCTTTTGTAATATTCAGCAATCGTACACTGGCTCCTCTCTATAGAGTAGAACTGATCGTTTATGCCTTTCTGAAGGCACAGGAGAGAGCACCGGACTTGTTTTTAGTACTCTTAGAAGGGCCATCTGGGAATAGACACAGGAAGAATTACTACGAGCGTATAAAGAGACTAGTGGTAGATGCAAAAGGAAAAGCCAGACTATTGGAAGGTTTTGTTCCGCCTGATTTGATCAGTAAATACCTAGCAATTTCTGATGCTGTCGTTTCAATTCCCTTTTCCGATCAAAAATCAACCTCAGTCTTGGAAGCGTTGGCTTCCTGTCCTATTGTTATCTTATCAAATATTTCTCCATATATGAAACTGCAGGAGGAAGGCTACAAAGTTGTAATACTTCGAGAAGTAACCGAAAAGGATCTCCAGGAAGCCCTGCTCCGTGCACACGCATTGCCAATGTCCATTCGAAAACAGTGGCTCGAGAATAACTACCAAATAATTAAACAGCGAGAGAACTGGGAAACACAAGCCACTAAGGTGGAGCAAGAATATTACAAGCTGCTAAATCACGCTACCTCTAAGTGATTATGAACCTCTGGATCTTCAACCACTATGCGGTCAGCCCGGATCTGCCCGGCGGAACCCGGCATTATGATCTTAGCCATGAGCTGGTGCGGCGCGGGCATCAGGTCGTGATCTTTGCCACGAGCTTTCACTACTACCTCCACCGTGAGATGCGCTTACGATCGGGGGAGCGGTGGAAGACCGAGGATGTCGATGGCGTCAAGTTCATTTGGATTCGCACTCCTCCTTACCAGCGCAACGATTGGCATCGTGTGCAAAATATGGTCGCGTTCATGTTCCGGGCATGGCGGATAGGGCGAAAGTTGCCCAAGCTTGCTCTGGAGGTCGGAAAACCCGATGTGGTAATCGGTTCTTCACCACACCTGCTCACGCCTCTTGCTGCCTGCTGGGTGGCTCGACACCATCGGGCCAAGTTCATTATGGAAGTTCGAGATCTCTGGCCCCAGACGATCATCGACATGGGGGAGCTGAGCGAGCATCATTCCATAACGGAGTTGCTCCAAGCCCTGGAGCGGTTCCTCTATCGGAAGGCAGAATGGATCATCACCCTCTTGCCCAGGGCAGGAGAATACATTACCGCTCAGGGGATAAGCCCGGGAAAAGTGGTCTGGATACCCAACGGAGTCGATCTTACTAGATTCCAAAACAGCGGATCGACAGGCAGAGGTGATGAAGACTTTAAGGTGATGTATCTCGGCGCGCACGGCCAGGCCAATGCCCTCGATGTGCTGCTTCAGGCAGCCAAGATCGTTCAGGATCGAGGTCATGAAGAGATAAGATTCATTTTGGTGGGCGGTGGTCCAGAGAAGCCGAGGCTGATCGAGCTCGCCCAGAAGTCGGGTCTTAAGAATGTGGGATTCCGCGATCCGGTTTCAAAGGCCGAGGTGCCAAAGGCCCTTCAGGAGGCAGACGCCCTTATCTTCAACTTGGAGAGGGCCAGGGTCTTCAAATATGGGATTAGCTCTAACAAGTTATTTGACTATATGGCCTGTGGAAAGCCTGTCCTCTTCGCCGTTGAGGCCGCCAACAATCCCATCGAGGAGGCCTATTGCGGCCTCACCGTCCCCCCGCGGAATCCACAAGCCCTGGCTGAGGCGATCATCCAGCTTTACCAGATGCCGGAAGAGGAGCGGGAGGCCATAGGCCGGCGCGGTCGAGAATATGTAGAAAAGCACCATGCCATCCCGGTGCTGGCGGACAGACTCGAACGGGTTTTGAAGGAAGCGGTGCTGAACTCATAATGCATTCCCGGCGGTCTGGGTTCAAGTTATGGGTGGTATAATTTAAAGATGCAAAACCTATACCGGAGGTTTGGGAAAAGGGTCCTGGACATTGTGCTCGCAACGGTCGGTTTGGTGTTGCTTTCACCGGTCGCCTTGGTGGTGGCTGTTGCCATCCGTCTTACCATGGGGCCGCCGGTTATCTTTCGCCAGGTGCGACCCGGGCTGCATGGGAAACCCTTTGTCATGTACAAGTTTCGCACCATGTTTGACCTGAGGGATGAGAACGGGGAACTGCTCCCGGACGATCAGCGACTCACCCGGGTTGGGAAGTTCTTGAGAAAGTTCAGTCTTGATGAAATTCCCGAGCTCTGGAACGTGCTTAAAGGGGACATGAGCGCCGTAGGTCCACGGCCCCTTTTGATGGAGTATTTACCCCTTTACACTCCCGAGCAGGCGCGCAGGCATGAAGTTAAGCCCGGAATGGCAGGCCCGGTGATAATGAGCGGGAGGAATCTGCTTACCTGGGAGGAGAAGTTTGAGCTGGACGCGTGGTACGTGGATAACCTGAGCCTGTGGCTGGATTTGAAAATTCTGGGCTTGACTGCGTGGAAGGTTTTGAAGGGAGAGGGAGTTTCCTCCCGGGAGTGTGAAACCATGCCTAAGTTTGAGGGTACTCGCAAGTGAGGTTATACGTTTTTGGAGCTGGGGGACACGCCAAGGTTGTCGTTAGTACGGCTTTGTCTTTGGGTATGTCTGTGGAAGGAATATTTGATGACGACTTGGAAAAGCAAGGTTCTGAGGTTTTGGGAATTAAGGTTATAGGAACGATGGCGGATGCCCAGAAGAAGACGCCTGAATGTGGGGTTTTGGCTGTAGGGAATAATAAGATACGACAAAAGCTCGCTCAAAGCTTAAAAGGATGGGAGTGGGTGACGCTGATCCATCCAAAAGCTTATGTCCACCCAAGGGCATATTTAGGGGTAGGGACGGTGGTTTTTGCTGGAGTCGTTATACAGCCTGACGTTCGTGTTGGCGTCCATTCAATAATTAACACGGGAGCCACGGTGGACCATGATTGTGAGATCGGAGATTTTGTTCACTTGGCCCCTGGGGTTAATTTGGCCGGTAACGTGAGAATTGGAGAAGGGACTTTTGTAGGAATAGGCACGGTTATTTTGCCCGGAGTTAAAATTGGTGCCTGGACTACCATTGGGGCTGGGACCGTTGTAAGAGAGGATTTGCCTTCCGGTGTTACGGCCGTTGGGGTTCCTGCCAGGATTGTAAAAACCCCAACGAATATGAGAGGGTGATGGCGAAAGTGCGAGTACCCATGTCCCCTCCTGACATCACCGAAGAAGATGTTCAGGCAGTGGCCGAAGTTGTGCGCTCTGGTCGGCTGGCCCTGGGGCCCAAGATGGAAGAGTTTGAGTCCCTTATGGCCGGGTACGTGGGAGTGAACCATGCGGTGGCCGTGAGTTCTGGAACTGCTGCTTTGCATCTTATTGCGGCGGCTCTCGGAATTGGTCCAGGGGATGAGGTGCTGGTTCCGTCTTTTACCTTTGCTGCCAGTGTGAACGTGATTTTGTACGTGGGGGCCGTTCCTGTCTTTGTTGATATAGAGCCTGATACTTACAACCTTGATCCTGAAGACTTGAAAAGGAAGGTTACACCTAATACCAAAGCTATAATGGTGGTGGATGTTTTTGGTCATCCAGCTGAATGGGATGAGATCTTGAAGGTTGCCGAGAAGTATGGGCTCAAGGTTATTGATGATTCTTGTGAGGCTTTGGGAGCTGAATACAAAGGGAAAAAACTCGGTCAGTTTGGTAATGCAGCAGCCTTCGCTTTTTATCCCAATAAGCAAATAACCACAGGTGAGGGGGGGATCATAGTCACTAACGATAGTGAAATAGCGGATTTATGCAGGAGTCTCAGGAATCAGGGGCGGGGAAAGATGGGAGCCTGGCTGGAGCACGAGCGTCTTGGTTACAACTACAGGATGACCGAGATGTCTGCAGCTCTTGGTGTTTCCCAGATGCGCCGTGTGAAGAGTTTGTTAGCTAAGCGTGAAAGGGTAGCAGCTATGTATACAGGGCGCCTTTCTGGTTTAGACTGGCTCCGCACGCCTGTTATGAAGCCTTATGTGAGGATGAGCTGGTTTGTTTATGTTGTGACCTTGGCCGAAGGACTTGACAGAGATCGAGTTATATCGGCGCTGGCTCAAGAAGGGATACCTGCCAGAGGATATTTTTCCCCTATGCATCTTCAGCCTTATATCAGGGAACGATTTGGCACCAGGGAAGGAATGCTCCCTGTTACGGAATCTGTAGCCAAAAGGACCATTGCCCTTCCTTTTCACGGTAATCTCACCGAAACCGAAATTGACGTGGTTGTAGAGGCTTTAGTAAGGTGTGAGGCTTATCTATGAAGGTGCACTCCTTCTTTAAGCCTTCTTTTTTATCGGTTTACCCAAAACCATCCTGGAGATTCTTAGACGTTGAGGAAGTGGTTTATTAGACTGATTGACAGTTGCAGAAGGTACAAGCGGATCCTGGTTCCCCTGGGAGAAGGCCTGTTTTTCGCCGGGGCCTTGGTGCTCTCCTATTATCTGAGGCTGGGGGGAATTGGCGGAAAGTATGTGCCTCAAATCCTCTTTTTGATGGCCGTGCTGGTGCCACTGAAGGTCCTCCTCTTCTGGTTTTTCAAGCTCTACCACATCTCTTTTCGCTTTACTTCCCTCTACGAAGTCCTTTCCTTGCTCAAGGCTTCTCTGGTGGGGGCTTTAGCCTTTTCCATGTTGGCTTTGGTGGCCAGGGATCTTCCGGTCATGGAAGGTTTTCCGCGCTCCGTGGTTGTTATAGACTTTTTGCTCACCTTCCTGGTGGGATCTGGAGTGAGGCTCTTTTTCAGGATGTATTACTTTCCCCACGTTAAGTTCGAAGGCAAGAAGAGGGCCCTGGTGGTGGGGGCGGGCTCTGCTGGAGAGCAACTGGTGAGAGAGATGAAGACCTCTCCCCTTTCTCCCTACGAACCTGTGGCCTTTGTTGACGACGATCCTGCCAAAAGGGGAAGCCTGGTTCATGGTGTGAAGGTTGAGGGAGGCAAAGAGGATATACCCCAAATCGTGGAGAGTCTGGGGGTGGAGGAGGTGATCATTGCCATTCCGTCGGCTTCTTCTTCCCAGATTAGGAGTATCATGGAATATATTAGGAAGTCGGGGGTAAAAGGGGTGAAGATCATTCCCGGGCTTTCCAGCATTCTTTCCGGGATGGTTACCCTGGGGGACATCAGGGAGATCACCATAGAGGACCTTTTAGGCAGGGAGCCTGTGGAGATAGACATGGAAAATATTGCCTCTTTCCTGGTGGGTAAGAGGGTCATGATCACGGGAGCAGGGGGATCTATAGGCTCGGAGCTTTGTAGGCAGGTGGCTGCTTTCGGGGTTTCCTCTCTTATTATGGTGGACATGGGGGAAACGGAGCTCTTTTACATTGACTGGGAGATGAAGGATCGCTTTTCAGGGGAATTGGTTTCTGTGGTGGCCGATGTGAAAGACGAGGGAAGGATGAGGGAGATCTTCCAGAGGCACTCTCCCCAAGTGGTCTTTCATGCTGCAGCCTATAAGCACGTGCCCTTGATGGAAGAGAACGCCAGGGAGGCCGTGCTCAACAATGTAGAGGGCACCAGGGTGGTGGCTTTTCTGGCTCGGGAATTTGGGGTGGAAAAGTTCGTTTTTATCTCAACGGATAAGGCCGTGAATCCCACCAGCATTATGGGTGCTACCAAAAGGGTGGCGGAGAATCTTTTGAGATGTTTGGGAGATGGGAAGTGTAGGTTTGTTTCTGTGAGATTTGGCAATGTATTGGGGAGTCGGGGGAGCGTGGTGCCGATTTTTCGCGAGCAGATAAAAAGGGGAGGCCCTGTTACCGTTACACATCCAGACATGGTGAGGTATCTTATGAGCATACCCGAGGCCGTGCGACTGGTCCTCCAGGCAGGGGCCATGGGGGAAGGGGGAGAAGTTTTTGTGCTGGATATGGGAGAGCCCGTGAGGATTCTTGACCTGGCTAAGGAGATGATTCGGCTTTGTGGGCTGGAGCCTGATAGGGATATTCCCATCGTTTTTACTGGCAAGAGGCCAGGGGAGAAGCTGTTTGAGGAGCTTCTCACAGCCGAGGAGGGAACGGCAGCCACTAAGCACGAGAAGATCTTTATTGCCAGGAGCGCCGATAACGTGGGGCTTGGATACATGGAGAAAGTTATGGAGTTGATCGAGGTGGCCAGAAACAACGGTGGCAGATGCGAAATCATTGGCATGCTGAAAGAACTTGTTCCCACCTTTGAATGGGATGGAGAGATGTAGATCCAAAATTTCTCCCACTTCGTAGGTGGAACAAACCTACCAAACAAACCAGATAAACCAGATCAACCAGACAAACCAGACCAGCCAGATCAACCGATCTTATATCCCTTTGCCTATTGTCTGTGGGCGTGTTATCTTAGCAAATATATAAGAGGTGTGGGGGGTTACCTGCCTTGAAAGAACTTATTGACCAGTTGCCTCCTGAGCTTCAGGGGGAGGTAGAAGATTTTGCTCGATTTCTTTTGGAGAAGAGGAAGGAAAAAGCGGGATATAGATTGCGCCAGGATTGGGCTGGGGCGTTGAGCAAATACAAGGATCAATATACTTCCCTGGAGTTGCAAAAGAAGGCACTGGAATGGCGAGGCGACTAAGGTGTACTTGGTTGATACGGACGATACGAGGTCGGAAGAGTCTTTGGGAGGTTATAAACGATTAGGAGACTTCCTATTTCCACCTGGTTAGATGGGAAGGCAGGGACCGGCGAGCCCCTAAACTGCCGCACATCGCCTACTACTTCTGCCTTTCCTGTTATGCAATGCTCAAGGGTGTGTACAGTGGTCTGCGGGGCCGCACGATAGTTACGTGGCAACCCAGGGGAATGTAGTTCGGTGATAGCCAGCCATGCGGTGGTGGCTACCCGGGTGGGTGGGGTGCCGGAGCTTGTAGAGGATGGGGTCACCGGTTTTCTCGTCCCTCCAAAGGATCCGGACGCTTTGGCCGGGGCGTTGCAGAAGCTCATCGCTGATCCCGAGCTCCGCCGGCGTATGGGCCAGGCCGGCCGCAAAAAGGCCCTCAAAGAGTTCACCTTAGACCACATGCTCCGGGAAATCGAGCGGGTTTATCAGAAAATCACAGAATCAAGAGGGAATTGGAAGGATTGCGAAAGCGCCCCAGTAGTTTTGTGATGAGTTGGGTTTCTACCTGGAAGCTGGGTTGGTTTCTTCTGTGTGTAGCCAAATTAACTCCCACTTCGTAAGTGGGAGTTGGCAGCGGGAGAGCGGGGGGCAGAATATAAGCATTTTGACCTGGAGGCAGCTGGTGCCTGGTGCTTTTGTGGGTGTTTTTATTTATTTTGGGGGAGTTATGCCTTGCAGCTAAGAGAGGCTGGAAGTAGTCTTTCATTTTTGCTACCTCTATTACTGAGCTACCTCTACTCCCACCTACGAAGTGGGAGTAAACTCGAAGTGGGAGTAAACTTGGGAGATAGCATGAGGAAAGAACCTCTGGTTACTGGTTATTTGTATCACATTTGCACCAAGAGCATAGCTGGATACACGGTCTTCAGGTCTGATAAGGACTATTCAAGAATGTTGGCTATTATGGAGTACTACTCCTACGAAAGCGTACCCATGAAATTTTCCACTTATCTTCGGCTTGGCGAGAAGAATAAGGGATGTGTTTGGGAAGAGTTGAAGAGTAGGGGCACCCTCGTTGATATAGTTGCTTACTGTATTATGCCAACCCATCTGCATTTGGTTTTGTGTCAGTTAAAGGATGGGGGAATATCTCGGTATATGAAAAACCTGCTTAATAGCTATACCAGGTATTTCAATACGAAGAATCGGAGAAAAGGGCCTCTCTGGCAGGGCAGGTTTAAGAGCATTCTTGTTAAAACAAGTGAGCAGCTTCTTCATCTGACGAGGTATATACACCTGAATCCCACTACTGATGGTTTGGTGGATCATCCAGGTAGGTGGCCTTATTCGTCGTACAATGAGTACATCAGAGAAGAAGGAGTGACTCTCTGCTCTTTTGACAAGTATCTGGAGATAGATCCTAAAGATTATCAAAATTTCGTGGAATCCAGGAAAGATTACCAAAGAGACCTGGCGAAGATAAAAGATCTGCTGTTGGATTAGTGGATAGGCCCTTT
>Ga0180300_10001493_pt1 | contig 10814 bp, 14 predicted proteins | sample GuaBasSediGuay15_FD_121798 | JGI IMG/M metagenome (GOLD analysis project Ga0180300, IMG submission 121798) | Subseafloor sediment microbial communities from Guaymas Basin, Gulf of California, Mexico - Guay15, Core 4569-2, 21-24 cm | ecosystem: Environmental > Aquatic > Marine > Hydrothermal... | reverse complement strand
GAGAGGATCACGACGACCGTCCCCTCCCGGAGGGTTTGGACGAAGAGCTCGGCGTGTCGGCTCCGCCAGGCCAGGAGGACGCAGAGGATCATGACGGTGAGGAAGGCGACGCCGAGCAGGTGGAAGCCGAGGCCGCCGGCGATGACGAGGGAGGCCGTCGCGGCGAAGGATACGGTGACGACGATGTCGTTGACCGAGGCCAGAATGGGGTAGACGAGGATGTCGGGGTCGAGGCCCTTCCTGTAGGCGGCTATCGCGGTGAGGGAGGTGAGGGGTATGGAGACGGCGACGGCCATGATGCAGGCGACGGTGGGGACAGTTGCGTAGATGTAGAGCTGGGTGAGGGACGCCCTGCCGAAGAGGAGGTTGAGCGAGAAGGAGATCACCCCCATGGCGAGGGTGTCCACGAAGGTGAGGACGAGGACGGCGCAGACCAGGCTCCGATAGGCGTCGGTGTTCCCCCTGATCCTGGGGCGGATCAGGCCGAGGTGGAGCATCGTCGTGAGGTTGCCCGAGAGAATGCCGCTGATATCCCCCCTGATGGTCAGGATGGGCGGGAAGAGGGCGAGGATCCAGGGGGAGGCGCGGAACCGCGGCGTGAAGAGGGAGATGACGCCGCCCGCGAGCAGGCTCATGAGGTTGAAGGAGAGGGCGATCAGTGTCTGGGCTGGGACAGAGCTATAGAAACGCCTCCTCGGCGCCGGATCCCTCACTGTTGCCCCATGGCCCAGGTTTCCCCATAGCGCTCCACAGGACTAAGACGTCCTAGCAGAGATTCCCCCCTCAACCCTTAAAAAAGATATAGACGCCCCAAAAGACGAGACGGGGAGTCCTCGTATCGGATGTCATAAAAACTGAGAGGCGCGCACGTAGGCGCCGTGACGCGCGACTACATTATCTCCAGAAGCCTATCGGCGATCACATCCGCCGACTGCCGCTCCACGAATCTCCGGGCCCGCGCCGAGACCTCCGCGGCCCCTCCTTCGAGGACGGCGCGCAGCTTCTCCTCCAGCTTGGCCGCGTCCCCGTATTTTATCACCTCGCCTCCGAAGGTTTCGAAGTAGGCGACGTCGGAGCAGAGGATGGGCGTCAAGGACCCCAGGCAGAGGTGGACGGAGCTGGAGACCGCCAGGTGCCGAGGGTGGCCCCGGCTGAACACCACGGCGTCGGCGGCCCCCAGGTAGTCGTAGAGCACCCGCGTCGGCGGTCTGTCGAACCGCACATCGAGGAAGCCGTATTCCCCTCCCAGGGCCTTCATCGACCCATACATCTCCGGGTCGCCCGCGAGGTATAGATAGACCAGCTCGGGGTGCCCGGCTCTCAGCTCCTCAAGCGCCTTCAGGATCGTCTCCGGCTCGTGGAGCCTTCCGAAGCTGAACACGATCTCGGCGTCCCCCGGCAGCCCAAGCCTCCTCCTCGCCTCCGGCTTGTCCCGGCGGTCCACGGGGTGGCAGGGGAAGGGGACGATGTGCATCCTCTCCTCGGGGAAGACGCCGGAGAACAGGTCTCGGTATCTCTCGTCGAAGACGGCCACGGCGTCCCAGTCCGCCTTGGGGAAGTAGGGGTTGGCGGGCATCGACCCCTCGTGGAGGATCGCCATCATCCTCGCCTTCCTCCGTATCCTCGGCAGGACCTCCAGCAGCCTGCCCAGCGGGGTCGAGGTGGGCTTCTCCACTATGAGCAGGTCGAAGTCCCCGTCCAGCATCGGCTCGACGTCTAGGTATAAAGAGCGGAGGAGGTCCTCGTTCCCGCATCGGTCCCCGTATCTGAGGAAGGAGTAGTTCCTGACGACAAACGGCTCATCGGGCGCGAGGTACAGCCGGGTCCTGTCATCCTCGTACTGCCTCGGGGCGAACACCGTCAGCTCGTGCCCCAGCCGCCGCAGGGCCCGCCCCAGGAGCTCGGCGTGGACGGAGACGCCGCAGCAGGCGTTCCAGCTCGACATGAGGGCTATCTTCACCGCGTCTCCGGCCCCTAGATCATCCCAGGCGTCCTGTCCGCGGCGTGGAGGTGGACCGCGGTCCTCCACGCGTAGACGGCGGCGGTGAGGGCCGCGTGGACCGTGATGGACATGAGGGCGTATTCGGGCGCGCCGATGAGTATGGCGGCGAGGATGTGGATGTTGTAGAGGTTCCGCCTCCCCGCGATCCTCCTGAAGACCCGCTCGAAGCGCCCGTAGGTGTCGAGGCTCGTCCCCATGGTCTTCCCGAAGGTGTCGTAGCAGTACCGGTAGAAGGCGATGAGGATGACGGAGATCAGGCAGTAGACGAGGGGCGCCGGGCTCCCCGTGCTCCTGTTCAGGTAGAGGGCGAGGGCGGCGAGCCACGAGAACTCGTACAGCAGGTCCAGGGCGTGCTCCATCTTCCCTAGCTTCGACGTCATATCCTTAGCCCTCGCCAGCTTCCCGTCCAGCCCGTCCATCAGCCCCACGGCGAAGCTCAGCGCCGACGCCGGGAGTAGGTGCCCGAGGTAGAACAGCGCCGTGACGCAGTAGGCGGCGACGTTGGTGATGGCCGTCAGCTGGTTGGGGGTCACGGGCGTGTAGACCAGCCGGCGCACTATCCTGTTCTCAAGGGGCTGGTGCACGTAGTACGCCAGGAGGTCCGAGGCCCCCTTCTCCTTCTCCATCTTCCGCTCTAGCTCCATCTAGCCACCACCTTCCGGGCGTACCCCAGGTCGTCCCACGTGTCCACGTCGAGCCAGAACCGCCCGGATACGTCGCACGCCCTCAGGTATGCCTCGTCGATGAGCCGCCTCATGCAGTCGCTCAGGGTCGGCGGCGTCTCCGCCTCAGCCATCAGGTCGAATATCCCCGTGTTCAACAGGAAGACGCCGGTGTCGACGCCGTTCCACCAGGGGAGCTCCTTCCCGATGTCCCTGATGTACCCCTTCTCGCAGACCATCACCTTGGTCGCCTCCTCGACGTCCCGCAGGTACCGAGGGTCCCTGTCCACGCAGAGCAGGGGCTCCTCCCGGAGGCCCCTGAGGGCGTCCTCCACGATGCCCGGCTCGATGATGTGGTCCGACATGGAGAGGAGGAACCAGTCCTCGCCGGCGAGGTGATCCCTCGCGCAGAGGAGCGAGGACGCGTTACCCAGGGTGTAGTCGGGGTTGTGGACGAAGGTGATGTCCACCCCCAATCCCTTCTCCTGTAGGTGGGCGCGGATGAGGTCCCCCTTGTAGCCGGTGACCACTATGAACTCCGTCACCCCCGCATCCATGAACGCTCCCAGCACATGCTCTATGAGGGGCATGCCCCGAAGCGGGATGAGGGGCTTCGGCAGCCGATCGGTCAAGGGAGACAGCCTCTCCCCGCGACCCGCTGAGAGAACCACTGCTTTCAGGACACGTCACCTCCATTCATCAATTCGATCAGGCGCCCCCGGGGGCGCCTGGACCCTGTTCTAGGTCTCCAGACGCGCTATCTCCCCGCCATGATGCCCCGCCGGTGAATGTCCGGGCGGATCATGGTGACCGCTGTCGAGGGGAGGTCCTATAACCTGTTCTTGGCGCGAACACAGAGAGGAACCCATCGAGTCACGCTCCTTCAGGCCTCACAGCGTCCTAACGGATTCCTCGCCACATTGCGTCTGGATGTGTCGGGTTCAAATTCGAAGCCGCCTTATTTTAACCTTATTCAAAGAGGCCGGCGGCCGCCCAGTCTAGGTCTCTTCGGGAGCCGGAGGCTTCTGGGGCCGATCCAGGTGTTTGAAGACGCTTTTTAGGAAGATGGGCGTCAAGAGGGTGCTCCCGAGGACCGTGAAGACGATGAGGGCGTAGAGGTTCGGGTCTATGAGGCCCTGCTCCACCCTGTTGCGGGCGAGGATGAGGCTGATCTCCCCCCGGGGGATCATGCTCAGCCCTATGATGAGGGCCTGATACCTGTCGAAGCCGGCGATGAGGGCGGTGGACGCGCAGCCGGCGACCTTCCCGGCGACGGCGACGAGGATGAAGACCAGGCCCAGGGGGAGCAGCCCGACGATGGATTTCACGTTGACGGCGGCGCCGATGAGGACGAAGAAGACGGGGGCGAGGATGTGGCCCAGCGGCGTCAGGTCCTCGATGATCACCTCCTTCTGCCTCGACCCCGCCAGCAGCATGCCGGCGATGAAGGCTCCTATGATGGGCGCCAGCCCCGCGAGGCTGGCGAGATAGGAGGTGGAGATGCCCAGGACGACGGCGAAGACGAGGAGGCCGCCCCGCACGGGGAGGCCGGCTATGCGATCTATGAGCCTCGGCGTCACCTTCGCTCCGACGAGGAGGGTGAGGAGCAGGAAGGAGACCGAGACCAGCACCGTCCGGGCGACGACGAGGAGGTCCAGGGCCCCGGTCTCGACGAGGCCGAGGAAGACGCTGATCATGAGCATCGAGGCGATGTCGTCGTACATGGCGGTGCTCAGGACAGCCATCGCCTCGACGGTGCCCATCTTCCCCAGGTCCGAGAGCACCCTTATGGATAGGCCGATGCTCGTCGCGGAGAAGATGGCCCCCAGAAACAGGGAGGCGAACCCGCCCAGGCCCAGGGCGCGGCCGAGGAGGTACGTCAACGCGAAGGGGACGAGGATGTCGCCGACGGCGATGACGGCGGACCTCCTCCCCACCTGCATGAGCGTCCGTACGTCGATCTCCAGCCCCACCTCGAAGAGGAGGAGGATGACGCCGAACTCGGCGAGGAAGCTGAAGACGATGTTCGGCTCCAGGACGTTGAGGAGGCTCGGCCCCAGGATCACCCCCGCGATGATCTCCCCCAGCACCTCCGGCTGCCCAAGCCTCTGAAGGAGGACGCTGCACAGCTTGGCGGCGAGGAGCACCAGCATCAACTGGAGGAGCAGGGAGAAGACCACTCCTGTCTCAGCAGGTGCCATAAAGGATCGAGGAAAAACTGAAATTTCCGGGAATTTAAACGTTATAAAATGATGAAGTCCATCCCCATGGACCGCCTCCCGAGGCGGCTCACCCTCCAAGTTCTCTCTGACATCCTGGAGGAGCGAGGATACCAGCGAGGCATGGACTTCATGCCCCTAACCGGCCAGAAGGACATCCTCGAGTTCAGGCGGGGCGAAGAGAAGATCATACTGACGATAGACAAGAAGGGCGAGGCCCAAGAGAGGCTCGTCATCCAGGGCCCCGAGGAGGAACTGGGGGAGATCATCGTGGAGCTCGCGCTGAGATCGACGCTCCCCCTCTACGCTGACCTCCTCGGCTCCATCATGGAGCCGGAGAACTTGGAGAACCTCCTCGGGGAGGTGGAGGGGATGATCAGGCGATCGACCCACACCCCAAAAACGCGTGAAGATAAACATGAAAACAGGTGAAGGTCTCAAACATTCTTTCCGCAGCGGACTACCCCGCTAAAGCCTCAATATACGGATTGAGGGAAGCGGGCCCGGGGGGATTTGAACCCTCGCTCTCCGGATTAGAAGTCCGGTGCCTTATCCTAACTTGGCCACGGGCCCCCAACCAGAGTAGTATGATCTGATCTAATAAGACTTGACGCCGCGAGGGGCCTCAGGCCGACTGTCTCTTCCTGGCGTCGGTCTTGAAGATGGTGAAGCCGCACCGGCCGCAGGTGTACCTGTCGCCGTGGTCGGCCATGAAGTAGCCCCTGCCGCACCGGTTGCAGAAGGGCAGCCGCCTCTCAAGTTTCCCGTCCTTGATTATGTACTGCTTGTGGATCCCTTTCTCCGACATCTACGCCTCCTCCTCTGTGGCCTCGGCCTTCGGCTGGTTCCTCTTGATGATGTGCTCGGGCTCCACCTCCAGCGCCTTCGCCGCGTCGTCGTAGACGTGGGCCAGCCCGACGGTCCGGTGGGTTCCCGTCTTCGTCTCCAGCCTCCTCACCCAGACCCTGTCGAGGTCGACCTTCAGAATGACCGCCAGCTCCCGCCGCACCTCCGCCCTGCTGGGCGTCGCCGTCTCCTCGACCTCGAAGGTGACCTCCCTGCGCCCGATAAGGGGGTTCACCTTCGTCGAGGTCAGCTCGATCTTCAGCTCAGCTCTCCTCCATCCGTCTCATGAAGCCGTCCGCCCACCTCTTCCGCTCCTCCGTCACCTCCACCACGACTATCCCCGCGCGGGGCTGGCCGTAGACGATCACCGACCCGAGGGGCATCAGGGCGATCAGAGGCAGGACCAGGAGGTCTTCCTCTCCCTCAACGATAACCGCCACCCCACTTTTAAGCGTTACCGCCTCCTCCAGCGCCCCCCACGCCTCCGCGTCGATGGTCCCCGGAGGGTTCCGGGCGCGGATCTCCACCCTGCCGCCGAGGCTCAGAGGCTCAACGCTGGCACGCATCACCCTGTGATCGACGACGACGATATCCGGCTCAAGCCCCGCCTCGAGGACGTTCCTAGAGGTGAAGTCGCCGACGGAGGCGAACATGGCGGGCCTCAGGCGGCGGAGCATCTCCCCAAGGCGGGCGACGGTCTCCCGGGGCTCGCCCTCAAGAAGCCGTCCCAGGGGCGTCTTCAGCTCGCCCCGCATCCCCTGGGGAAGGATGAGGGTCCTCCTCGCGGACCCGGGGCCCCTAACGTATTTTGAGGGCGTAGCGGCCCTCCCTATCGATCTCCATCTTCTTGGCGAGCTGGGAGTTCTCAGGGTCTAGGATGATGAGGAGCCCCGAGAAGTCGTCGCTCAGGTCGGTGCTCTTGCAGATGGGGCAGACGTTCTCCTCGGTGATGATCTTGCACGTCCTGCACGCCCTGGGCCTCATCCCCTACTCCTCCCCCCTGGCCGCCTTCGCCTTCTTGACCTCCTCCTCGATCCACTCCAGCTTGCCGAGGAAGGGCTGGCGCGCCGTCACCCCTATCTTCCCGGAGCTGCGGCCCCGGGGGAAGGAGACGGCGACGATCCTGACGCGGAAGAGGTCCCCCCTCTGGATGGTCCTGCCGCTCTCCTTCCCCAGGAGGACCCCCTGCTTCTCATCGTAGGAGATGAAGTCGTCCATCAGCTGCGACACGTGGAGGAGGGCGTCCACTGGCCCTATCCGGAGGAAGGTGCCGAAGTCCGCGACCTCGACGACCTCCCCCTCGATGACCTCCTGAAGCTGGGGGTAGAAGGTGAGGATGGAGAAGGTGACCTGGTGATGGGTCGCCCCGTCCCCCGGGAGGATCCGGCCGACGCTGTTGACCTTGAGGTCGATGACGCTGATGACGTAGCCGAGGTCCTCGTCCACGAGCCCCTCGTACTTGTTGCGCAGCTCGTCGAAGGCAGCCGCCTCCAGGGGCTCCCCGAACTTGGAGGGGTCGATCCTTATCGTGTCCTTGAGGGTGATGAGGTTGAACATCTATCAGTCCGCCTCAACTAAACCTTGATTCTCGGATAAAAGTGTTTATGATCCGGGTACGCGCCCCGTGGAGGGGTCACAGCTCTATGAGCACCTCGAAGGAGTAGCGGCTGACGATCTCCCTCAGGTACCGCTTCCACTCGTCGCCGACGGCGACGAGTATGTAGACGCCCGCGATGTCCGCCCGCTGGTTCTTGACGAGGTCGACGAGGGCCTTCACCGTCTCGCCGGTTCGGACGACATCGTCGATGATGAGGACGCTGTCTTTCTTCTTTATGGATGTCTTGGGGACGTAGAGGCTCTTCCTGATGGCGGAGCCCTTGGGGATGTACGTCTCCTCGATGAAGTCGTTGATGCCGACCTCCTTGCTCTCCTTCGCCACTATGAGGTCGACATCGAGGAGGTTGGCGACGAGGGTGGAGACGGGGATGCCGTCCACCGCCGCCGTCAGCACCTTGGTCACCCGGCGCCCCGCGAACTTCTCCATCGCGTAGTTTGACATGATCTTCAGCCAGGTGATCTCCGAGACCAGCGGCGTGTTGTCGAAGTACCCCTCCTCGTCGAAGTTGATCCTCTTCTTCAGCTCGTCCTTGATGTTCGTGATCTCCATCAGCTTCTCGTAGAGCCCCTGAGCCCTGCTGAAGCTGGGGAGGACGTGCCCCCTCATATACCTGCTGAGGATGGGCGGGCTGAGGCCGAGGTACCCGGAGAGCTCCTGGTAGGTGTGGCTCTCGCTGGCAACCTTCAGCAGGTCCGTGATCATCATCCGATACTTGAGCTCCCTGACGCGCGTCTCCACGTCCATCCGCACCCAATCAGCGGCCTTCGCATGTAGCGGGCCCGAGGGGAGTTGAACCCCTGACCGCCGGGTATCCTCGACCGAAGTCTTAAAAGCCCGGCGCTCTACCTTGCTGAGCTACAGGCCCAAGGCCGTAATCGTTTAACCAATCCCTTCAACTACCTATTTATATCTTTAGGATTTTGTAATAATCATTTAATTCAAACACCGATTAAGGGACGGGGACGCCGAAATAGCAGGCGGAGGGGCCGTCCGAAAAGCCTTATTAGAACGGAGATTTTCTATCGTGTGCTGGAGTTGGGCGGCCGGACCAGAACAGGCGGCCGTGGACGCAAGTCGGCGGAATCCAGCCTGGTAAGATCTCAGCCCCCCACGGCGGAAGCCGGGGAGAGCTGATGACCCGGGTTCAAATCCCGGCGGCCGCACCAGCCCCCTGCTCCTCTGGACGATGGTAACCCCGAGGCTCCTCGTGGGGATTATTCAGGTTTTGGCCGGTCTTCGCCATATGAGCGTCTTGTACCGGTCCGCCTTGATGAAGCCCAGCGACTCGTATAGGCGTATGGCTGGCTCGTTTTTTACGTGGACCCTCAGCCGCGCCTGCTCGCGACCTCCCTCCCTCAGCCGAGCCAGCCCGAACAGCATGATCTGCCTGCCGTATCCCTTTCCTCTGTGTTGAGGGTGGACACCTATGTTGCTGATGACCCCCTCATTGATGCTGAAATTTATTATGCCGACGGCTGCCCCCTCCTTCCTCGCGAAGAAGAAGCTTTCATGGGCGTAGAAGAAGTCCAGGAACCTGTCCGGCACCTCCAGGAGGTGTTCAAGCGCCTTCCCGAGCATGACATCGGGAGAGCCGCGGAGGAATGTCGCCGCCAGCTCAAGGAAGCGGCGCATCTCGCCTCTCCGCACCCTCTCGAATCGGAGTATGCCGGAGGTCTCATAGGCTCGATCTAGAGGGCAGATCATCTGGTAGGCGTCGTCAAGTTCCCGGAACCCCAGCTCCTTGAACTTGGCGATGGCCGCCTCCTCCTTCGAGGGGAAGAGGGCCAAAGCGTATTCGACGGCTCTCTCCCTCGCTAGGCTCAACGCCTTCGAAGTGAACTCCGCCATCCTCTCATCCGGCTGGTTCGCGTCTATCAGGTATATCATCGCCATGGGGGTCCCCGGCGGAGCCAGCAGCTGAACCGGCTCCCTGCCGATGGCGACCAGCCCCAGTGGGTTCGAGTCCTCGACGAGAACCCAATAGGGCATCCCCATGACCTCCGCCTGCCTGGCGTACCGGGAGATCTTCCCCAGAAGAGGTCTCAACGCGGGGTCGTCATGTGAGTAGATCTTCATGAGACGCCCTTCCGAGCATCCCTCTGTAGCCCCTATTTAAAACGGTTCGGACCCGTGATAGCTTTGGTATAGAGGCGACTTGGAACCCTCGACGGAAGGGGCATATAACGCAGCTGGATCTCTCAACGCGCCAGCGTATTGCTAGGAGAACACCGCCGTTAACTGGGGCAACCTCGAGGCCATGGCGAGGACGTAGAGGGAGTTCACGCAGAGGTGGATGACGGCCCCGGGCAGGATGGACCTCGTCCTCCTTCGCACCTCTCCCCCGATGACGCCCACGATGGAGGCGACGGCGACGAAACCGGCGAGGCCCGCGTAGATCTCGGCTATGGGGTCGTGGAAGTAGAGGACCAGGATCGGGGCGGGTAGGTGCCAGAGCCCGAATAGGACGCCGCTGAAGACGGATGCGAATGACCTCTTGAGGAACCTGAGGTCCAGGGCCCCGCCGTTGGTGGCGTCATAGATCCTCCTGAAGAGGTATCCCCGGAACAGGAGCTCCTCGAACAGGGGGCCGAAGGTGAGGGTGAAGGCCGCCGTCACGGCCACCCTCTGAGGGGTGATCTCCCCCTTGAATGTTGTGGGTGACGAGGACTCCGACAGGGCGCCCGCGAGGTAGATGATGAACACGACAACGGCCACGGCCAACCACAGCCTCCTGGAGACGCTTCGAGCCTGCAGCCCCAGCTCTGCCTTCCCGTAGCCCCATAGAAGCCTGCTCGCCGCCGCGGTCCGCGCGGTCAGGGACAGGGTCAGCAGCGCGCCGATGGGGGTTAAGGCCCGCGCGTAGGTTGTGGTGCTGAAGAAGCTGGAGGCGTTGAAGAAGACCAGAATCAGCAGCGCTTCACAGAGTAGAATGACGCGGCTCGAGGGCATGCTTCTCGTCTCCTGGGCGGTCAAGGGGTCTCTGCCCCTGTTAGATGCGAAGAACCCAAAAAGATTGTGTCGTCGGGCGGCGCCGAGAAGAGATATAAGCCACGGGCACGGAGAGCCTTAGGGATGTGCCTAGCCATACCAGGCCTCGTGGAGTCCGTCGAGGGCCGGAGGGCGGTGGTCGACTTCGGCGGCGTGAAGCGGGAGGCGATGCTCGACCTCATGGAGGAGGGCTCCGTCAAGCCGGGGACCTACGTCATCGTCCACACGGGCTTCGTCATCCAGACCCTCGACAGGGAGGAGGCGGAGAAGACCCTAGAGGTCTGGAGGGAGCTCCTGGAGAAGATGGACCTCCAGCAGACCTCGACTGAATAGCCGATTCTCATGGCAACGGTTATCTAGCCGAATGTGCGACCGCATCGAGCGAGGCGATGTCCACTCATAAACTCTAAATGTCGCGCTGGAGCTCTTTTAGAGCGATGATAGACTTTTGGCGAGATTTACAGTCCGGTCCCGACCCG
>Ga0180300_10001491_pt1 | contig 10823 bp, 12 predicted proteins | sample GuaBasSediGuay15_FD_121798 | JGI IMG/M metagenome (GOLD analysis project Ga0180300, IMG submission 121798) | Subseafloor sediment microbial communities from Guaymas Basin, Gulf of California, Mexico - Guay15, Core 4569-2, 21-24 cm | ecosystem: Environmental > Aquatic > Marine > Hydrothermal... | reverse complement strand
TTGCACCGTGCCTCAATTCCTCATTTATTGCACGGTTATTTATGTTTGCCTCTGCACTACTGCCTGTTTTACGCTGAATTATATTCCGTTTGTGATGATAGTTTTTGTAACGTTTTAGATCTGTTTTCGGTGTTAGAAATCTTTGCATAGGTATTTGTATCCACATCCTCCGGAACATTTTTTCCTCGCAACTCTTATTGGTGGAAGGCTTTCTTCTTTTATTATTCTTTTTATGTGTCCTAGAACTCTTTTTACATGTGTTTTCATGGTCGGTGTTATTTCGAGTTGAATTATACGTTTCTCTGGTAAGTAGTTTATGATTCCACGTTTGACACATGTTGAATAGTTTTCATCGATTAGCAGGGCGTAGGCTGTAAGTTGATACTTATGGTCCATCCACGGCTTCCCTCTATTTGATTCCATGTTTTTATAGTCTACTGGTATGAACTCTTTTCGCTTAGTTTTTATTATACAGTCCACTACTCCCTGCAGATTCAGTTTAGTTGAGATAAGCTGTACAAAAAGCATTTTTTCTGCTCCTACAAACTCTCGAGAGTAAAATATAGCATCTTTTCTTCTTAACTCTTTTTTAACATATTCTTCATGCAGTTCTTGACTGTATTCTTGCTGTGAACCCAGCATGGGTTTTGCATGTAGAACTTTCTCAAAGTAAATGATCCTAGGACAGTAAAAGTAGTGCTTAACGTCTGTAACTGATATAAAAGGTTCAGAAACATCAGATGTAGGCAACTTTATCTTTTTTCTCTTCCAAAACATATTTTTTGTGCTTGCCAATTTCCCGCCTCCCTTTAAAACACGTGTCACAGATGGGATATATCTGCACGTTTTCATCAGAGTCTCCAATAAGTCTTTTAAGATCATAGATTAAACTGTTAAGCTTATTTCTCCTCAAGAAACCTATGAAAGCACTGTATTGAATTCTTGTCAACCCGTAGTCTTTTAACGTTTCAGCCACTTTATATCTTAAACCATCATCAGTTATATCGTAAACTATTAAGTACCGCATTTCACCACCCTAAGATAAAAGGTGTGTAATCTGATTCTCCAAGAAGAAATCTAACAATTTTCCTAGCCTGAGAGTAAATGAAACTTTTTAGAAGCCCACGGCGACCATCAAACATCACACGTGTATCAAGTCTTTCCTGCAAATTTAATAGAATCTTCTCAGTAACATCTTTACGCAACAAACGATCCTCTCCTTCTTCTGCTAACACACTATCAGGTTTAACAATTTTCTTAGTAATTAAAGCGATTAACGTTCTATCTACAACCTGTTGTCTAAACTCCTCCATTAAATCAAGAACCAAGGAAGGCTTTCCAGGTCTATCAGCATGAAGAAAACCAGCATAAGGATCTAAACCAGCATAGCAAACAGCCTTCCAAACCTCCGGGAACAAAGCAACCTGATAGCCGAAATTTAACATACAATTAAAGGGATCAGTAGCGCCCCTAGTTACTCGACCCTTAAATCCAAGCTTGGCCGGTAAAACATACTGTAAAGCAGCCCAGTAAACTCTAGCTCCCTCAGCTTCCAAGTTCATTAAAGTTAACCGCATATCATCGACTTTCTTCCCATCAAGAATTTTAACTTGCTCAACTATCTGATCGATTCTACGTCCAGCCTCATATATTCTGTCGGCTAAGCTTGGATTTGTTTGTTTCCTGTTTTTCGCTATTAGCTTCAAAAGATTCGCTTGGTTTTTCAGCTTACCTAAAACAAAGTTTTGCGCTAAAATAAAACCTCTTTTATCGTTATAAGCTATAAACTGCTCCCTACGAGCCCTAACAGACCCAGTGACCGTCATAGGCATTAATATAGCATAAGGCCATCCACCATACCTTGCAAAAACTATCTGAATACTATGTTCAACCGCAAGTCTGACAGCACTCACAGAAAAGGAAACACCTTGACATGTACAAACAATTTGTTCTACATCATCCGCTAAAACCTCACGTTTCTCATTCTTCTTCTTAATTACAAACCTGTTATGTTTACGACCCAAGAAAATTCCAAAATCATCCAGAAAAATCTTCATCACAAAACCTCCTAACCATAACAAACATGATAAAAAACACAATCTTTCCTGCAAAGGTTTCTTTCCGGTTTCCCGGGGTCTTTCCGCTCCGCAACGATCTCCAGTTTTCTGTCACGTTCCTCTACCCACCAGCTCCTCAACTCATCGCTAGCAAAAAACAGGTCTTTTTTAACCACAATCTTACCATTTAATATATTTAAGTAAACTACACAGCAAATATCAACTGGAATTTCATGCACACTTTCAAAAACCAACGCATAACCCACCGGAGCTAATCTATGCCACGGCTCCGGCTCAGCTTGAACCTTCAAATCAAACATAATACATCTTAAATAATCATAGCAATCCAAACTAAGCAAACCACTTAAACCAAGAAGCTCACCTGAAATTTTATGCTCTATCAGAAAAGGTACCGTTGAAGCCATTAAATCCCACTCAGACGCATACGGTTGCCTAGATTTAACATCAATATACCTAGCCTCACAAATCTTCACCAAATAGTTCCAAACCTTTCGAGCTATAGGTAACAGTTCCTCAGGTTTCGCAGGTATCTCTTTCCAACGAATCTTTTCACACCACCTCTCAAAACTCAAATCCCTACGCTGAATAAAAGCCTGCAAACAGTCGCTAACAACCCCATGCAAAATCTTACCCAAAGCAATCTTATAATTCAACTTCCTACGCGCCTTCTCAACAAACCCCAAATAAATATCCCTATCACTAGGACAATACTTTGAGCAAACAGCATACATAGGAAGCTTAACATCATCATAATAAGGCTTCAAAGGCGGCTGATGCCAATTCCAACCCCTAAGATCAGAGCTAACACCAACCTCCCTAGCCATAGGCAAAAGCTTACGAACAAGAAGCTTATGCTCCAACTCACTCAAAAAATACATCGCTGCCACACCACGCAGCAACGTAACAAAACAAAGTTATAGTAGATATAACTACAATATCCACCAATATAAATCATTTGCCAACCACCAAAACCATCATAAAACCGTAAACGCCGCACACTTCGACCTTAAAAACTCTAAAATCCAACTCCTAGGTTCCTTACCCTGAGATTTACAAACAGCATATTCATCAGCTGTAATAACCGGATGAAGAAACAAATACGCAGCCATTATAACAGCAGCTTTTCCAACTACATCCCCCACCAACCTTAAAAACACATAATCCTCCACTTCCTCAATCAATAAATGCAGATCTTTGAGTGTTAAATTCATATCCCTTTCTGCAAGTTTTGGCACAAAAAGATCTTTTGGCCAGCAATCATCTAGAATCCGATTGAACTCGATTATTGCCTCCTTTGGTAAAGGGGAAAGATGCTTCACTGCTTCGTTAAGTGATTCGTTAAGCCTCCTTAAAGCCCCCATATGTAAACTTATTGCTAAAACTATTCCTCTGGTGATTGGTGTGATTTTCCCCACCTCTCGAAGATGTTTATAAAGTATCACGGCCGATAGGATTTCATGTCCCGGAGCTCCACCCCCTATGCGTATTTTTTCCTGAAGTTTTTTACAAGCTTTTCCTATATCGTGATAAGCGTATGCAGTTAAAATAGAATTAACAACTTCATCATCAGAATAATTATAACCAAACTTTTCCAGTCTGTGCCGCACAAAGAGATGATATTTTTTTGCAATGTAAAAGTTTCTTATAAAATGTATTCCGTTTTTAATGTGTTCTTCAAGAGTTTCAACCCTTTCAGGAGGCTTTTTAAACGCATAGATAGTCATAGTATCAACCCATACTCATCGTTATAAAGTTCTTCGGGTATGATAACCGCAGAAATATTCCCTCTCAATATCTGACCAACGATTTCCCCTTTTCGAGCAACATCAATATAGTTCCTAACTTTAAATCTATCATTGGAATCGTTTAACGGAACAAGTACCAGTATATTTTGTTTTAGAAGCTTCTCGAAATCGAAAAGGGTCAATGTTACAGCCCATTTTTCAAACAAGTCTTGTAGATCCGAAAAATCCACACTTTGACCGGGAACTAAACCTTCTTTATTTATCAGTCCGAGAATGAGAGGCGAGTCTCTAGTAATGGTGCCCCCCATATTTTCTATAAGTTTTTGCACCTCATTTGGACTTGGAGAAAGACTTAACAAAAATTTTAACACATTATCTCTAACGTTTTCGCTAAATGAAATGTCAAACCTCGACGTTTCATATACTTTTTCAATAAAGTTTTCATATCCAATTAACTTTTTATCATCTACATATGGAAGGTGCCAGGTTAAAATATCACCATACTTTTCGAGAAATTGTAATGAAGCCTTAACTAACTTTTTATTGTATACTCCATAAGCTTTACTACCACTGATAGCTTTTTTATCTTTTATAATAATTATCTTACCTTCTTGTTGACTTTTTCTTGAATGTCTTAAAACACGCCCCCCTCTTTGAATAAGTGAACATGGAGGAGCAGCATCACTTAAAAGGACGTCAGCTGATATATCTACACCTGCTTCAATAACTTGAGTAGTTACAGCGATCCAAGTGCTACTGGTGAGCTTTTTTAATCTTTCATCACGATCTTTCCTAGCGATTTTTCCGTGAAGAACTAATGGTTCATAACCATGTTTTTTAAGCATGTAAGCAATATTCTTGCAGCGTTCCACGGTATTTGCTACTATGAGAACTTTACTATAAGAGTCTGCTAATGTCATTCCGTTTTCCACTATTTCATTTAGCTCCCCTGAGATTACAGATGTATTTAGATTTTTCGACAAACGCTCCTCGTCAAAGTTTTGATCCTTAAAATCTTTTCCGTATCTTAATGTTATGGGCGGCATATGACACTGAGCTTTTATAAAGAGTTCAATACGTTTCGGAAGGGTTGCACTCATCACTAATAGTGGCAGACGCATTGTAGTCAACCACTTTAATAAGGATGAAAAAACAGATGCTAGACGTAAATTTTCCTCGAGAAACAATTGAATCTCATCAAAAACTATAAAAGAAGAGAGTATTGCAGATTTTGTATAAAGTCCATGTCCCAAAGTTCTTTTTCTTAATATTTTACGGCTTTCTGCAGGAGGCAAACGAAGAGAACAGTATGTAAAAGTATCTATAGTTGTAAAGATAAGAGATTTCTGTAACCATGGACTTTCATGCGCACTTAACATTTGCCTAGCTACATTATTATGTGAAAGACTTGGGATTTTCGGTTCTTTGCCATAATTAAAAAGTCTAAGATAACAGTCATCAATAATGCTTCTTAGAGGAAGAACATGAATTACATGTGGTGCAAAAGGCCCCAAATCTTTTGCCGTAAGATATCCAAGCGTATAAGTAATTATAGTCTTACCATACCCTGGAGGAGCAGATAAAATAATTGTCTTACCGTCTAAAATTTCTTTTACAGCGTTAAAAATACCCTCACGGGGTTTAGCATCTGAACCCACTAAAGCCTTGAGAACATAGAGATACCGTTCATAAACATCCTCTATACGCGATTTTTCCATGTCCATACCAATATTACCTCTCACTGAACAAATATAAGCGCCTCAAGCAAGTTTCTGATAGTATCTGCCTCTCTGCGGAGATAAACATTCGCTTGAAAAGATGATCTTTTTTCAAGTTCTGCTGCTTCAAACTCAGCAACCTCCCTTAAAGCATAATAACATAGGTTTAAAGGATCACCTGAGCCTTGTAGGACACTGTAGAGTTCCGTCATAAGCTTTGCATAAGCATTATACCCAGGGCCTCCCCACCTTAACAAATCAATTGTTTTGCGAGCCTTATTAGAAATCCAAGAAAGCAATGATCTACCTCTATATTCTACCTTCTCTTCAATTCTATTTAGTTTTTCAAGAAGCGAGGTAAGATCAAGAACCATCTTTTCTACTAAGGATACAGCTCTCCCAACCATAATTCTATCCATTTCTAAAACAGCTTTTCCTTTAAGAAATTCGTTTATTAACCCTTTTTCTCTTAGCATTCGAAGAACCTTACATGTAACATATAAGAGATAGGGAATTTTTGGTCTTGGTGGAGTGCGTAGCGTCGTAATGATATCCATAACACTTCCTTGAGCCACCAATATCTTCAATATACTGAGATTTTCTTCTGCTAGTAGATTTTCACTTAAATAAACCTGAAGTATCTCATTACCATAGAAACCTCCGTAACCTAGAGCGAAACCTGAAAGTAGCACATATAACCAGGCATGCGACCCTCTAAACTTTATTTTTCTTCCACCACGCCCCTTTAAAAATTCGTATTTAGCTTCATAACGTTCATGAAGTATTTCCATAGGAAGCGCAAGCTCTTGGCCTCCAAGTATTATTTCTTGCGGCTTTTCTATAATATACATATGCCCTAGCTTCTGTAACTCATTCCAAGTTAAATTTACTCGTTGAAGTACCTTGGCAAGTGTTTCACAAAACCTAGCACCTTTTGCTACTGTTTGTCCTGTAAGCTTTTGAAAAGTACCTCTATCGTTTATATGCATAAAAAAGTCTTGAATTTCTCCATTTTCAAGTTTTTTGTTGAATTCTTCACCTATTGTCTTTATGGCGTGGTTAAAGGCAGATACAAGTTCGTTTTGAGTTTCTGCTCTAATTAAAATGCCATCCGGATCAAATCTTGCAATTTCTATGTAAGGGCTCTCAAGAAGCTTTGCAACAAAATTAACAGTTAGTAACCTTGCATTCATGCCAACCGGTGGAAAACCCATTTTAAATTCAACAGTCATATTTTAAGCCACCTTTTAAGAGTTACAACCGTTAAATGATCAGAACTAACAGCTACTCCATCATCTGAAAGTTTTAACCTTACTGAAGACGGTCTGAATTCAACCGTTGAATAGGGAATTATAAACGGTTCTCGAGGAGCAGTTGAATAATCACTTACAGGAAAAGATAAATCAACAAAATCTTCAAACATGAAAGAACCTTCCATAATATTGGCTGAAGCTTTTGCAGGGAAATAGTAAGCTGTTTCAATTTCTCCTTTACGCACTATTCTTGCTTCACTGATTGAAACGTCAAAAACTGCAATACTACTCTCTTTCTGCCCAACTCTAGTTATTCCCCAACTCGACAAAAGAAGTACCTTTTTCCAATCTTCCCCTAGTCTCTCTTCAGCTATCTCACCATTAATAACATAAATAATACTTAACTCAGGTATGAATCGATCCTTGAGAGGAGACACATAAGTCTTCCCAAGAGCTATTGCATCCGTTTTTGCCTCCTTTCTCGCTGCATGATACCAGTAAACTCTATTCAAATCAAAGCACCGCATAAAAGCAAAATTAAGCCTTGCATGAGCAGAACCCACAAAACTCCTTAACTTATCCGCACTACTAGTTAGAGTCTTTGCTTCAATGACTTCAGGCCAACCTAGGAACCGTGCCATTGGATATGATAGTGCACCAATCAATGTAGTTGGAGGAGGAGCCCTCAAAACCATTCTACTTTTACTAAAAGGAACAACCCTACAAACATAACCCCAATGCATAAATGATCGAATATGAAGAAGAAAAAATTGAGGATTTGACAAACTATCTTCCTCCTTCTGACAGAACTGTATCAACAACTTTTTCCAGCAGATCTTCCACGCTTTTCGCTTCAATAACGTTTTCAGGTAATTCCTTTACCTCCTTACTATACACGTACACATGAACATCCTCTGAAACACTCAATTTACTCATTATTTCATTAAATCTCGTACTCTTTTCAGCAGTCTGAACAATGAAATCTTTAGTAACTGGAGGTATAACTGTGAACGGAACTGGACTTGAAACCGCCGCAACTACACTACACACATCCAGAATAGGAAGAAAACGTGTACGCTTAGCGCCAAATAAACCGCTACTAAAGAGAACAGTAAGAGCACCGAGAGCTGTCTTTATCCTTAACTCTCTTTCCTCACTGTTGAGGACGTCTTTGACCTCTATCATACTTGTTCGTCCAATGCCTCCAATATCTAAGTTAAAGGTAACACCATAGAGCGCACTACCAGTTTCAATATAATAGATCATTTGTGCTGCCCTTTCCTGCCTTTCAGCACGAACCGCTTCGCTAGGCGCATGTCGAACATGAAACTGAGATTCCAGAGAGGTTGCGTTAATTGCATCAAAAGTTGGAACCATATACCCTATCTGAAACAAAGAAGTTCTCTTCACTGGTGGTCTTTCCGCCCTTAGGAAGCCACCAATATCTTCCACTAAGCAATTTTTAATGACAGCCTCCTCAAATGCTCTTACCTGATCTTTTCCTTTAAGTTTTCCAATAGCTTGCTTAACTTCTGGCATCGTGTGAGCATCGTCCATACTTTTGAAAAATTCGCCTCGTTCACACCAAGAACATATTGGCGGTTTTCCTGAAAAGATTTGTTTTGCTACTAATACTAAAGCTTCCTGATAGGCATGAGCTAAAGTTTCACCGCTAATTGCTGGCACTTCAATTTTTCTATACTCTCCATTATGTGTAATAATGACTGTAGCTCTCCTGTGACGAGTAACATTTCCTATAGATTCTACCATATTCAGAGCCTCAACATTTATGAGCAGTCTAGCTGCAAGAGATAGAAAAGTCATGCTTCTTCACCCACCTCTTCCTTTTCTAGTTCTCTTACTCTTTTCGGAGCATGCGCTAACGCAAGAGCTGCCGTAATACGCGCATAATTCAGATCTTCACTACAGAGTTGTATAAAGTTTTTAACGGTCTCTTCTGATGGGATGCGTGGGATGTATATTTTTCTTCGTAGTCCACTTCTTTCGTCGATAATATAGCGTGCGCGCCTGCCTTCTATCGTCTCTTCACCATCAGGATTTTCAAATATTACAGAAATTTGTCGTAAGACATCATTGACGGTGTTTATTACGTCTTCTATGCTAAAAGGCCGTGAAAGTTTATCGATTGGCGCGTACATTCTAGAAGCAGCGAAAAAAGACAAGAATGATGCCATTTCTTTCACGGGTGTGGGAAAGTCCTTCGACATATTTGACCCCTTCCTCACAGCTTCTATATTATATTGACATAAAGAGCTTTATAAGATTTTTTATTTACTAGAAATAGGAATTGTTTCCAATAATGGTGAACAATATTCTCATCATTTACCATCTAACCAAAAATGTGCATAAGGAAGCGGACTGATACGTACACTCTTACCAATCTTCTCGATAGAAACTAAACCCATGTGTTGAAGAGTCCTAAGCCTTTTATGAAGCGTAGATTTAGAAATTTTCAAGAGATCTGAAAGCTCTGAAAAGGATATCCCAGGCTTCTCTACAATTTTTTCCAACAACTGTATAAGAGACGTGGATGGTTTCTCCATACGGAGAATATTTATTGGAAACGAAGATTTACCCGTCAAATCTTCCTTATAAACAATAATTTCACCACGCACTCCAGCAGCCACAGTCCCTATCAAAATTTCCAGTATTAAAAGCCTCATACCTCCACCTAACATAACATAAACCATTTCAGGCCCTATACGGTCAAGAATCTCCTCCAAAATTTTTCTTACCCTACCAGCCCCTTTCCAAAAATCATCAATATCAATCTCATATGAAAACAACTCTATATTCAACTTGTAGCTTCTAATAAAACCTTCAATACGATTTATAACACCGTAACTTCGAGGATCAGCATCCCTTGGAAGAAACAAAACAATGCCATCCCTACTTTTAATACCCAATCTAAAATCTACAATAGTCCTAACAATGAAGCGTTCATCAAATCCAACTGAACAAATCAACAAAATAGGCTTTCGTTCATATTCCATACTGAAAATTAAACAAAGAATAAATATAAGTATTTTCACAGATTTCACAATTTTAATACGTTAAACCTTGTAGCTAAGAGCTAAAAACATACAAATACAAATCCTAATCCACTTTGCAAAAGAAAAAGTTATTATTCAAAAAACTACGTTATTACCCACCATCTTAACTTAATAATACTTTTAGCAAAAAGATAAAACCTTCCTTAATAAAAGTCCTTTAAGCGCTCCAAGGTTTTCTACATGTTTTGATTGTCTAGGTTGAAATAGTTGTTTGTGTTTTTGGATAGTTTTATATTGATAGTTGCTATACAAATTGATGTAGAATTATGGTGATGGGCCTATGAGTGGTACCCATAGATGATTAAAGATGATTCTATGGGTGACCGTGATTAGGCCCCTTTTTGCTGTTTTAACAACTTTTGTATTTTATTTCTAAATTGTTTAGGATTATTTTCATATAATTCCCTGGCGTAGTAGGCTAGGTTGTCAGCTATAAGCTGTAAAACTCGGTATATCTTGATTTTTTCAGCATAGCTTTCTCTGATTTTTGATTTATACTCTATTTTAGGTGCTATTCGATCGTCAATAATTAATAAATCTGGTTTAAGCTCATATAGATAATTTACAATTCGATTTAAATCTTTGCTAATTTTTGCTAATATCAAAAATGGAAAAACATGTTTTTGATATCTACTCGGAAATTTAATTAAATATCTCCTTTTGTTATATTTAGGTAATCTTGATATATGAGCAAGCCATTTAACCCTGTACATCATTCTACTTTTCAACACATTTTCACATACACCCACTATACTATAGAACGTAACTTTCTTACTGCTATAATCTATTGCAGCCAGCCTTCCACCCATATAAAATCCTCAAAATATAAGTTTACCACTCCATTTTAAACACCTACAACCTAAACCCAAGAAGCCAAAACACGCATCCTATTTAACAACTAACCTACTTTTATCCGAAATTAACTTGAACACCTGATAATGTCAGAGAACAAATC
>Ga0180300_10001490_pt1 | contig 10829 bp, 16 predicted proteins | sample GuaBasSediGuay15_FD_121798 | JGI IMG/M metagenome (GOLD analysis project Ga0180300, IMG submission 121798) | Subseafloor sediment microbial communities from Guaymas Basin, Gulf of California, Mexico - Guay15, Core 4569-2, 21-24 cm | ecosystem: Environmental > Aquatic > Marine > Hydrothermal... | reverse complement strand
TGTCTAGCTTGATGAATAGTCCTTGCTAAACCTTTCCTAAAAACTATTGTCTGTAATCTTCTCTCCAGTATGTCCTCTACTGTTAAATTAAGTATATCGTCTATCGTAGCATTCGGAGTTGGCAGAAGTCCCATTTTATAGAGTTTATTTACAAGGGCTCTCTCTTGAGGCTCTCTCTCTTCTTTAGGTAGTGCAAGTAAGCTTCTTGCCCTATGCCTTATATTTCTTAACAACGTCTTAGCGATCCATAATTCTCTCTTGTTTCTTAACCCATAACGTCCTAAAAGTTCAAGTTCCTGAGTTAATATGTCCTTCCGCCATGGGTGTCTGGGTCCCTTCCACTTCTTTCTAGGCCTCTTTGGATCACCCATTATATCAACCTCCTGCCTTACTTCTTAGGCTTCTTCCTTACACCCACAGTTATTCCAGTTCTACCTGTAGTACGTGTCTTCTGTCCTCTTACCTTAAGTCCTAACATGTGCCTAATTCCACGCCAACATCTTATCTTCTTTAAGAGGTCTACGTCACTTCTGACTGCTAATACGAGGTCAGATCCTATCAGGTGTAGGTTCTCTCCTGTTCTAGGATCTTTTCTCCTATTAAGAAGCCACGGCGGACACTTCTTGCTTAGTTCTCTAATTGTATCTTCAATCCTCTTTAACTCCGCATTACTTAACTCTCCAATTCTTTTCTTCGTATCTATCCCTAACATTTTACAAATGCTTAATGACGTAGTCCAACCTATTCCCCTGATCTTAGTAAGAGCTTGAGCTACATTCAAATTACCATCTATATCGGTATCTGCTATCCTAACTACGTACTTAAATTCCGGCTTCTGTACGAATGGAATTGATTCAGACATAGGATCACGCATTCCTTTAAGATACTAACACAATATTTTAATTTTTCCATTATTAGGTTTGAAACCTATACTCCTTACCTATCTTCCTCCTCTTCCATACTGGTGGATATGTACCTCTTTCCATTATGACCCTAACTGGCTTTACCGCAAGTCCTCTCTCCCTCTCATACATTTCCTCACTTGTCATAAGCGCTTTCCCTAAGGCTACAAGCTCTCCCTTCTGCGTCATTATCGCAACTAAATCTCCTCTCTTTATTCCTGTTTCTATACGCAAGATGCCTGGTACTGCTAACGTGGCCCCATTACATATTGCGTCGACAGCGGTATCTCTTATAACGACCTTTGGTATATGCTCTATAGCTCTCTCCATAGGCATTATGACCTTCCTTATCCACCTCTCATCTCCTTCCTCAATCCAGAACTTATACGCATCTAATACATCATGTAATGTAACTAATGTCTCATCTTCTTTAAGAGGCCCTACTCTAGTTCGCCTAAGCTCCTTCATATGTGCACCTACACCAAGAACCTCCCCTATATCATGACATAACTTACGTATGTAAGTCCCTGCCTCGCATCCAACTCTAAATAATACGTATCTACCTGAAACCTCAAGTATCTTCAAGTAATATATTGTCTTCACTCGGACTACCCTTTTAACAGATGACCTTAATGGTGGCTTCTGGTAAATCTTTCCTACAAATTCTGAGAATACTTCTTCTAACTTCTCCCTAGGCACATCACCATGTAATTTCATTACACATACGTACTCCTTTCCTGCAAGGAGGAAGGCCCTTATTATCCTAGTTGCTTTGAGAAGGGCTACAGGTAATATTCCCGAGACTTTAGGATTTCCCCGCCATGTTATGGCTCTAGGGTACCTCCATGACCGGCACGATCAATATTAAGAATCCTCTCTATCCATGCCACGACCTCATGGCTTGATGGCCCAGGTGGCTTATCTAAGTTAATTACTCCTGTCTCTATTAGCTCCCTTACACTTCTCTCTTCTGGAGGTTTGCCGTAATTAGGATCCGTAGGCTCCTCATCCTTAATTAATACGTCTCTCTTAACATCGCAAGGAAGCACGTTCTCACCTAGGATATAAAATGGATTAAGAAAGTTAAATATTACATCTCTCTGCTGACTGGCGTTAAGTATTCTAACGCTGGATGCACTTTCTTTTTCATTTCTTCAATTAACCCTGCTTCCTCAAGTGCCTTCTTAACTTCTTCATCGCTTGCCCCTCTTTTTATATTTACCTTTAGAGGAAGTGGCTCTAAGTGCTTCACATTACACCTCCTTCTCTTTACTCCTGATATCTCCTTAGGCCCTGTTACAAGTACGAAGTTCTCATCTATTATATCAACTATAACACATTTTCTTCCAGCTTCTCTTCCCATAGTTTTAACACATATGCGACCAATCTCGAATGCTGCTGGCATTGTCCTTTCACCCCCATGCGAATATTACGTTGATTGTACATCTAACTTAGCTCTCTTCCCTTTTAAATATTCTTTGATGTATGTCTCAATTATGTGTCTAACAGCGTTTACTTCAAGGTATGTAGTATCTATGACTAGATCGAATATAGTCAAATCCCGTATATCAATACCATAATACTTAAGGTACCTTTGCCTATTACTCTCCTCCCGTACTCTTATTTCGTTCATTGCCTCTTCAAGGCTCTTTCCATCACGTTTAGCTAATCTCATCGCCCTAGCCTCAAGCGAGGCCTTAACATATATAGCTATGTCAGCATATTTTCTAACAATCCATGCGGTTAGATGTCCTTCAAGAACAACGTTTCCCTTCTTAGCCTCCTCTATACTTCTTTCGTCGACCAATCGATCATACTTAGGATCTGTTTCTGCTAACTTATGAAATTCCTCAAGTGAGAGCCCTAATTCGCTAGCTAGCCTTCTAAATAACTGTCCTGCTGATACATAGCGTAACTTAAACCTCTTCGCAATGAATTTAGCATGAGTAGTTTTCCCTGAGGCTGGAGGCCCACTAATTGCTATAACTAACCCTCTGTTCATTGTAGGGCCCCTGCCATAAGCCTGACAGCCTTCTTTATCCCTTCCCTTAAGCATCTATGGTCTAGAAATCCAGCATATGGTCTTCCTGGGGTCCTAAATCCCTTTCTCGCTTCTCGTGGGGTCATCTTAGGCATATTCAATACTCTCTTGCATACTGCACAACGCGGAGGATTATACTTCTTCTTCTCATAATGATATACTAACCTTCCACCTGGCGTTCTCACCTTTATTATCCTAAGTCCTTTTCTACTTCTATAAGCTGGCCTTGGCATTTCATTCCTCCCTCGGTCTTATACCAACAAAGCGCTGGAATATAAATGATACTGCAAAGAACGCTATGAAGTACCAAGAACCAAAACTTACCCACCTATTTATTAAAGGTATGAATGCCATTTTCTCCTCAACGGTTATGAGCTTTCTAAATATGGTTAGCGAGACGCCGATAACGCCCATCATTATTAGGCCTACTATGAAGTTAGCCTTCATAACCTCCCCCTGCATACTCTCTATTTTCTGCCTTTTCTTCTCTAATCTGTCCAAAGTCTTCTTATCTCCACTCCTTAATGCGGATATGTACTCCCTCTGCCATTTAGTGATCTCCTTTTGATATCTCACTAATTTCTTGTAGTCAAATAACTTCCTATAAATGAGTATACTCATTAGCTCAATTGCCAAGCAGAATAGTACGATGCTTACGGCCGATCCTGGAGGTTGAAGAAGTTTTTCAATGATCCCTACCATCGTTATTCCCATGTTCACTGTATGGTGATCAATTCTTATTAAAACCTTAAGCTAAAAATTTAAATAGAGGCATGACTTAGAGAATCTCGTTCGAGGGGTGATTATACGTGTCAGCACCATCTAAACCACATCTAAACTTGGTCATTCGGTGGCGTTAGCCACCGGACCAGAATAGGACATGTTGACCACGGTAAATCAACGACGATGGGCCACCTGTTGTATCTTCTAGGCCAGGTAGACGAGCGTAAGTTTAAGGAGATTGAAGAGCAGGCAAAACAGATTGGAAAGGAGAGCTTTAAGTATGCATGGCTTCTAGATAGGCTAAAGGAGGAGAGGGAGAGAGGTCTTACAATAGACTTAGCCTTCCTAAAGTTCGAGACTAAGAAGTACTTCTTCACAATAATCGATGCGCCTGGTCATAGGGACTTCATTAAGAACATGATCACAGGTGCTTCTCAGGCAGACGCAGCAATACTTGTTGTCTCAGCTAAGACTGGTGAGTTCGAAGCTGGCATGAGCCCCTTAGGACAGACTAGAGAGCACCTCTTCCTAGCAAAGACAATGGGCATTGATCAGATAGTAGTTGCTGTAAACAAAATGGATACGGTAAATTGGAGCAAAGAGCGCTATGAGCAAATCAAGGCTGAACTTTCTAAGTTCATGAAGATGTTAGGGTACAAGGTTGAGAAGATCCCATTCGTACCAGTATCCGGATGGACTGGTGATAACCTAGTAGAGCCAAGTAAGAACATGCCATGGTATAAAGGTCCTACTCTACTAGAGGCTCTAGATATGTTTGAGGAGCCACCGAGACCAATTGATAAGCCATTAAGACTACCAATTCAGGACGTCTATTCAATAACAGGCGTTGGCACAGTACCCGTTGGACGTGTTGAGACAGGAGTCCTACGCGTAGGCGATACCGTAATCTTCATGCCAGCAAATAAGAAGGGTGAGGTTAAGTCAATAGAGACTCATCACGTGAGGATTCAAGAAGCCAAGCCAGGCGATAATATAGGCTTCAACGTGAAGGGCGTAGCTCGTCATGAGATAAGGAGAGGTGACGTAGCTGGTCATCCAAATAATCCACCAACAGTAGTCGATGAGTTCACAGCTAGAATCTTCGTGATATACCATCCAACTGCTATTAGCGAGGGTTACACTCCCGTAATGCACATACATACGGCTACTGTTGCAACAAGATTCGTTGAGCTAGTTCAGAAGTTAGATCCAAGAACAGGTGCAGTTCTAGAAGACCATCCAAAGTTCCTAAAGACAGGCGATGTAGCAATAGTAAGACTTAAACCAATAAAGCCAGTCGTTGTTGAGAAGTACTCAGACTTCCCACCCCTAGGAAGATTTGCGATAAGAGACTCAGGAAGGACAGTAGCTGCAGGAGTAGTAATTGACGTAAAGCCTGCAGAAATAAAGTAGAATTCTTCGTTGATTTTTCCCTTATAGTATAACTTAAATACTCCTTCTGAATTTTTATCGATGTTAGGAGGGATATCCCATGGTTCGTAAGGCTCGAATACGCCTGGTAAGTACCGATTATAAGAAGCTAGAGGAAATCTGCGCTGAGATAAAGAATATAGCCAAGAGGACAGGAGTTAGGATATCCGGCCCCATACCACTACCAACAAAGAGGTTAATGGTAGTTACGAGGAAAGCCCCATCAGGAGAGGGCACTCATACATTCGACCACTGGGAGATGCGCATCCACAAACGCTTAATAGATATGGATGCTGACGAACGAGCGTTAAGGCAATTAATGAGGATAAGAGTTCCAGAGGACGTAAGGATAGAAATCGAACTCATATAACGTGAAGCCTATCCTCATTTAAATGAGTAAGGAAAGTAGAGGGTGTTGAGAATTTAAATGACCATTGTCTTTCAACTAATTTCACTAAGCATCTCAAGGTTTATCTCATCCTTAGGCTACGATCTTGTATAAAGTTTTAAGCCCTAATCGATATCCCAATGAGTAAGTACTTCATGCTTCAACAATCCCTTTTATTATCAGTATTATACCGAATTAAACATATAGGCACTTGAAGAAGAATGAATATCCTCCATAGGTCAAGCAGAATAGCTGTTGAGATTGAGCATCTCTTGATATAATACCGTGCTATTACCTTAACCTTAACAACCTTCTCTTGAGGAGGCTTTCCCGTATTATCCAAATATATAAAGTATGTCTCGTTCTTAAGCCAGAAACAAGGTAATGGATGTCCTAAGGAATTATCTGAATCATAAACTAACTCTCCCCCAGAACTGGTTAGGATCCAATGAATATCCCCCTTAACCTCAATTATATAGCTGATCTGGCATGTCTCATTAGACCTCTCCCCATGAATTGCAATCTTCTCTACTGTTAGTGGAGGAACTACTACTTCTTTATCGATAATAGTTCTCTCTATAATCTTTACTTCTGTGAAGCGCGATCTTATAAGGTATCCTATAGACGAAATTAACTCAGGAGCTATTATTCCCATTATCTTTATATATCACTTATAATATACGCTAAATTTGGAGATTATCATGGACTTATACAAATATATATTAGCTTTTATGATTAGCATAAATATGACCCTGCTTATTATGGTCAATACAGTATGTCTAGCTTCCATTAAATATAATACGTTTAAGAAGTGGCTCATTAATCATACATTCAAAGTAAACTATAAGGCTTACTATAACCACGATAAGGAGAACAAAATACTTCATATAAGGATTACATTTAAGATACTTAAGGGCTTAAATAGGAAACTTCTTGGCTTAGAAATTATCAATGATGAATTTACAATAAACATCACTAGGTATGGCAGTATTAATGAGGTCAACAAGAGATTAGCAGAGAGATTAAGACTTAACGAGGAGGAACTTAACATTCTTAAGGATATAGGCGTCCTTATTAAAAATCTAGGTAATAGTACAGAAGTACTAACAACTAAGGATGGCCCACCAAGCTGGTGGGAAGAGCCACCCTACCTACCAAGATATGCATATGAAAAAGACGGCGATGTATATAAAGCTACAGATCCAATAATTTAATCAGAGGCATTCACATGAATTCCTTAAGGATAGTATTTAGATGGAAATTTTTAGTTATGCTAATGTTACTCATTTCATTTTCATGGATTATCCCATACATTATAATAACCATAACTGGTCATTATCCATACAGCCTATACTTCGAAGCACGATTGCTAATCTTGGCATTGCCGACACCGCTATTAATCAGTACTTTCTATAGATCTCCTATGGAGACCACGTTGTTTAAACTACTCCCACCTCCACTGGTGATGTTATTACTGTACTCTTTATTTTATTCACTTTACTCTTTATCGGCATATAGTACCATATCTAAGGCACTATTAGCAACTAGTAAGAATCCACCATGGACGATAATAGGATATTGGAGGTTAAGCTCAGTAGCTGGCTTAGTCTTCTCATTAATGATGATACCGCTTCTATTATTAGGTGAACCTCATAATGGGGCTAGGCATATAGCGACGTACTTGTACTCCATGATTGTAAGCATATTACTCCTTCTATTAGGCATTGATGAGCTATGGAAAGGGAAGTTAAGACACATTAGATACCCTATAATAGCGCCATTGATAATACATTCATCCTGGCTATTAGCATATGTTCCAAAGACGTTAATAAAACCCATAACATACGGTATTAGCGAGTTGATATATCCTGCCTTCGTGCTAATAGGCTACGTATTTCCAGGACTTCGCGTAATGTTTGGTAGCCTTGAATTTAACATTCCTCTTTTCCTGCTTGGCTTATGGCTTCTGTTTGAGTGGTTAGCCTTCTACCACGCTCTATCATATGAGTCATTCGAGCATAGCCTTAGGGAAGGCGTAATCTCTCTTTTAGAACTTTATTAGCTCTGAATGATTTCGTGGTCGCAATAGAAGCGCTTAAAAATGGTAGAATATTCGTTTTGCTTAAGAACATGGGACATAGCAAAATAGTAGGCGTTAGTATTTACCTAATCGGTGTCGACTGGGAGCACTTCAAGATGCCAATTAAGCTAAAAGTCGAAACCATTAATGGAATGAGCTTTAAGGAGCTCTCACCGAGTGAAGAGATCGCCCTATACTGCCATAATCACGAGGTTATTGCAAAACACATACTAGCTCTTAGAGTGATCTGTTACTTTGAAGATAAAGGTAAGGTAGCTCATACATATACTACTAAGGTGGTCTAATTCTAATGAACGTCAGTTGTAAAACAGGCTAGCGAGATTCCCCATTAAAGCATTAGATATTATTAAGATAGGAGAGCCGTTATTAGTCATAACGCATTACTCTATTTCATGCGACTTCGCGTAATTGTAACGACCTTAATAATACTTTTAATGTCTCTCCCCTACTCTTCATAATGATGAATAGGGAAGAATTCACCGTGACCATTTATAGAGATGAATACGGTATACCTCATATAGTTGGAGAGAACGAAGAAGCCGTAATGTATGGCTTTGGATATGCCCAGGCGGAAGACCATCTTGAAGATATGATCATAAACTATTTAACAGCAACTGGCAGATTGTCAGAATTCTTTGGAGAGAAATATGTTTCTATGGATTATAAGATAAGAGCTCTTAAAATTCCCGACCACGTTTATAAATACAGGAAGGATCAGATCTCCGATTATGTCTACAAGCTAGTTAAAGCCTTTGCTAAAGGTATAAACAGCTATATAGAAGAGCATAGAGACGAACTGCCTAAGTGGATGGAAGATTATAGGGTGAAGTCTGAGGATATTATCGCGTGGGGATATTACATAGTCCTCGTTAGAAGCCTAGGAATCGCCGAAAAAGAACTTAAGGGAGCTGGAATCCAATATTCTAATGAGAAAAGCAATGAATGGGTCATAGGAAAGTCCAGGACAGCTGATGGCTCAGTAATTCTTCTAGCAGATCCTCATCTTCCTTGGACTGGTATGCATAGATGGTATGAGGCACATCTCATAGGTGGCAATCTCAACGTCTATGGGGCTACTCTCTATGGTATACCATTCATAATAATTGGACATAATGATAGAATTGCCTGGACGTTTACTAGAAATAGTCCTGATCTTGCTGATGTATTTATAGAGAAACTGAATCCGGAGAACCCTCACGAATATTTGACAGAACATGGCTGGGAGCGAATAAGGGAAGAGGTAATAGAGATTAAGGTAAGGACGGCAGATGGCTATAGGGTAATCAAAAAGAAGGCGTATTACACTAGGCATGGTCTAATAGTGAAGTATGAACCCAAGAAGAACGTAGCATACGCCATTGCCTTAGAGGGTTGGGGAAATATAGCCATGGTTGAGGAAATGTATAGAATCAATATTGCCCGAAATCTAACTGATTTTAAGAAGGCACTAAGAATTCAAGGGTTAACCCTATGGAATATACTATATGCGGATGTAGATGGGAACATGTACTATGTCTATAACGCCAGGGTACATTATAAATCCGAGAAATACGACTATACGAAACCTAGACCAGGATGGAAAGCGGATGCCCAATGGGGTGAAATCATACCCTTCGATAAGCTACCCCAAGTTGAAAATCCCAAAGCCGATTTCATCCAGAACAATAATGTAATGCCATGGTTCACTACAGTAGATCCCGGCATAAATCCTGACAACTATCCTAGCTACCTCGTTAATAGAAATGCAACAATGAATGATAGAGGGAAGAGGGCTTTTGAAGTATTATCTAATGCGCATAACTTCACTCTAGAGGATGCCATGGCATTAGCCACAGATACACTAGTTCTGAAAGCTGTAGAACTCAAGAACATCATAATAAAGGAGTATGAAAAGGCCATAAGAGAAGGGAGGATTCTAAGCCATGAGATAGAAGAAGCCATTAAAATATTATCAAAATGGAATTGCCGTGCAGATAAAAATGAGGCCGGTATGACTATATTCCACATCTGGTACACCTACTACTTAGAATCTAAAGATCCAATTCTAGCCCTTCAGAAGGCAGTTAATTATATGCTAGAGAAGTATGGCCGAATTGACGTAAAATGGGGTGAAGTACACGTTCTAGAAAGAGGAGGTACACGTTATCCTCTAGATGGCGGAACCAAGCTCCTCCCCGCTTTATGGATGGCTACAGGACCGATAACAGAAGATGGAATAATGATCTGCAACTCTGGCTCATCTTTTACAATGCTCGTAATTCTAAAGAAAGATAAAGTGATCGCATACTCTCTCATCCCCTACGGAGAAAGTGAAAATCCAAACTCTCCTCATTATGCTGATCAAGCATCACTTAAGAGTCAGGCTAAGCTGAAAAGGACACTTTTCGATCTAGATGAAATACGACAGGTCTGTAAAGCGAGGATCATTAAATACAGGGATTAAATTGAAAGAATCCTTGAGTACTTCTTTTTAAATCTTCATTACTTGAACATACGATTTACCTAAGCTTCCTTATCAGAACTAAATATTCCTCAATTACATTGTGCTTAAGTCCCTTAAAATATTTGTGATAGAGCTCCTTGTCTATGAGCAGTCTGAGATAACTAAAGCCCATATACTTGGCGATGCCCATGACTACCTTTATTACCTCCTCCATTACTCTAATGTCCTCAAGCCATAAAGCTAATTTAGCCTGTTTCTTATCACGCCATAGACTTTCAATGATAATAGTTGCTCCCAGATCTGGTGAAAGGGTTTCAAAGGATGATATCATCTCCTTCTCTACGATATAATCTCACCTTCTCTTAACCCATGTGGTAAACGATGAGCCTATTCTAGGAGAGACGAAGATCCAATTCTTAATTGCATCATAGTGCTCCGGAAATTCCCTTATGTCCAGATCCTTCGGATCTACGATATTCGCATCAGATAGGTCTATCTCTATATGATTAACACAATATGTAATGTCATTAATGCTACACTTTCTATAAAAACCAATGGCATTAGGATCAGACCATACAGCAATAGTATCACAGTCCATATCTTTAGAGATCTCCATACAAGCGCACGACCAATACATATACAAGAGCACGAAAATCGCCTAAATCGCTCTTTAGTCTCCCTTTCAAGATATAATCTTTGCAACACTCATGACGTTCACATAACCCGTAAATTGTTATACCCTTAAAGATATACCTAATGAGGAGATCATATATGGATCAAAGGGAAGTAAGATATGAGTT
>Ga0180300_10001489_pt1 | contig 10832 bp, 12 predicted proteins | sample GuaBasSediGuay15_FD_121798 | JGI IMG/M metagenome (GOLD analysis project Ga0180300, IMG submission 121798) | Subseafloor sediment microbial communities from Guaymas Basin, Gulf of California, Mexico - Guay15, Core 4569-2, 21-24 cm | ecosystem: Environmental > Aquatic > Marine > Hydrothermal... | reverse complement strand
CATCAATACACGATTAGAGTTATTCTAAAAAGTTTAAATTGTTATTGATTTGTATAACAATGTTATATCTACTTCTAAACTTTTGGAAGTAGGTTGAAATATGCATCGAGATTTTTTTTGAGTTTTCTCATAACCTTATTACAGAGTTTCATCATATCCTCCCTAACATCGGAGTAAAGTGTTTTTTCATAAAATCCACGAAGTGTGTTCCAGAGAAGGGATTTTTGTATGGCTGTATCCTGCGGGTACTCTGTTCTTACAAATCCTTCTACCTCTATCTCAACATCTCCTATGAATTTTATATCCTTCTTATTCACAGGCTTCATTGTGATATTTATCTCTATATCTATAACTAATTTGGAGTGTTTATCGAGAACTTTATTTGCAGTCAATTCAATATGTACCTTTTCTGAATCTTCTGTTTTTTCATGCTCATAGAACTCTTCATTTATATCATTCTTGCCTATACTACACCTATTGATGAGAATGTCAATTATCTCATGATATATGTTTTGTGGGTTCGGGACATTCTTGACCCGTTTGTGTATGGTTATATCACACTTGTCCTCAACCCTCAGTTTCGGCATCACACATCATCTCTACAGTTTTCACAGACCCATTTACCATCGACCATCACGAGTTCTTCACTGTAGTTTCCGCACACCTCACACACATCCGAAAGAAGACCTTCATAGTTTGGACCTTCCTTTTCATTCATCTTCTCTTTGAGTATGTCGATCACTTCTGGAGATATTCTGAGTATGTCTCTGTAAGTTATCAGACCGACCAGTTTCCCATCCTTTACCACAGGTAACCTTTTAATCCCTTCTCTTGACATCCTTCGGCTCACTTCATTCAGTTCCTCATCAGGTGCTGTTGTTTTGATACCTTTACTCATGATATCTGAGATTTTAACATCACTTGCTCTGAGGTTCTCAGCGGTGACTCTCTTCATGAGGTCTGTTGTCGTGAGTATACCTATTGGATGATTCTCTTTATCAACCACCACAACTGAGCCTATATTATTTTCCTTCATCAGCTCGGCTGCATCAAGTGCGCTACTCTCAGGATTTATCGTTATGACATTCTTCGTCATCACCTTCTCCACTGGAATGGATTCCATCAAACCACCAAAATACTTTAAGCTTCCCTACTTAAATTATGTTATGACAAACTATAAAAAAGGTAGGCGCTTCGAATACAGGGTCTGTGAGGTCTTCAGGGAGTATGGTTTTGAGGCCGTGAGAAAGGCCGGTTCTTCCCCTTATGATATATCGGTTATGAAGGATGGGAGGGTTCTCTTTCTTGTGGATGCCAAGAAGACGTCACAGAAGAAGTGTATATACGTCTCCAAGTCCGATATTGAGAAAATAGTAAGGGAAGCGGACGCCGTGGGCGCGGAGCCGCTGATCATTTACGGTTTCAGATACAGTCCTGTTTTTGTCTCATTCCCAAGGGAGTTTCTGAAAACAGAAGGTAGCGCCAAGCTTGAAGGAGGGTTGAAATTAAAGGATTTTCTGGAATCGTTCGTTAAACTGTAGTTTAGTATATATATTCTTTAATATATATTACATACGATAGATAAAATTAATTTGTGAAATGTGTGGTAGGAGATTTTTAATAAATCTTTGGTGCTCCTTGAAAAAATTGGAATTCCAACATTATGTTCTAATTGTAGTAGGTTGATGGAGAATTTTGAAAAAATGAAAAGAGAAGGTAATTTTTTAAAACGAAGTAAAAAGAAAGTTGATGAGATTTTATAAATTCAATCTTCCTCTGGTTTTGTGTAGCCGATCCACATCACAAAAGCGCCAGATATTGTTAGAATTAAACCCAACCACCATATTGGAAAGAGAAGTATGAGGCCTAGAAGAAGAATGAAGAGTCCTGAAATCGTCCACTCGAAGTTCATCAAATCTCCCTCAATCTCTTCAACATCTCATTAACTTCGAGTCTACATATCGCGAGAGGTATATGCTCTGCTGCGCCTATCCTCTGAGCGAGGTCATCTATCTTATTGGGTCCATGGAAGACAACCAGACCGGGTTTGAGGCTTGTGACTTTTATGGCAACCATCGGGCTTCTACCGGTTGTTGTTTTGGTGAATATGAGTGCGCGTTCGGTTGTTATACCATAAAGCTTCACAAGTTCTCGTGGTGAGAGTTCGACTATGGCTTTAATCGAATCTATGACAGTGTAACCGTATATGTTCTTATCAGACATATCCTTTCCTACAACTATCTCAGCACCTATCAATTTACAGAAATCCCTTATACTGATACCTTTACCCATCTCCTTTATATCCATGATCGCTTCTGAGAGAACCGGATCTGATGGTAGGTTTAGAAACTCTTTTATAATCTCTCCACCCCTCTTCTCATCTATCCTCAACATCGCCTCAACTATATTATTTATTATCTTTATTCCAGGATTCTTCCTCCTACCACTCTCATAGTCGGATATCACAGAGGATGTGACTCCCATCTCATCAGCTAGTTTTCTTTGAGGTATATTGAAGATATTTCTCCATTTTCGAATGGTTTTACCAGGGTCATTTGAAAGGACAATCTCTCCACATATTCTCTTGAGTATCAACTCCCTCTTCAAATCCATAATAGTTAAACAACGAATTTAATATTTATAAATGTCGAAACCACATAGAGACCTTCATTTCTTATGGAAATTGTTTTTGATGAAGAAAACCAATCCAAATATATAACATTGTTATATTTTTATATAGAATTATTTTATTATTAACATTTTCCATAGGAAATAAAGGGGTGTGTATATTCATTCATGTAAATATGAATACCCCTTCATTTCACGTGCAGATATCTATTTATAATAACAGTTCTATAAGAAATGATAGTATTTTGGGGGTGGTTTCATATGCAGCTCTCGTTGGATAATATCTTCAAGAATTATATTCAGAAAGATGATATCTTTCAAAATAAAGAACTTCTCCTAACAAAATACAGACCGGAAAACCTTCCACACCGTGAAAAAGAGATAAAAACCCTTGGTTCGATACTTGCACCTTCTCTGAGGGGTGAGAAACCCTCAAATGTTTTTGTGTATGGTAAGACAGGAACAGGGAAAACAGCCGTGACCCAATACGTCTGCTCAAAACTCGAAGAGGTTGCGATGAACAACGGTCATGAGGTCAGGATAATTTACTTGAACTGTAAGATGAGGAAGGTCGCTGATACCGAGTACAGACTCCTTGCCAAACTGGCCCGGGAGCTTGGTAGGGATGTCCCACCAACCGGCCTCCCCACAGACCAGGTCTATGAGATATTCTTCGAGGCTGTTGAGGATAAGAAAAGGATGGTGATACTCATACTGGATGAGATAGATATAATGGTTGAGAAGACCGGTGACAACTTCCTCTACAACTTGACCAGGATGAACGAAGACCTTGAAAACTCCAAGATATCGATAATCGGTATATCAAATAATCTGTCTTTCAAAGAGAACCTCGACCCAAGGGTCAGGAGCTCCCTCTCCGAGGAGGAGATGCTCTTCTCTCCATACAACGCGCTCCAACTACAGGACATCCTCAAATCCAGGGCAGAGAAAGCCTTCAAACCCGGTGTGATAGCAGAAGGGGTTATAGAGAAGTGTGCAGCCCTTGCAGCACAGGAGCATGGTGATGCCAGGCGCGCTTTGGACTTATTGAGAGTGGCTGGTGAGATGTGTGAAAGGGAAGGCTCCAAAAGGGTTGAGGAGAGGCATGTTGATATGGCCGAATCGAAGATAGATATGGACAGGATACTTGAGGTTGTGAGGACCCAACCAAGACAGAGCCAGGCTGTTCTCTGGTCAATACTGAAACTCAAAGAAAATGGTGGCAATGAGGTGCAGACCGGAGACATATTCAGTGTTTATGAGAAGGTCTGTAGAAACTCCGGACTTGCGCCGCTCACACAGAGAAGAGTATCAGACCTGATTGCAGAACTTGACCTTCTCGGTATAATAAATGCAAGGGTCATAAGTAAGGGGCGCTACGGAAGAACAAGAACCATAACATTGGGAGTATCCGAACCGATCCTGGAGAAGATAAAGAACACACTTGTATCCGAGTTCTACTTTGAGTGATAGAATGAACATCGTGGAGAAGCTCCTTGAAAAGGGAAAGTTAATATCACCAGAAGTGTACAGTCGAATAAATGAAGAGGATATCGAGAAGCTCCTTGAAGGTGATGAGTTTCTGATAACCAAAATCCTCCCTAAAATCAGGGTCATTAGAGAAGATGGAGATAAAATAAAAAAAATTGAGGATTTTGTGGATGTTTACAGAGAGAGGTTCAAATATCTTTCCTCCCTCATTAAAGAGAAACTTGATATGAAGAGGATGGTCTCTCTCAATAAATTACCACCCAACTCCGAAGTGTGTGTAATAGGTATGGTCAGGGATTTGGAAGAAAATGGCGCTGTAATCGAAGATACCACGGGCTCAACCAGAATAATAACAGATTCCACACTCATCGAGGATGAGGTTATTGGTGTTGAGGGTGTAACGGATAGAGGAAACATCATTGTGAAGAGAATCATCCACCCAGATATCCCGCTCGGCAGAGAGGTGGTACTTACCGAGAATGACAGATTATGTTTATTCACATCAGGAGAGGTCCCTAAGAAAAATGTTGACGTAATCTTCACAACAACTCCAGACCTTGAAAGAAATGACGTGAAGGTAATTCACGTGAACGAGCCGGTTACGGTGGAGATGGAAAATGTAAGGATATTTCTGGCCCCTTCAGATTACAGTGGATACATCAAAAAATTCGGTGACCCACAAAGAGCGCTGGTGGAACTCGTTAGAAGAAGACACCTGAACCCCACAGGAAAAATTATATCAAAATTTGATCCATACCTTTTAAAGGAGATACCAGATGTGATATATGCCCCGATGGGTAGCACCTTCACACTCAACTACAAGACTGTGACACTTGTAAGCACAGGCTCTGATGGGTCGGTTCTCCTTAACCTCAGGAACAGAGAAGTGGTACAATAATATTTATCTTTCCCAGGAGAGAAATAAAGTGGTTGCCATGAAGGTTCAGATTCAGGTTTTGGATGTTGACTATGATATGCTCAACAACCGACCAATAGTCAGAATATTCGGAAAGGATAGGAATGGAAAAACATACTGCGTCTGCGCAACCGACCTTCTACCCTACTTCTACATAAAGACCACAAATCCGAAGAGAATTGAAGAGGAGCTTCGCTCAAGGTTCGGTGGGGAGATAGAAAAAACCGAAATTGTGGAGAGGTACCTACCAATAGGATATTCCGACAAGATTGAACTCCTCAAGGTGACCACAAGAACTCCTTCAAAGGTCCCGGAGATAAGGGACTACATAAAGGATAAGGTTGATGATATATACGAGGCGGATATACTCTTCAAGTACAGGTACATGGTTGATAGGTCCATAACAGGAATGGGTTGGATAGAGGTTGAAGGGAACCCCCTGAGAACGGATACCATAAGGTGTGCAACCATTGAGGCAAGGAGCATAACACCCATAGAAAATGATGAGAACGTGCCACTCAGGATTCTCGCGCTTGATATCGAAGTGAAGACCCCTCAAGAGAGGATACCCTCAGCAGACAAGGACCCGATAATAATGATTGCTCTTGCTTATTCTGAACCCTTCCGGGGAAGAGAAAATGATGTACTTGTGGCGAAATCTGTTCCGGGTGATGTTATAAGCTGTACCAGCGAGGAGGAGATGTTGGAAAAACTGAAGGATATTATAGAGAGTTATGATCCTGACATAATCACAGGATACAACATAAACAACTTCGACATGCCCTATATCATTCAGAGAATGCAGCACCTGAACCTCAAAAGGGACTTAGGAAGGGTTGTTGATAAGACGGTCTTCTGCCAGACGTTCGGTCCACAAACGAAGACAAACATAACGGGAAGAGTAATTGTTGATTCGTACCGGATAGTTAAAAAAGAGTATTCCTTCAAAAACTACACACTCAACACCGTTGCAAAGGACCTCCTCGGTGAGGAGAAGGAGGATGTGAGTTACAAGGAGATAAATGGTCTCTGGGAAGACAGAAACGAGATACATCGACTCATAAGTTATGCCAGAAAGGATTCCATACTTGCGCTGAAACTCATCACCGAAAAGAAACCACTCGACAAATACATAGCGCTCTGCAGGGTCTCTGGTGTGCTTCTTCAGGATGTACTGGATGGTGGGGAGTCAATAAGGATTGAGAACCTTCTCCTTTCAGAGTTCAACAAAAAGGGATTCGTGCTACCGCTCAAACCCGGCAGGGAGGAGATAATAAAGAGAAGCAAAGAAAGGGAAAAAGAAGGGATAAAGGGTGGTCTTGTTCTTGAGCCCAATCCGGGTCTGTATGCTGATGGATGTGTGATGGTCATGGATTTCAAGTCCCTGTATCCGAGCATAATAAGAACCTTCAATATCTGTCCAACCACCTTGCTCACGAGAGACTTGGATGTGGAGTACAATGAAAGCCCGGCAGGCGCGAGGTTCGTCAAATCCTCCGTAAGAGAGGGAATAATACCCAGAATTCTCTCAGGTCTCATAGATGGAAGGTCAACTGTCAAGAAAAGAATGTATCAAGAGAAAGACCCGGAAAAGAGAAGATTACTGGATGCCAAACAATATGCCTTCAAGATAATGGCAAACGCCTTCTACGGATACTGTGGTTACATGAAGGCGAGAACCTACAACATTCACGTGGCAAATGCCATAACATCCTATGGAAGACACCTTATCCAGAAAACCGCTGACAAGATAAGAAACGAGTACGGACTTGAAATAATATACGGCGACACGGATTCTGTAATGGTCAAGTATCCGAGCAAGAATCTGGATGAGGTTTATGAGGTAGGCACCAGAATAGCGAAAGAGATAACGGATTCACTGCCGGGTGTACTTGAACTCGAGTTCGAAAAGATATTCAGAAGCTTCCTGATACTCGCGAAGAAGAGATATGCTGGCTGGGCATTTGAGAAGCATAACGGTGAGTGGAGTGATAAGATAGAGATGAAGGGCATAGAAACCGTCAGGCGGGACTGGTGTGATCTGGTCACCAATACCATGAATGCGGTCATAGATATGATAATAAAGGAGGGGGATGTGAACCGTGCAATATCATTTGTTCAGGAGAAGATAGAGCAGATAAGAAAACGTGAGGTCCCTCTGAAGGAATTATCCGTTACCAAAAGCATAACAAAGAGTCTTGAGAGTTATGATGGCGTGCTTCCGCATATAGAGGCGGCCAAGAAGATGAGAATGCGTGACCCCTCCAACCCACCAACAAGAGGTGACAGGATTTCTTTTGTCATAGTTGAGGGAAATCAGATGCTCTCCAAGAGGGCCGAAACCATAGAATACGTCAAAGAGAAGAACCTGAAGACGGATACGGATTACTACATAAACAATCAGCTTCTCCCTCCAATAGAGAGGATTTTTGCGGTTCTTGGTGTGAGCAGGGATGAGCTGCTTGGAAAGGGCAGACAGACTAGTCTGAGCGACATAATGGGAAACCGGAGACCTGAAAGGAACCATGACCTCAGTATAGAGATGAGTCCGAGAGAGGTTGTGGTGAAGAATCCAACAGGATTCATCTGTAGTGAGTGCAATAGGGATTTCAGGAGGGTAACCCTGACAGGAAGATGTGAGTGTGGAGGGGAGATATACGCCTCAGGTCAGGGTTTCATAGGAAAATACGTGGAGATTTAGATGATAAACGAGATTATCAATATAACACCTTATCTGATAGCACCATTACCAATGGTTTATCTTCTTCACAAAAACCAGAAGAAAAGGGCGGTTCTCTACGGTTCTGCGGTTCTTTTGAGCATCTCCACAGCAGTTTTTCTCAAATACATCTTCAACATACCAAGACCTGATGGAGGATTGATAAGAACAACAACACCATCCTTTCCCAGTGCCCATGCAGCCCTTGCTTTTGTGATTCCAAGCTTCTTCCGGGAAAGAAGGATCTGGACTATGACATATGCTCTTCTTGTGGGTCTGAGCAGACTCTACCTGGGAGTCCATTATGCGGGAGATATTGTTGGAGGTGCATTGATAGGATTATTCTTTGGTTTCCTTTTCAGATCAGGTAAAATAATGAAGCTTGTGAAGGGAAGGTGAAGTAATTTCCACATGAAATGAAGGGGTCTCTTTACGTGAACCACTACCTCCAAAATTCTCCAATCTCCACAGGAAATAAAGGGGTGTGTGAACTGAGTGAAAGTTGAAAAGGATTTCATGTTAACTTCATAGGAAGTAAATTATCGTCGGTATGAGTATCGAGCCCATCATGTAACTCCTTCTTGTGCCGCTGAGTATGCAAGTCAATCCTATGGATGAAGCAATCAGAGATATCATAAGACCAACAGGACCTGAAAGAAACAGAACCATTGAGAGTAGAAAGATGAGCACGAATTTTGAGATCAAGGAGTAATCAATGCCTCTCAAGAGGGATAGAATCCTCTTCCCGAGCACCAGGGTAAGCACACCACCAGCCACTGACGCGAGAACCACAACACCGATTAGAAGCGGTATATGGTAAGCCTGCACATTCATTATGTTACCTATTACAACAGCCGCCCCGCTCCTCGGATTTCCTATCAACCATAAGGCAAGTATCGAGAGTACCGCGTCGGCCGTATTTATACCACCCATTGATATGAGGAATCCATTTTCATCCTTTTCTCCAAGAATCTCCTGAGAGAGATATGTGGCCTGAGCTGCCCCGATACCGGGTAGAAGCCCCACCAGCATCCCGGACACACTCCCAACAAGACCACCCTTCAGAACCTTTGATTTTCCGATATAACCAACACCCATCTCCTGTACAGGGATTGAACACCTCCTTCTCATAGAATTAAGCAGCGCACCGATTCCGAATAACCCTGTAAGGAGTGGAAACAGAACTTTATCCTGGTCCATGAGATGTGTACTCAAAGCCACATAACCAAGCGACCCTGAGAGAACCAGTATCAGAAGAGCCCAGGGACTCCTGTCTCTGAGAAGTGTGTACATTATCACAAGAATCAGCACCACATGAATGAAAGGTCTCATCAGACTGTAAATCACTGGAACCAGAAATATAATCGGAACCAGGAGCGCAAGTATTATGATTATGCTCATATAACCACCGATTACAGTTAGAAACAGCGCCTCAAAACCTCTGCCGAGCAGAAGGAGTTTATGTCCAGGAAGGATGGATAGAGCAGTGGAGGGTTCTGGCGCACCGAGGAGTATCGATGGTATAAAATCGAGGAATGTGTTGACAACAGACGTCACAATTATCACAACACAGAGCGTCAGCGGCTCAAGAGGAAGCCCCAGAAGCAGAATGGAAACAAGGTTCGGGTGAAGACCGGGTACAAGACCGGTTAGTATACCCAGAGCAAGACCGAGAAGGATACCCAAGAGAAGGGACACCCCGACCATAAGATTAATTTTGTAGAAGTTTATTAAACCTCCTATAACACTGTTATACAAAAACCTTTTATCCCTCCCCACCAATATAAGACCATGCTTCCAAACCTCAATCCAAAACAGATGCAAAAGATGATGAAACAACTCGGAATGGAGATGGAAGAGATGGATGCCACGGAAGTAATAATCAAGACTCCAGGAAGGGATATTCTGATAAAGAACCCGACCGTTACCAAAATCAAGGTCCAGGGACAGGAAACCTTCCAGATTCAGGGAACCATTACAGAATCCCTGCCTGAAGAGGATATAAGAATCGTAATGGAACAGACTGGCTCAACAAGAGAGGAAGCTCTAAAAGCATTGGAAGAAACAGGAGACATCGCTGAGGCAATAATCAAGCTTCAGGGAGAATCATGATTGAAGATATCCAGATAGTCATGCCTCTGGGTGGGTTTGGAACAAGACTCAAACATAGAGCATTCATATACTCCGATAATCCTGATAAGCCACTGCCAAAACATCTCATTCCATTCCCTTCAGATAGCAACAAAAGACTCTTGGATTGGACAATTGAATTATGGAAAAATTTGGGGTTTAAAAGATTCATCTTTCTTCTCGGATATGGTAGTGATATGATAGAGAACTACATCACTTCAAACATCTCCGGAATAAATCCAAAATTCAGTTTTGAGGATAAGAGACTGGAAACAGGCGGCGCAATCTTCAGAGCAATTGAAAATAAAACCATAGATACGTCAAAACCAATGGTGGTGCACTATGCAGATGACCTCATCATAGGATTTCCCGAATTTCCCATTAAACTCATCGAAACACATTCATCAAACAGAAAGATGGCCACATCAGTTTTCGTCAGAGGGAGAAGATATCCTTTTGGAACAGCCGAAATTTCGGGTGGAAATATTCTCAAGTTCAGGGAAAAGGAGATGGTCGAGAAGCCAACCTATACAGGCATATCCATCTTCGAGCCAGATGTCTATAACTTCATAATCAGAAGAGGTATGGATAGTGGGAGATTCAAACTGGAGAGAACGGTTCTCAACGACTTGGCCTCAACAGGAAACCTCGGATACTACTTCCTTCCAGAGGATTTTGAAAATGAAAGGTTCATCTGGTTCCCCGTGAACGACGAAAAGGGATACTCAGAAGCGGAGAAAGCACTGAAGAGGTTTACCTGAGAATATACTCAACAATCCTCCCGTAAGCAGGTCTTGTTATGGTTATTCCTATCAGCACACCTATGGTTGTGGAGAGCGCGAAACCCCTCATCACTCCTATACCAATAACCATCAGCGGAAACATCGCCGATATCGTGGTGGCTGCCGACCCGAATATTATGAAAAATGCCATCTTAACCTTCATCTT
>Ga0180300_10001488_pt1 | contig 10833 bp, 11 predicted proteins | sample GuaBasSediGuay15_FD_121798 | JGI IMG/M metagenome (GOLD analysis project Ga0180300, IMG submission 121798) | Subseafloor sediment microbial communities from Guaymas Basin, Gulf of California, Mexico - Guay15, Core 4569-2, 21-24 cm | ecosystem: Environmental > Aquatic > Marine > Hydrothermal... | reverse complement strand
TTTTTTCCTCAACCAACCCAATGCAATCCCTAATTCTTTTTTACCCATTTTCTTTTCAATTTCTAAGAGATCATTCGTCGTTTTTAACAGTTCAATCAACCTCTCTTCGGGCAAACCCTCCTTTAAATATCTTATCCCCTCATCCGTGAGAGAGTACTTCTTTGTCACAACCTCTTTAACCTCGCAAAATCCCTTTTGTTCAAGCAAGTAAGCTGCTTTTAAAACCGCATCCCTACTCAATCCAGAAGGTTTTGTAGCCTCATCAACTGAATACTCTTTTCCAACCTCAAGAGATTTGATTAGTTTAACTTCAAATGGTGATAGCATGCTTTGACAAATTTAACTGGATTTAAAATTTTTAGGTTTTGTTTTTATAACCTTTTCAGAATTCCTCTGGTACTAATTCGACCACAAAAACCTTTAGTCAAATTAGATATGGCATTTTATGGTTAAAGCCGTTCTGATCTTCAGCGGTGGAATAGACTCGTCAACACTCCTATTCTACTTAATTGAGAGAGGCTATGATGTTCATGCATTGACGTTCAACTATGGGCAAAAGCATTTAAAGGAGATTGAACATGCCAAAAAGGTTGTTAAGTTTGCAAGCAGTGTTGGCAAAGTAAAGCATAAAATAGTTGATATCTCATCTATACATGAGTTAATTGCCGCCGGAGCTTTAACTGGACGTGATGAAATACCAAAAGCATTCTACACAGAAGAGACGCAAAAATCCACAATCGTACCAAACAGAAACATGATATTTATTTCAATTGCTGCTGGCTATGCTATCAAAATTAAAGCCAAAGAAGTTTTTTATGCCGCCCATAAAAGTGATTACAGCATTTATCCCGATTGCAGGAAAGAGTTTGTTAAAGCTGTTGATGCTGCCGTATACTTGGCAAATCTCTGGAGTCCTGTAGAAATCAAAGCCCCGTTTGTAGAGATGACGAAGAAAGATATTGTTAGTTTAGGTCTAAAACTTAATGTACCATATCAACTTACGTGGAGTTGTTACGAAGGATTACAAAGACCTTGCCTAAACTGTGGAACGTGTTTGGAAAGAACCGAAGCTTTTTTGCTGAACAATGTTAAAGACCCCCTTCTAAACGATGAAGAGTGGCAGATGGCAGTTGAGACATATTATAAGATGCGACCTCAGTAACGGGTGTAGTGGGCTGAACTAACTTAAAAATAAAACGTCGATGGGTTTTTCTCTATTGAAGTTGCTCTGAAAAATGTTGAGATGATGATTGTCCCTTCATTTTTAGTGTTCTAATACATCATGTACTCGCTAAATTCTCGATTTATTTTTGCCTAATCTCAGCCCACTTGTCGGGACTCTCAGAAACCCTAATCCTTACAACGTTGAGCCCCCTCTTTTTAAGCTGGTTGAAAATTTCTATGCATACGTTTTCCGAAGTCGGATTTTCAAAGTAATTGTTCAACAAATCGTGATCATACTTGTTTATTATTTCTCTGATTATCTTTTTCAAGTCGTAAAAGTCTATTACCATTCCATTTTTAACTTCTCCTTCTACCTCAACCTCAACCTTAAAATTGTGCCCGTGAACCTTTCCACATTTCCAATGCCCTGGAATTGAATGGGCAGCACTAAAGCTCTCTGAAACCCCCACAACAACTCTAATTATTTCACCCCCATATATTTGTGAACCTGAGGTATCAATCTCGTATCTTTGAAGTTTATCATTCTCCTTTGCAGTTTTATAATCTCGCCTATTTTAACTCCAAAAATAGGTTGTAAAACAAAGCAGTAAACGTAATCTTTGATTGATAATGCAGAATTCTCAATCTCTTCAACATCAAACTTTTCTGGAAGAACTATTTTGCAGAAAGTTAACCTCTTTTTGGAGTTTCTCAGAATCTTGAAGCTCTTTATTGTATTTTTCAAGATTTCATCATAATTTTGATTCCCAGATTCTCTAACTTTTAAATCACCAGCAACGTAATCAACAAATCTGAGCTTTTTTGCTTGCCTTGGAATACTCATGTTTGTTTCAAGGTAGAATGGTTTAGTTTTCTCAAGAGATGTAATAAAATCAGCATAGAGTAGAGGTTCTCCACCGGTGAAACAGATTGAATGAATGTTGATGGATTTGTTAATTATTGCTTGGATGTATCCTAAGCTTACGGGATTTTCAATCACTTTGTTTGAAACATAATCTTTGCATGTATCGCTATTTGGAGTATCACAATAGTAGCATTTCAAATTACATCCAGAAAACCTTATAAAGAGTTGTCTTTCTCCAATAAGTATACCTTCACCCTGAATAGATTCGAATATCTCGCTTATATTCGCTCTGTTTGACACGTTTTGTTGGTATGTTGTAGGCAATATCAATTTTTGCTTGTTTTTAAAAACCAATTTTTCAAATCAATTAATCTCAATAGAAATGCTTAAATACACTATACATGATTAGACCCATATGATAAGTGAAAACCTAGGTGATGGAGTTTGGCTTGAGTAAGTCGATCAGAGCATGTAAAGATAAAGTGAATCCTATAATAGCAGAGATAAAAGTTTACTCCCCAAAGCATGGAGATTTGTTAAAGGGTAGAAATCCCTTAGAAATATTGAAAATCTATGAGAAATGTAAAGTTGCAGGAATTTCCTATATAACCGCCAAAGAATTTAAAGGGGACTTTAAACTCCTTAAAAGAATATGTAAAGAAACCAGCCTTCCAGTTTTAAGAAAGGATTTTATAGTAGACAAATACGAAATTGAGAAGACAGCCGAAGTTGAGGCGTCAACAATTCTTCTAATATCAAGATTTCTAAAAGAAAGAACCCCAGAATTTGTTGATTATGCATTGGAACATGGATTAGAAACACTTGTAGAAGTTCATTCAATTGAAGATATACCAATTGCAAAACAAACAAAAACAACGATGATTGGTATAAATAATAGGGACATCACTAAATTGGAAAAAGATGATGGTAGTGTTTGTATAACCGAAAAACTCTGCAACTATCTACCAAAAAATGTTTTAAAGGTTAGTGAAAGTAGTATTAAAAGAATTGATGACTTAAAGAGGGCTTTAAAAGTTACAGATGCTGTTTTGATTGGTACCGCATTCATGATTGCTGATGACATCGAGAAAATCGTAAAGGAGTTTGTGGAGGCGGTGTAATGCTCAATATCATAACAGAAGGTAAAAACCTCAATTTTGAGCAGGCTTATGAACTGTTTAATTTGATTTTAAATGAAAGTGAGGTGAAAATCGCTGCATACCTTGCAGCAATGCAAGCAAAAAACTACACCTTTGAAGAGATTGCCGGTTTGGCAAAGGCTATGAGGGATAAAGCTTTAAAAGTTGATTTTGGTGATGTTGCTGATACCTGTGGGACTGGCGGTGACAATTTTTCTACAATAAATGTTAGCACTGTATCATCCATTATATTATCCTGCTTCACCAAAGTAGCGAAGCATGGAAATTTCTCAATAACCTCAAAAAGTGGCTCAGCAGATGTGTTAAAAACATTAGGGATTGAAATAGAAATGACACCAGAGAGGGCAAAACACTGTATCAAAGAAACTAACTTTACGTTTTTATTAGCCCCAAACTACCATCCTGCATTAAGAAAAATAATGCCCGTCAGAAAGATGCTTGGAATAAAAACGATTTTTAACATCTTAGGACCACTAACAAATCCAGCAAATCCAACTTATCAGATAGTTGGAGTTTACTCTGCCGAATTAGTTGAGAAGATTGGCAATGCACTGAACATGCTTGGAGTTAGGAGAGCGTTGGTAGTCCATGGAAACGGATTGGATGAAATAAATCCTCACGATGAAACACTTGTTGCTGAAGTTAATAATGATGTAGAAATTTACAAAATCACTCCAGAAGATTTTGGGATTAGAAGAACGAGGATTATACCTTGTAGAGGTGCAAATGAGAGCGCTGAAAGAATTTTAAAGGTGTTTTCAGGAGAGATGAATGGAGATGCAAATTTTATTCTTACAAATGCGTCAGCAGCGTTATATGCTTGTAAAATGGCATCTGATTTTAGGGAGGGTTTTGAAATCGCTAAGAATGTAGTTTTAGAAGGAGAAGCGATGAAGAAAATTCGAGAGGTGAAGAATGCTAGTAAAGAAACTTGATTTTGTACAACCATTGAAACTTTACAATGTTATCAGGGATGAAAACTACCCCTTCATACTCGAATCTTTAAGTAAGCACGAACTTAAAGCCCGCTATACGTTTATTTCATCAAATCCTGAATTTATCATTGAGATTAAAAATTGCGTTAGGGTTGATGGAAAGAAAATATCGGATGAAAGAAGTCCTTTTCAGGCTTTAAAATCGCTCTTTGAGATCAAAACTGATGGAGAAAGATTTATGGGAGGTTTTGTTGGTTTTGTGGCTTACGATGCCATACATGCCTATGTTGGTGGTAGAATAGATGAAGCATCCATCTTTGGCTACTATGACCACGCTTTTGTCTACGACCACGTCTTAAACAACTTCTACTACATTTCAATGACGAATTCTACTGACAAAGAAAAATATGCTGAAAGAGTGATAAAAAAAGCTAAAAGGACAGAAATAGAGGATGAAGAAGGTGGAAGTGAAATTGTCAGTTGTGATGCTGAAAAAGAGAGCTTTATAGATATGGTTGAAAGAGCTAAGGACTACATATTTGCTGGAGATGCTTTTCAAGTAGTTATATCAAGAGAATATAAGATAAAAAGCGATTTTTCAGCATTTAAAATATACAGAAATCTTCGTAAAATAAATCCCAGTCCGTATATGTTTTTGCTTGAATTCAAAAAGAGTGTTATTGGTGCATCTCCCGAAACTATGGCGTCAGTTGAGAGAAACATATTGAAAATCAACCCAATTGCCGGAACTGCCCCTAGAGGGAAGGATGAAGATGAGGATCAAAAAATTGCGGAAAAATTGTTGAAAGATGAAAAAGAGAGAGCTGAACACGTTATGCTTGTGGATTTGGCAAGAAATGACGCTAGAAAGGTATCAAAGTCTGGAAGTGTAAGATTAACGAGCTTCTTCGACGTCGTAAAGTATAGTCACGTCCAACACATAGAAAGCGAGGTTATTGGAGAGCTAAGAGATGATTTAACAATGTTCGATGCCATGGAAGCATCATTCCCAGCTGGCACATTAACAGGGGCGCCAAAAGTTAGAGCAATGGAAATAATAGATGAATTGGAGAAATCAAAAAGAAAAATCTATGGGGGAGCTGTGGGCTATTTCTCAGTCAATGGTCATGCAGATATGGCGATAGCAATAAGAATGGTTGAAATAGATAGTCTTTGTAGAGTTAGGGCTGGATCTGGAATTGTTGCCGATTCTAATCCCGAAAATGAGTATTTTGAAACTGAAAGGAAGATGGCAGCTGTTATGAGAGCTTTGGAGGTGGATCATGATATTGATAATAGACAATAAAGATTCCTTTGTATGGAATTTAGCTGAATATGTGTCGATCTTCGATAGAGTGAAGGTTGTTCCAAATACCGTAACTCTTAAAGAAATCAAAAAAATTGATCCTAATGGCATAATAATCTCACCCGGTCCAGGTTCTCCAGACAAGAGAAAGGATGTAGGAAATTGTCCCGAAATAGTTGTTGAAACTGCTATACCAATTTTAGGTGTTTGTTTAGGGCATCAAATTATAGCACACGTTTTTGGTGGGAAGGTTGATAAAATTAAGCCCACTCATGGAAAAGCCAGCGTTGTAACGCATGATGGAAAAACGATTTTCAAAGATGTGAAAAATCCGTTAACTGCAGGAAGATATCATTCCCTTGCAGTTTTAAAAATGCCTAGAAACTTTGAACTTTCAGCAGTTAGTGAAGATGGCGTAGTGATGGGAATAAGGTGCAAAAATAGGGAAATAGAAGGTGTACAATTCCATCCTGAAAGCGTTTTAACAGAATTTGAAATAAAAGAGGGGTTGAAAATCATTGGAAACTTCATCAAAATTTGTGGTAGCTATGATTAGTTTTTTGAAAATTTGTGGTGTTAGAAACAAGGAGGAGTTGAAAATAGTTGAAAATTATGCCAATGCTACTGGCGTGATTGTTAGCGAATCAAAACGCAGAGTTAGCTTGGATGTTGTAAGGGAGATTATTGAAGCTGCAAAGATTCCAGTCTTTTTAGTTTCCACCCTTAACAACTTTAAAGAATGGAGAGATTTAATTGATAAGACAGAAGCCGAATACGTTCAGATTCATACTGACTCAATTACCCCAAAAGAGGTTGATAAAATTAAATCAGAATTTGATGTTTACATAATAAAAGCATTTAAGATTCCTCGAAGTAGTAAAGACGTTGTAAAGGATGCAGAGAAAATCATTAGCAAAATAGAATCGTATGAGGTTGACAGAATACTTCTTGACACTGGAAAGGGGAGTGGAAAAACACATGACCACAGGATCAGCAAAATTATAGCACAGAAATTTAATGTGATTTTAGCTGGTGGGTTAAATCCTGAAAACGTTTGTGAAATAGCCAAATTCGTAGAACCCTACGGTTTAGATGTTTCGAGTGGGGTAGAAAAGAATGGAAGAAAATATGAGGATTTGATCGTAAGGTTTGTTGAACGTTTGAAAAGTGTACAGGTGTTAAAATGAAGTTTGGAGAGTTTGGTGGGAGATTTGTTCCTGAAGTCCTAATTCCACCGTTGGAAGAATTGGAAAAAGCGTATAAAGACATAAAAAAAGATGAGGAATTTCAGAAAAAACTGGAGTATTATCTAAAGAATTATGCTGGAAGGCCTACACCTCTTTACTTTGCGGAAAATTTAACCAAAAAGATCGGTGGGGCTAAGATATATTTAAAGCGGGAGGATTTGTTGCATGGTGGCGCCCACAAAATAAACAACACCATTGGACAAGCTTTGTTGGCAAAACATATGGGAAAAAGCAGACTTGTAGCAGAAACTGGGGCTGGACAGCATGGTGTTGCAACAGCTATTGCTGGCGCACTATTTGGAATGAAAACGGAAGTATATATGGGTTCTGAAGACGTGGAAAGGCAAAAAATGAATGTTTTTAGAATGAAATTATTAGGAGCGAAAGTCCATTCAGTTGAGAGTGGTAGTAGAACGTTGAAGGATGCTATAAACGAAGCTTTAAGAGATTGGGTGGCAAGTTTTGAAAATACTCATTACTTAATAGGTTCTGTTGTTGGTCCTCACCCTTACCCCACAATTGTACGGGATTTTCAGAGTGTTATTGGAAAAGAGACGAAAAAGCAGTTAATCGGGATAGAGGGTAATCTACCAGATTGTATTGTAGCATGTGTTGGTGGAGGGAGTAACGCTATAGGAATATTTTACCCATTCATTAACGATAAAGTTAGATTAATCGGTGTTGAAGCTGCTGGAGAAGGAATAAATACAAAAAAACATTCAGCATCGATTGTGGCTGGAGAAAAAGGAGTTTTGCATGGAATGCTCTCTTATTTTCTGCAAGATGACGATGGGCAAATAATGGTTACCCATAGTATTGCTGCCGGCTTAGATTACCCGGGGGTAGGACCAGAACATGCATACCTCAATGAAATAAAAAGGGCTGAATACGTTACAGTTAACGACAAACAGGCTTTAAGAGCTTTTGTGGAGTTATCAAAAACTGAAAGTATTCTGCCAGCTTTAGAATCTGCTCACGCATTGGCTTATGCGATGGAGATTGCAGGAGAGATGAGCAAAGATGAAGTAATAGTTGTCAATCTATCGGGAAGGGGGGATAAAGATTTAGAAATCGTCATGGAGGCATTAATATGACTGAATATAGAATGTTCAAACCACCTGCTTTGATAACTTTTATAACAGCCGGATATCCAAATATCAAAGCAACACTCGAATTTATGCTTAGTTTAGACAAACATGCTGATGTAATAGAGTTGGGAATGCCATTCAGCGATCCAATGGCAGATGGAAAAGTAATTCAAAAAGCAAATTACAGAGCTTTAAAGGCTGGAACCAAAATAAAGGATGTATTTAATGTGGTTAAAGAGTTTAGAGAATACTCGAACACTCCAGTCATTCTTATGGGATATTACAACCTTGTGTATAAACGGGGAGTTGAAAGATTTATAAAGGAGGCAAATACTTCAGGTGTCGATGGAATGATAATCGTTGATTTGCCATTAGAGGAGGCTGAAGAATACTTAAGAGTCTGCGAGAAATACGATATGGGAACGGTGTTTTTAGCTGCTCCTAACACACCAGAAGAGAGGCTCAGAATGATAGATGAAGCCAGTTCAGCCTTCGTTTATTTGATTTCACTCTATGGAACGACTGGAGCAAGGAATAAGATTTCTGAACTGGCTTTTAATTTGCTTAACAAAGCAAAGAAAGTGTGCAGAAAACCCTTGGCAGTTGGATTTGGTGTCTCAAAACCTAAGCACGTCAAGGATTTAATAGAAGTTGGGGTTGATGGAGTTGTCGTTGGAAGCGCTATAGTTGAGATCATAGAGAAATATGGTGAAAACGCTGCAAAAGAGCTTGAAAAGAAGGTTAGAGAGTTAAAAGATGCAATTTAATAAACTGCTGAACTTATTCCTGGTTGTATCTGAACGATTACGTCCGCTATCTTTCCCCTCTTTATTCCACCTCTTACAACAGTGTAGGCGTTAAAATAAATTACCCTAACATCTTTAACCTCATCTTTTGGCGCCCCATAAGACAAAGCAATATCTTTGACTCTTTTAATTGCAGCATCAATGAATTCATCGTCTTCTGGCAAAGAGCCTTGTTTAAATGGGCTTTCTTCAATCAAACCGTTAAACGTAACTCTGCCAATCTCAGTATCAAATCTAGCGTAAAGTGTAAGGCTAATTTTTGAGACGGCAACACCAACTGCATTAACTGCCTCACTATGCTCTGGAATAATAAAACTAACATTGGCTTTTTTTGCTATAATTGGAGTAAGGAGTTTAGCTAAATAACCAGTTCCAATTATTCTTTCAGCGTCAACAGACTTTATTGCCTCTGAAACCAGAAAGATGTAGTTATTCACAACTTCTTCGGCATCTCTTAAATCCTCAAATAACTCTTTACCTACTTCTCTTGAAGCTTTAGCATTGCCTATTTCAAATTCAATACAGTTCAAAGCATCCGTTAACGTAAATTTACTACCACCAAACGCAACTGCTCTATCTTCTCTGTAAGGCTTTAGTTTCCCTTCTTCAACTACAGAATCTCCACCAAATGGAATTGAAAATGAATCAACACAACGAATTAGCGTTTTTTTCCCCATAATTTCAACCCCTTCAATGATCTTTGGCATCCCATTCTCCAAAATAACAAAATCGGTTGTTGTTCCGCCCATATCTAAAACCAAAGCATTCTTTTCCTTTGTTAAGTAGTATGCCCCAACAGCGACTGCTGCTGGACTGGAATTGTAAAGCTCTGATGGATTTTTCAATGCCATTTGGTACGGTATTATCCCCCCATCTCCCTTATAGTAGAAAAAATCCCCAGCATAGCTTTTTATTAAATCTGTTAGCTCATAAACAGTCTTACTTAACTTCGCATTTACAACGGTGGTGTTTGCTCTCAAAGGAAAACTGAGCATGCCAATATGGTGACTTAATGCAATAACTTTCTCGTCAAAGTAGTCCTTTGCTATCTCTAAGACTTTGTATTCTATCTCAGCATTTCTCACAGAAAACTTTGACGCTATTGCAACATTGTCTGCCTTTTCTTTAAACACATCCCTTATCTCCTTTTCATCGATGTTTTCAGTTATATCTCCTCTGTGGTTTACAAACCCTTGCACTATTTTTCCCAAATTAGCGTAGTTGAGTCCAGGACCAGGAATCAATAAAGTTAAAGTTTTGGATTTGTTAAATTTACTTAATATAAGGTTTAATGGTAAAGACGTGCTAACAATAACCTTTTCTTTTTTTAAATCAGAGTATTCTAATAATTTTTTTAAGATACCCCCAATTCCCTCCTCATTTGGAACCTTGATCGTTACAATTTCTTCACCAACTATTGCTGCATCTGTATTTGTACCGCCGACATCAATTCCTATAACCATCGGACTTGCTAATCGAAACCATATAAAAACCTTGATGTTTTTTAGATTGATGATGTGCGATAATGTTATGTTATATTGAGTACACGCAATAACTATTTATAATACTTCAAATCTATTTTAATATTGTTCCTAATAAAACAGAAAGGAGAGTGATGACAATGAAGGCTCCAAGTGATACGACTAAGTATCTGGTGTATGCCGAGATAGTTGCAGAGGGTATTGTGGAACGTCCAGATGTTGTAGGGGCTATATTTGGTCAAACAGAGGGCTTGCTGGGAGAAGATTTGGATTTAAGGGAGTTGCAAAAAACAGGGAGGATTGGCAGAATAGAGGTAAAGGTTGAGAGCAAGGGTGGAAAAAGCTATGGAGAGATAAAAGTACCATCAAGCTTAGACAAGATTGAGACTGCAATCTTGGCTGCTGCTTTGGAGACAATTGAAAGAGTTGGTCCATGCGCGGCTAAGATTAAAATTCAAAAGATTGAAGATGTTAGGGCGAGTAAAAGAAGGAAGATAGTTGAGAGGGCTAAGGATATTCTTAGAGGGTTGTTTGAGGAGCCAGAAATTGAATCTGAGAAGATTTCAAATTTAGTTAGGCAGGCAATAAGAATTGAGGAGATAACTGAATACGGAGCTGAAAAGCTTCCAGCAGGCCCTGCTGTTAACGAGTCTGACGCCATAATCGTTGTTGAAGGTAGAGCTGACGTTTTGAATTTGCTCAGGCATGGCATTAAAAACGTGATTGCTGTTGAGGGTACTAACATTCCTAAAACAATCATCGAATTGAGTAAGAAAAAGAC
>Ga0180300_10001487_pt1 | contig 10836 bp, 16 predicted proteins | sample GuaBasSediGuay15_FD_121798 | JGI IMG/M metagenome (GOLD analysis project Ga0180300, IMG submission 121798) | Subseafloor sediment microbial communities from Guaymas Basin, Gulf of California, Mexico - Guay15, Core 4569-2, 21-24 cm | ecosystem: Environmental > Aquatic > Marine > Hydrothermal... | reverse complement strand
GTATAGATGGGCTCTACAAAGGCTTGGTTTAAGTTATAGACATGAAACTTGGCTAAGAAATGCTGTTGAAGGTTTCTTCTCAAGGTTTAAGGAGAGAACGAAAAGATTTTGGAACAGATTTCCTTTCAACAGCTCTTTTGATTCAGTTCAAAGCTGGTTGGAGAGTTTTATGGTGTTCTATAACTATTGGAGGTGTTAACTTGACAGCCCCGATCTCATTATACACAACAAAGGTAATTACAATTTAGCCTTTAAATTTACTGGAAAGTTGAAAATAATAAATCAAACGTGGGGCGGCAGAGATTTGAACTCCGGTCGCCGGATCCCAAAGCCTTAACAATTGATTATAACAGCCTAAAACCAGAATTTGAGCAGTGGCTAAAGAGTAGGATAGATATTAAAACGGCACAGTGTTATATCAGTTATTTAGATAGATACGTGAGCAATACAGTTATTGAGAGTGTGGATGATTTAGTAGAGATATGTTTGACGGTAACAGCAGGATGGAACTGGTGGGCAAAGGCGGTCAGGAATTTGATAAATTATTGTGTTGAGAGGCGTTTGATAGACAAGGGTTTGGCTGTAGAATTAAAAGAGGTATTGAAGCTAAAGAAAACAGGTTTCGATACATATGTGCCAAGCGATGAGAGCGTTAGAGCAGTTTTGGAGCAGTGTGATAGGGATGATTACAGATTAGTTATGAAGATCGTTTATTATTCAGGTGTTAGGGTTACAGAGGCATTGAAAATGCTTGCAGAGTTTGACAGTAAAAGATTGCATTTTGTGGATGGCGTGGGTTATTATGATCTGGATTGGGAACGGGGTAAGAAAAAGAGTTTCAAGATATTCATGCCTGCTGAAATAGCTAAGCAATTGCGTAAAACAAACATCTCAGAAAGTGGAGTGTATAGCTATTTTCAGGATTTGGGATTGCCGCTCAAATACGGTAGAAATTTCTTTATCGATAAGATGGTTAAAGCGGGGGTACAGGAGTCATTGATCAAGTTCATGGTTGGGCATTCAAACGGCAGTGTATTGATGACCAACTACTTAGAGAAATTAAACAACTCCATACACGCCTACCGCAAAGCATTACCAACACTGCAATCCATATTAGAATAACTATTTTTATCTATACTACTCTATATTTTTAACATCTACTTTTAACCTGTAGTAATATTAAACGTTCAGCGTAAGCGTCTATGTCTATTAACGTTATACGTTCAACATCTACCATGTCCATATACCTACTACTCTACTTTCCATATTCAATATCACAGCTATCCCGCATTACAAATTAATATAAAACAGATTTAAAATATACGGTATAGAGTAGAAAAACATATATATACATGAGACTAACGTTGGGTGAGGATCTGAAATTTTAAAATTTACGATTTTGGAAGGTAGAAGGAAGGTGACAGAGATGGGAAGGGAGGTCAAAAACATGAAAGTGAGAGAAAATGGAAGCCCGAACAGGGAAAAGGGAGCGCAGGGAGCGCAGAGACGGGAGAGAGGCAGACGAAGTTATCGTTTTTGGATGACAAACAGTTGAAGAGGCTGGTTTGGAGACATGGTTTTGAGGGTGCGAGTAAGAAGATTAGGGATGAGTATGGTATCGGAATAACGAAACAGACGGTGCGCAATGAGATTCAGAGAAGAGGAATACAGGCACGCAGCCATGATGTTAAATCAGGATTATATTTTGAGATTTTGGTAGATACAGCATTGTCATATCTTGATATTGAGGGTGAACACAGAGGCAGGCAGATAGGCGCAGGGATTGACGTTTATTTTGAGTATGAAGATAGAAGAGGAGGAATAGAATGTAAAAATCAGGATTGGAAAGATAAGAAAGTTGATAAAAGGACGATTGAGGATAGGATTGTTGACAGATTTAAAGAAGATTACGATATTAAGTTGGTCATATGGGCAAAAGCGGTGGAATATACCAAAAAAGCAAGGCAGATTTTAGAGGAAAATGGTATAAAGACGGTTTGTTTAGGTAATGAGGTTTTGAAGAGAAATAATTGGAATAGAATGCTACAAAAAGCAATTTTGAAGCTTGGAGAGGCGTTAAATGCACCGAAACATATTATACTGAAGGCGTTAAGGAGGGCAAAGCAGGAAGAGGGAGAAGAGCAGAAATATTTTGATTTGGTTGATGTGATGGTAGATAACGGACATGTAACAGTTTGTAAGATAGATGATAATTTTGAGGATGTAGATAGGGAGAGTGGAGGCGGAGGAGGTAAAGGAGTATCACGTTTATTATACAGTATAGAAGATATTATTTGTAAAGGTTATAAAAAAGTAAGTAAGTTAGTTAGTGGAGTAAGATATATTAGAAGAAAAAATAAAAATGGAGGTGAGATTATGGGGAAAATTGATAGTAAAGAATTAAGTAGGAAGTTGGATTTATTGAATGAGGCATTGGATGAACATATAAAGACGTTTAAGCAGTTAACTCAGGCGTTAAGAGACGTTGAATTTGTTGCCAAGGAGATGGCAGGCATTGTAAAAATGATGATACCAGCGGCAGAAGTGCAGAAAGAAGAGCGTGTAGAGGTGAAAAAAGAAAATAAAAACGTTATAAGTGACATTTTGAGGAAAAAAATGACATTAGGCGAATTAGAGGAATTAGGGTATATTAGGTGATAGTATGAGTTTAAGTTATAGGGTTGAACAAATAATAACAGGATTAGAGGAATTGAAGAAGAGCATACAGAATTTAACAGAGGCAATACAAGAAGCAAACAAATGTATCGATGTTGAGTGGTTTGATAAGGAAATCAAAAAGAAAATGCTGGAGATTAGGAAAGAGATCAAGAAGTATAAGGAATTTGAGAGAAAAAGGCAGCGAATTTTGAATATAATGAAGAGCGGGATAGGACGGTTGAGGAATGAAGATGAGCAAGTGATTAAAAATATGTTGGTTGACGGCATGTTAAAGGGACAGATAAGGGCAGGGGATTTACACAGATTATACCAAAAGTTGAGAGAGAAGAGGAGGAAAGAGTTAGAAGAATTGGCAAAGAAGGATTTAAAGGAGATAAAGAAAAAAGCAGGCAAGAGAGTACAACAGCGAGTATTTCCAGTGGAGGAGGTGTAAATGAAGGAGAAGGCAATAATGAGGGCGATAACGATCGAGCCGTCAATCTGGAACGAGTTCGGAAAGGTTGCAGAGGAGTTGAATATGAAAAAGAGCGAAATTCTGAGGATACTAATGATTCAGTTTATAAAGGCAGTAAGAGCAACAGAGGAAGTAGAGGAGAATGTAGAAGAAATGGAGGTCGAAACATGAAGGCGAAGACAGTAGGAGAATGGAAAGCAACAGAGGAATGGGAAAAAGAGAGCAGAAGAGAGATAAACATAGATGAAATTATAAGAGAGAGGTTAGGGTTATTGACACTATTAAAACGCAGGATGAGATATAAAAAGAGTTTGAGGGAGATAGCAATCATGAATCGGATACTAACAGAGTTGCGGAAAGACATAGAGAGTAAGCAAGCAATAGAAAATGATGATGGGGAAAGTTGGGATAACGGGATAAAAGAGTTAATGAATGACAGAGCAGATTAGAGAGAAAGTGTTACAGAGTTTGGAAGATTTCGTATACAATAATTTTATATTAAAAGATGGAAGAAAATTAAAGTTAACAAGTTATCAGGTAGAAATAATAAAGGCAGGACTGGAGAGGAATAAGACAAAATACGTCATACTGGCAGCCACACGTAGTGGAAAGTCAACAGCAGTGGCAGTGTTGGCGATATTGGCAGCGATTGTGTATAGTGGTGAGGAGGTTTGTTTGATTGCGCCAACGTGGAAGCAGTCAGTAGAGGGTTTGTTTACAGAGATACGAGGATTTGTAGAGAGAAATGGAAAATTGAGAAAGTTGGTAAGACAGATTAAACAGGGACAAGTGATTTTTAAGAATAATAGCAAAATTTATTGTTTGACGGCGGCTGGAGAAGCCGAAAGTGCGTTAGGATTTGGGGCAAGTGTGTTGATTGTAGATGAGGCGGGAAGCATTGAGACAGACATATTAAAGCAGAAAATTTTGAGAATGGCCGTGAGTGAGAGAGATAGAAAGAATTTGTTGTTTATTATTGGAACGCCACACAATTTAGATAGCTATCTTTTTGAAGCATGGAACAGCGGAGAATTTGAAAAATATAGGATAACGTGGAAAGATGCATGCAGGGAGGGGATAATGGATAGAAGTGAGGTAGAGTTTATCAGAAAACAGTTATCAGAAGATGAATTTGCAGTGTGGTATGAAGCGGAGTGGAGGCAACTATCGGATGACATGTTTTTTGACAGTGAGGCGATTAAGAAGGCGAGTGTAATAGAGAGAAAGAGTTACAGTTATGCAGATTTAGAGGCGTTTGAGATATGTTTAGGTTTCGATGTTGGCAGATTTGGAAAGTCAAAGAGTGTTGTTGCAGCAGTGGGTAGATTGAGAGGAGATGATAGTGATAAATTATATATGCTTGATTATAGAAGTGTGTCAAAGAAGGGTATAGATTGGCAGATAGGATGGGTGAGTGATTTGGTTAAGAAGTTTAAGCCGATTAAGCTGATTGTTGACGAGACGGGCATAGGTGGCGGTGCAATGGATTTACTGAGAGAAAAGTTAGCAGATCAGATAGAGGTTATACCGTTCAGTTTTGCAAGGAGGAAAGAGAGAGTAGAGTTGTACGATAATTTGAAGTTTTTAATTGAGGAAGGCGGTTTGTTATTATTAAATGATACCAGATTACGTGAGAATTTTAATGCATTTAAGATAAAATATAGAAGTGACGGAATAAAAGATGTTGAAAAAAGACAGGATGTGGAAAGCGATATAGTTGATGCTTTGGCTTTAGCATGTTGGGGATTCAAGAGCGGATGGAAGGCGGAATTTTGGGATGTGAGCATTGATGAGTTAGTTAATATTGGTGTGAGCAGATGAAAATTAAGAATTTGGTTAAAGGTAAGGCAGTAATAGAAGACAGAGAACAGAAAAAGGAAGATAACAATTTAAAGAAGGTTTATGATGAAATGATTGAGAGATACAAGAGGGGACAGGTGATTGATGCGGCAATACTGGCAGATGCGATACTGACGCAGATAGAGCATGGAGATGAAAAGATAGACAGTGATATGAATTATGGAGTTATAGTGCAGTTAGCGAAATTTTACAGAGGCGGGTATGTGATATGAAATGTGGTAGAGAGAGATGCAAAATATGCATTAGAGGATTAGATAATAAAGTAGAATACTTATGGAGACAGGGTTACAGTTTAAGAGAGATTGAAAAAGAATTCAATTTCAGGATTAGTAGAATGACGATTAAAAGACATATTGATGCGGTAGAGAATGAAATTATAGTAGATGTGGATAAAATGAAAATTAAAGTGTGACAGGTGTGGGGTGTGTTTAGGGTAGGGGTTGAAGTGGAAATAGGTGATGAAATTAAAAAGGTATAAATATGTTAAATAACAAGTGTATAACATGGGAAGGTATATGGGGACGGTTAAGGTTGGGCTGATGAGACCGAGAAAGGGGGCAGAGTTAGCAATAGTTAGATTACCAGTGAAGTTGAAGGATAAAGCTGGTAAATATGCTCATATTTTTGAAGAGGGCGAGAATGAGGTCAGGATTATATTTAGTGATAGTGACAGTATTGATATAACAGTTATGCAACAGACAGCAGGGAGGGACATAGAAAGGAGGCTGGAGAGGCTGGAGAGGATGTTTTTGCAGTATATGGAAGATGTGACAGTTAAGAAGGGCAGTGTGGGTGACAGTAATATTGAAATAGACGTGGGGCGGCGGAGATTTGAACTCCGGTCGCCGGCTCCCAAAGCCGGAAGGATAACCAGGCTACCCTACCGCCCCTGATGATCTCAAATGTTAAAGGGTTTAAAAAATTTTGGTAATTAATTCAAAAAAGAAATCGTGCAAGCTGCTTATTTTCAACATAACTTTTGGTAAGTCTTTAAAATCTTTTATCTCCTTCATTAAATTTGAAACGTTTTTTATAAAAGCCCACTCAAAGCTTTTTAATTTAAGATTAAAATCAATCCCCAATGCATGCCATGCGGCAAGTGTCATGTAATAATAGGCATTGATGTCTTTATCCACCAAACTTTTTCTTGAAAACGGCATAATTCTTCTAAGCTCTACAACTAACCTTGCATTTGCGATGCAAACATCTTTGTATTCTTCAGGCATCATGTTTTTCTCGATATAGTAATCCTCAACGTTTGAAATTATGTTGTAATTTACATTTGGTGGTTCATAGAATTCTCTCAACTCTATATGGTACTTTTCGTGCAAAGCCATCCATTCACAACATTTTTTCCAGTCTATACCAAATCTTTCCTTAGCAAATGCAATAAACAAAGCTGCGTTTTCTACTGAGAAGAAGATAGTTCTATTCTTAACATCAACACATGTCGCTTTATGTAATTTAACGTTAAAAGGATGACACAGCTCTTGAAAATAGCCCACGATCTCATCCTTATTTAAGTAAAAATGAGACTCCAAATGCTTTAGAAAAGTATCCTTTTGCACATTTTTTCCACAAATTATGCAAATCACATGTTATGTTATGTTTAAGTGGGTAATAAATCTTTGTTTGGGGAAAAAACCAAAGGAAATTTGAACTTTAGTAAAGGAAAAAATTATAAATATTTTTAACCCTATCCATTTGGTGATAGCTATGATTGATACAATTGTAACTGGGGAAGTTCTTAAAGCCATTACAAAAGCTATGGTTGCCTTGGTTAGTGAGGCAAGATTTCATTTCTTGGAGAATGGTTTGCATTCAAGAGCCGTCGATCCTGCAAATGTGGCAATGGTAATTGTTGATGTTCCCACCGATTCTTTCGAAGTTTACAAGGTTGATGAGAATTCAACGATTGGTGTTGATGTGAATAGAATTTTTGATATCTCAAAATCAATTAGAGGCAACGAACTAGTAGAATTAAAGCTTGATGAGGATGAAAACAACTTAAAAATCAAATTTGGTAGTGTTGAATATTCAGTAGCGTTAATCGATCCATCGGCAATAAGAAAAGAGCCTAAAGTGCCCCAACTGGAATTACCCGCAAAGATCGTTTTGAATGCTGGAGAATTCAAAAAAGCCATTACTGCTGCCGACAGAATCAGTGATCATGTTGTGTTTAGAACAGACGAAGATGGCTTTTACATTGAAGCTGAAGGAGACGTTGACAAAATCACATTTTACATGAGCGATGCTGAGCTTATCGAATTCAACAAACAGCAGGCGAGGAGTATGTTCTCAATTGAGTACCTAAAAGAGTTTGTTAAGGTCGCTGGGAGTGGAGATTTGCTTACAATCCATTTAGGTATAAACTATCCAGTAAGACTGCAGTTTGATGTGGCAAATGGGAAGGTTAAAGTAGAGTACATACTTGCCCCAAGAATTGAAGCTGAGTGATGCAACCCTATTTACCACTACTACCTTTTTTGATAAAATATCCTTTCCTTAAAGCTTCAGGAGCTTTTATTTCTAAGGAGTACGATTTAGAGAAGATTATCAATTCTGAAAGAGAATTTGAGAGAGAGGCTAAGGAAGAGGGAAAGTGCATTGTCTTGTCTGTTTTTGATAAATGTAAGTCTGAGTTTGATGAGATCAAGGAGAGTTTTATTTGCTTAACTTGTGATGAGAAACCTTGTAAGGTTTATTGTAAGAATAAAGCAATAAACGAGAAATTTGATTGGAATAAATGTGATTTGTGCTTAGAATGCTTTAAAAATTGTAGTCAGAGAAAAAGTCGGTACGAAGAGAACAAAAACAAGGCAAAGAAGAGTATAATTGCTTTTTTGTTTTCAAGAATTTTGGTATCTAATCTAGATGAGTGGGTAAGGAGAAGGTATGCAATTAGAGAGGCGAGGAGGTATAGAGATCTAATGAAAGATGAGAGTGATGAATTTCTGTTATTCTTAGCAAAGGACTTGGGAATTAAAGCGTTCATAAACAACGACTATTTCGTCCATGTAACATCATATATCAAAGCATCATCCAAGATAAGGGCAGAGGAATGGAGATTGGTAAATAGGATGCTAAAGAAAGGCTATGTTGTTTTAGATAAAGATAAGTTTGTCAGAGTTTTAGAGGAGTTCTTGAAAGAGAGGCTTTTAGAGAAGTTTGAGATTGATAAAGACATAAAAGAATCAATCAAACCCTACATTAAAGAAATTGAGAGTGTTGTAACAAAGGAAAGGACAAAATTTGAAAGGATAGAATTTGATAAGGTTGATTTTAACTGCTTTCCACCATGCATGAAAAAAATACTCGCTGATTTGAGAAAAAGTATGAACATCCCACACACTGCTAGATTTGCAATAACATCATTCTTATTAAATATAGGGCTAGATGTGGGGCAGATAATTAACTTATTCAAGTCTGCTCCAGATTTTGATGAGGAGAAAACAAGATACCAAGTTGAGCATATTGCAGGCTCGAAAGGAACAGAATATGAATGTCCAGCTTGTGATACAATGAAAACATATCAAAACTGCAATGAAGATGAGAGTTGCAAAAAGATCAACCATCCAATATCGTATTACAGAAGGTATATGAGGACTGGGACAAAACTTAAATAAATTAAAGATTAGTCACTTTCGGTGTCGATATGGGGACGGTTAAGCCTGCATATATTAAAATAATAGCAATGGATTTGCTGAAGAAGTACGCTGATGAGTTTACAAATGATTTTGATGAAAACAAGAGATTAGTTTCCCAATATACAAATATCACAAGTAAGAGGGTCAGGAATAGAGTTGCTGGATATATAACAAGAAGAGTTAACAGAGGGTTGATAAATGTTTGAAGGTATTATTCCTGCTCTGGTAACTCCTTTTAAGAAGGATTTTGAAGTAGACTACGAAGGCATTGACAGGAATTTAGATTATCTCGAAAAATACGTTGATGCTGTTGTGCCTGCTGGTACAACTGGTGAATCTGCAACTTTGAGCTATGGAGAGCATATTGATGTTGTGAGGCACGTTATAGAAGTCTCAAATGTTCCCGTAATAGCGGGTTCAGGTTCAAACTCAACAAAAGAGGCTTTGTATTTGACAAAGAAGGTTGAGAAAGCAGGAGCTAATGCAGCCATGTTAATTACGCCTTACTACAACAAACCAAACCCAGATGGTTTGTTAGAGCATTATAAAACAGTAGCAAATGAAGTTTCAATTCCAATAATAGTTTACAACGTCCCCAGCAGAACTGGAATAAATACCACTCCCGAATTAGTTGAGAAACTTGCAGAAATAGATAATATAATTGGTATTAAAGAGGCAAGTGGGAACTTAAAGCAAATTGCCGAAATTATAAGGAGAACTGCTGATAAAGACTTCATACTTTTGTCTGGAGACGATTTCTTAACTTATCCCATTCTTTGCTTGGGTGGTAAAGGCGTTGTAAGTGTTGCTGCAAATGTTGCTCCGCATTTGATGAAAGAGATGTACAAGGCATTTAAGGAAGGAGATTTGGAGAAAGCAAGAGAAATGCACTACAAGTTAACACCACTCTTTGATATCTTGTTTATAGATACAAATCCGATCCCCGTTAAGAAGGCTTTGAATTTGATAGGGATGGCCGCAGGAAAGCCAAGATTACCCCTAATTGAGTTGAATGAGGAAAAGACAGAGAAACTAAAAGCAGTTCTGCAATCTTTAGACTTACTTTAATTTTTTGTTTGTTGGTTTATTTTTATTTAAATTTAAGAGGTGATAAAATGGTTAGGATAGCTGTAACTGGGGCAGCGGGAAGAATGGGGAGATTAATCGTTAAAAACGTTGTTGAAGATGAAGAATTACAAATTAATCAGGCATTTGATGTTGTTGAGATTGGTAAAGATGCTGGAGAGCTTACAGGCGTTGGTAAGATTGGTGTTGAAATAGAAGATGCTAAAGAGCTTGAAAGTAAGCTTAATGCTGATATTTTAATAGATTTTACAAATGCAAATGCTGCAGTTGAAAATATAAGGGTAGCTGCTAAGAAGAGAGTAAAGTTGGTTGTTGGAACTACTGGGTTTAGCGAAGTGCAAAGAAAATTGATTGAAGAGTATTGTGAAAAAGTGCCGGCAGTAATTACACCAAACTTCAGCATTGGTGTTAACGTATTTTGGAAATTGATAGAGTTTGCTGCAAACTACCTTGCAAACTACGACATTGAGATTGTTGAGGCACATCACAGGTTTAAGAAAGATGCTCCAAGCGGAACAGCCTTAAAAGCTGCTGAAATTCTAAAGAATAAGCTCAAAGAGATGAGCTATGAAAGAAAATTCGTTTTTGGGAGGGAAGGGTTGTGCGAAAGGGGAGATGAAATTGGAATTTTTGCAATTAGAGGTGGTGATATAGTTGGAGAGCACACAGTCTATTTTATAGGGTTTGGTGAGAGGGTGGAGATTACACACAGAGCAACATCAAGACAGGCCTTTGCATCTGGAGCTATAAAAGCAGCTAAGTGGGTTAGCAAAGTGGAAAAACCCGGAATTTACGGAATGGATGATGTCTTAGGATTTTAATTAATTTAACATGAGGTCCCAAACCAAATGGGGTTTATTTTTTATTATTTTGGGCATAACCATAAGCCTGATTTTGTATCCAATAACTTTAATTTATTCAATTCCACTAATTTTAATCGGGACTGCCTTAATTTTATTTAGGAGAAGAGAGGAGATTATTGAGGAAGTTAAATGAGGTGATAGAATGATTGTTACTAATACGGAGTTCGTACCTGGATATGAAATTGCTGAAGTTTTAGGAATTGTTTTTGGAAATACTGTTAGAGCTAAACACATTGGAAAAGACATT
>Ga0180300_10001486_pt1 | contig 10836 bp, 9 predicted proteins | sample GuaBasSediGuay15_FD_121798 | JGI IMG/M metagenome (GOLD analysis project Ga0180300, IMG submission 121798) | Subseafloor sediment microbial communities from Guaymas Basin, Gulf of California, Mexico - Guay15, Core 4569-2, 21-24 cm | ecosystem: Environmental > Aquatic > Marine > Hydrothermal... | reverse complement strand
TCTTTGTTTAGTAGCAGAGCCGGGTCTTTATTGTTATCTAAATTAACTAGGGAGACTTATTAATGGATAATACGATTGGGTGGCATTTTCCAGTTTATCTGCATTTCAGTATGTTCTTAGGGTCTAAAATGCTAGCCGAGAGGTTCTCACAAAACATGTTTTTCGTTTTTTATTTCGCAGGTTTTTCTGATTTTTGAGTATCGTTTTTTATTGAATACTATTTAACTCTTTTCGGTTTGTTAGCACTTCTGAAACTTCTTCTCGAGATACGAAGGGGTTATAGGTCGCCAGTATGCATTTCGCCGCGCGGATGAAAGCAACTGGAATGGGGGATCAGATGGGAAAGGTCCGTTCCTCAGAAAGTTTCAGGAGTGCCATTTAAGGGAAATCTTTAAGTGGATGCATGTATGAGGAGAGGAACGTCTGGAGGTTTATGGAATGAGGGATGATATAGCCTCCGCCAATAGGGAAAAATTCTTTGAGGTTGCGGAGGAGTCTGTGCGTGGTGGGTTATTCTTAGCGTCGGGGACTGCTCTTGGAACGATAATTTTAGCGATTGCGTCGATTCTCATCGCACGACTTTTAGGTCCTGAGAGTTATGGCATTTATTCTATTTCGTTAATTGTTCCCATGTTTTTGATAATTTTTGTCGATTTTGGAATAAGTCCCGCTTTGGTGAAGTATTCTGCGCAGTTCAGAGCTGAGGGGAAGGAGTACATGGTTGCAGATATCATCAGAATAGGTTTTATGACCAAGGTCACGATATCGATTTTACTTTTCATTTTATCATTTGTGTTTGCGGATGTTTTTGCAAAATATTTTCTGAATCGTCCGTATATTGAGGATCTCATCCGGTTGGCATCTGTTCTTATAGTGTTGCAGGCTCTCTATTCTACTGCGAATAGTGTTTTTATAGGGTCTGGTCGTATGGATTGGAGTGCCGTAGTTGCGGTTTTGCAACCGATTACCAAATTAGTGGTAGCGTTGTTGCTGATAATTTGGGGTTTGGGTGTTATGGGAGCGCTTTTGGGGCACATAGCGGGGTACTTAATGGGTGTTGCCGTGGCGCTATTATTTGTTGTTTCTCTTTATAGGAAGTATGCGGGCGGGAACTGCAAACAGAGAATGAGATTCAGAGATGGGCTATTGATGATGGTAGGGTATGGTTTTCCGCTGTATCTTTCGAACCTTCTATTGAATTTCTTAAATCAGTATCGCATGATCGTTTTGGCGTGGTTTGCTTCGAACTTTGATATTGGGAACTTCAAAGCGGCGATGAATTTTCTTTCACTACTTGGTATTTTGATAATGCCGATATCAACGGCGCTATTTCCGGCGTTTTCCAAGTTTGAGTTGGATACAGAGCGGGAAACACTTCGGGAGTTTTTCGGTTTCTCGTTAAAGTACACATTGTTACTCTTGGTGCCGGGGGTATTGTTTATCATGGTGGTGTCGAGAGAGTTGGTTTATTTCGTCTACGGAGAGAGTTTCGTGACAGCCCCTTTATACCTCTCTTTGCTTTTGGTCATGTATGTTTTCAGTGGAGTGGGGACAATAGTTTTAACATTCTTTAACGGGGTAGGGCGGACCAAGTTGACGTTATGGATTAGGGTAATAAATGCCGCATTGATGATACCGTTGCTTTATGTTCTTACGATGTGGTATGGGGTTGTGGGGTTGATTGTTGCGATGATTGTTGCGTGGGTTGTGGCATCGGCGTGTGGGTTGGTTATAGCCATGAAGTTATTAGGAAAGGGGGTGGAGTGGGGGTATTTGCCCGGACTTTTAGCGGCGGGGTTCATAGCGTTTTTCTTAACCCGTATTTCTCTGAGTTTATTTAATGGGTTGCATGTGTTTGGTTACCTAGCGGATATCTTTCTGGCAGCAGTTGTATTTATTCCGAGTTACTTGGTATTAGTTCCTGTGCTGGGCGGGATAGACGGGCGGGACATCAAGAGTTTATACCTTATATTTGGGAAGATAAAGTATGTCAGGTTTTTCGCGAGATTGTTACTGGGGTTTGAAGAACTGATCTTACGAGTGCTGGGAAAGTCATCTAACTTTTTAAAGAGAAAGTGACTGTTTTCTCGTTATCCGGTGATTAAAACTTTAGTTCCTCCAGTCTCAGTTTATAGTATTTGTATTTTCGGATTAGAGCTGCTATTGCCATGCATTCCGTGAAAAGGGCCAATGCTGTGAGGATGGGCTGGAGTCTTATTCCCCAAGGTGTATAATTGAGTACTAATCCTATTAGTGGCACGACTGCGAGGCTTAGTCCTATAGAGAGCGCGAGCCTTTCCAGAGGTTCTAAATCTTCGCCTCTGGGGTATAGGGCTTCTATTAATGTTGCGCCGGGGAGGTAAAGAACGAATACGGATCCGAGGACGTATCTGAGGTAGATTAGAGGGGGTTCTGAGACGTAGAGTACTATTGCTATAGTTATTCCAATTAGGGTTGTGAGGAGCCAGAACCAAAGACTTCTTAATGTAAACGTGTATGAGAGGAGGTTTCTGGGCGGTTTTGGTTCTAGCATTTCCAGTTCTCCATTTTTCCATGCAACATAGATCATTTTAGCTGCTTCTTCGAGTTTAATTGCATATTTCTTTGTGAGGATATCTATTAGTTCGGATAGCGTGATGGGTGTGTTTAGGGAGCGTATAAAATCTGAAATTTTCTTTCCTCCAAGTTTATCTTCAGGGGTTACTTTCTTCTTCCTTTTCATTTTTCTCTTTTTCACGTTTTTTCCTCCTCTTCTATGATTGGGAAAGCGGTACGAGTAATACTGTATAGTTTTTACAGATTTTTGATAAGCCGACAGAAAGTGCCTCAGCATCATGGGACCACGGGGAGATTATTAAGAGCGTGGCGGGGGGAGGTAGCAGTGATCGTACTTTTATAAGTGCGTCATAGGCTGGATGTAACCGTGCGTGAGCCTCTATGGATTTTTGTTCGAGTGTGAGTATTTCAAAAACTTTCTTAAAGGGCTTGCTTTCGACTTTTTCGAGCCTTTGCAGCAATTTTTCAAGATTTTGAGCGTCTGGTGGGTCTAATACTCTTTCCGGTACATGTACGAACGTTATCTTTTTTGTGAGGTCGAGTGTTTTCTTTAATACGTCAATAGGGTTTCCGGGTTTCAACGTTATTAGTACTTCCTTATTATTGTAAGCCACAAGTCCTGTTGGGATGGCCTCCGTTGCTAGAGTGAGTGCCGAGGCCACCATGTTGTAGGATAATTGGTCGGCCTCTTCTTCGTTTTGAGCGGTTAGGCAAATGATCATCATGACGGCACTTTCTCCTATACCTGCGAATTGCTTGGTTATCAACTCTCTTAATTTAATAGATTTTTTCCAGTCTATATTTTTTAATGGGTCACCAGGTGAGTAGGGGCGATTTTTGTAGAATTCGATTCCCCTTCTTTGGTGTGTGACTACTTTTATTTCCGATAATGCGATGGTGCTTTCGGTTTCCGGGAGTTCTCCTTCTAGGAATCTTCTTGCCAGCCATTCTGCGTATTTGGCTTTTGGGATAATATGTAGATCGATGGGGGTTACATCTTGATACTTAAATATCAATCCTCTAGTATCTGTCCATACGATTTTCAGTTTAGGGTTGACTGGTGCTGCAAGAGGTGGTTTTATTTTTATAGTGATTTTTGCTTGCGCATTTTGATTCAATTTAATGTATTTGGGATGTATTTTCATCCAGTCGTGCTCTTCTTCGAGTTTTCCATAAATTGTCATGAGGGTTTTAGAATGTATGGAGATGGGGATGGTTTTTTCGTCTCCTACTAATACTCTAACAGTTTTTCTCTTTACTTCTACTGCTGGAATCTTTAACCTCATCATGGAGTGAACTGTCATCAGAAGGACACTTATAAGAATAAGAGCTGAGCTCAGCATCAATGTATGACTATTTATTATGATAGATAGGAGCAATGTTGCTATAGAGGAAATTTCTAGGCTTTTAAAAGCTGTAGTGGCGAGTTCTTTACCGGAATTTTCTTCCAGCCATTGAGGTGCAAGGTTTTTCAGGTCATTATCTATGTTAAGTAAGAGCGGTGCTGTTAGAATTGTAGATAAAGGGTAGCCCGTAAGTGGGTTTATACACATCGACCCAAGCGTTATAGACAGGAAATTTACAATCATCGAATTATGCGGCTTTAATCCTCTTATTATTGAGAACGCGTATAAAAGAGAAAAGGCAATGCAAATAATGGCATTTACGAGAGGAGTGAATACTGCAGATGTCGCGAAAAGAATCACTGCATAGATTTCAGGAATAATTTTTGCTCTTAGAATAATATTCCCTCCATTTTAGGTTTTCAGTCCCGCTTTTGGAACAGGAACTTCTTTTAAAGCCCTCTCTATTATATCTTCGGGTTTTATGCCTTCTGTCTCTGCTTCTGGTTTTAATCGGATTCTATGAATGAGGGCTGGTATAGTAAGCTCTTTTATATCATCTGGTATGACGTAGTCACGTCCATTTATTAGGGCCAGAGCCCTAGAGCCTTTGTAGAGTGAAATACTACCTCTTGGGCTGGGGCCAGAAAGTACATCTGAGTTTTGGCGTATGCGGTTAATTATCTCGATTATATAGTTCTTGACGGCGTCAGAAACGTATACCCTTTTGGTAAGTGATATGATTTCCAGTACTTCGTTTGGAGTTATAACTGGTTCCGTACGGAATTCCTCTATGAGATCTATATTATCTATTATTGAAATTTCTTCCTCAGGGCTCGGCAGGTCACTCCAGCATCTAAACATGAATCTATCCAGCTGTGTTTCGGGGAGTGGATATGTTCCTGCTCCTCCATAGGGTATTTGGGTTGCAATCACCATGAACGGTTTAGGTAATTCGAAAGTCTGCCCCTCTATACTTACTCTGCCTTCTTGCATAGCTTCGAGCAGAGCGGCCTGAGTTCTTGGCGACGCTCTGTTGAGTTCATCAGCGAGCAGTATATTTGTGAAAACAGGACCCTTAATTAGTTTTGATGATCCATCTAGGCTATACATGTAGAACCCGATTATATCGGACGGCAGCATATCGGGCATCATTTGTACTCTTTTAAACTCCATGCCTATAACTTGAGCAAACGTTCTGGCCAATGTTGTTTTTCCAGTACCGATATGCCCTTCAATTAGTACATGTCCTTCGCTTAGGAGTGCTATCAGAAGCAATTTTTTCTCATAATCTTTTCCCACTACAACCTTGGATATTTCTTTAAGTATGCTTCTTATCTTTTCATTTGCCTCTTTCTGATCCATATCTTTTTCCACCCTTTTGTAATGGTTTTAGGAGGATGATTACGGTTATCAGTACTAATATGAAGGAAATAGGGGGTGTTAAGGCGATATCGCGTAGGTATCTGAGAGCGTCTTTAGCGTCGTCGATTGCTGTCCTTGGCAGGTGTGAAATATCGAAAAGAACGTGTAAGGGTTTTCCGTGTACGTTTATGAGGTTTGTTAGGAATTTTTGATTATCCTCCATATCGATCATGGAGTTTATTATGATGCTAGGATCGGAAATTAGTATCAGTGATCCATTTCCAAAGTCTTTTTTGGCTATAACGGGGAGGGGGCCCATGGGTTCATTTGATGTGTATTTTCCATCATCATTTAGATCCAAGAAGCTAAAACTAGAAGACCAAGCCAAAACTTCGACATCAGATGTGTTGACGAGGGCCGTTGCGTGATTAAAAAGTACGGTTGTCACGTTCTGGAAGATTGTGTGATTTGAGAATATGCTTATTTTGGGGAACCATTTATTTTTGTAGTTAAAGAGGGGATCCAGGAGGGGTTTTCCTGAGAATCTTACACTTAAGTTTAGATACTCCAACAACTCATTTCCATACCCGTAGTCGTCCATAAGAACCAGTATACCTCCCTCGGTTAAGAAACTTTTCAGCGTTTCAAGCTCCCACGTGTCATAATGCGTGTATGGAATTGTTAGTAGCATTACAGATTTGGCATTTGAGGGGATGTCTTTCAGAGAATTTATTATTGTAGCATTTGATGTCTTTACGAACTTGCTTGAGCCGTTCCAGAAGGAGTTATCCGGTTTAAAGTCTCCTGTTTGGGGGTAGAACCATATTATAGATGCAGATAGGATCAAAGATGCGAGTAAAGTTATTGCGAGTACTTTAAGTAATTTCACTCTCCAGTCCCCCTCTTAATATCTTCTAAGAGGTGCCTTGCCTCTTCTATTTCTTTTTCTGAGGGAGGGTGCATCGAGTAAATAGATTTTTCGACAATAAAAGTCAATTTGGAGAAGGGCTTGTAAGTTTCCTTAAGGTCTGAGGATACCAGTTTTAGGATTTCTCTTAAAGTCATATATGGTTCAATTCTCAGGTTTAATTTTCTGAGTAACGTCTTTAAGGCCTCTTCGTATATTTTAACTACCATCCTTACGTTTTTTTCCAAAACTTTAATCTTCATTTCGCTCGGAATAGTTTTATGGGGCGGTTCGACTTTCACCGGCAACTCCTCTTTTCTAGCTGGCTTCTTGATGGTGAATCTCTTTTTAGGGAGGGCCAGAAACCCGAATGTAGCAGCAAACATAAAAAGCAATCCCATATTTACGATATTTATTTTCACGATTCGAATTGTGATTTTTTCTTCAGAGAACCACGGTTCTACTGGTTTAATAAAGATCTCGATTTTTTCGTCCATAATGATGGAGGGGAAGAATTCTACATTGATATTGATCTTAAAGGATCCATGATCATCCGGTTTTGTCGTAAAGATTCTGTCTTCACACATTATTATTATTGTTGCATTAGAAAATGGGCCTTGTTCCCATGATATATTACCCTTAATTGTCATTGTTAATGGTGCGAATACGAGGTATGGCGCATCTAAGTGAACGTGTAACGGTAATTTCGTCACGGCGAATGTTATGTTTACAGATGCCCCAGAGTGTGTTTTATTCGGCTTTACATGTACTGTCAATTTATGCAGGCCGACAGAAATATTAGGATTTAAGGTGACAGAGACGTTGAAAGTGCCATCTGGATTTGAGAGGTCCTCTACTAGGAGTTTATTATCAATAAATATTTGGAAGAGTTTTTTCCCCGGTGTTGTTTGATTTTCCACACGTATTATTCCGGTGACATTTATGGGAAGGCCGGGATGGGCATCGCCCATTATTGTTACATTGACGAAGGTTTTGAAGAAGAGGAGTTGCACGGTGACCTGAGGACTTTTAGAACCCAAAAAGTGGAGTTTATCGTCGTCGGACGGCACAAATAAGGCTCTAAAGGAGATACTATTTGTATAGATATACGGTAGTTTTACTATCACCTCGTAATTACCATTACTATCGGTTGTGACGTTCTGTAGGGGGACTTCATTCAAGAGGATGGTAATCTGCCGACCTGGGAGCGCTCCTCCGCTCCATGACAAGGTGCCATATAATTTTACGAAACTTCCAACAAATGCTTTAGTTGTATTGCAGTACAGGAGAAGAATTGTTTCATTAAGGTTTCTTTCGTTTATTTCGTGGACGCGTTCTTTAAGATCGTTTAAGAGGCTTTTATACTTGTTTAATAGGTCTTCTAATTTGACGAGAAGTTTATCAAGTTTGTCTTTGAGGTGTATTTCCATTGCAGACTGCAGATTAAGCCTCAAATAAAGGGTTTCTACAGCATCTTTTATTTCTCTCAGAAGAATCGTTGCAGATCTTGTTAGGTTTTCAGCTTTTTCTATTAAGGGAATGGAGTCGTTGAGCAACATTTGATCTAATAGTATTTCAGCTTGATGTAATGTGGTCTTTAATTCTTGTAATATGTCGATGAGTCCTGCTGAGAGATTTGTAAGTCTCCAAATGGTGTATTTGAGGTCTTCAGACACGGTGATCTTGTTTAATTGCGCTAATAACGTTTTAGCATCATCATAATTCTCTGAAGCGGCAAATTCGGAGATATTAACGAAGAGCATGAGAATTCCAGTTGTATCTGTTCGTTCTTGCGCAGTATTGGGGTCTTCGTGGGGAATATAAGTTAGGTTATTAGGATATTGTGCAGTGATTACAAAGTGGAGAGATGATACTATCAATAATCCAATCACGGTAAGTATGAGGAGCCCCTTCACGATTCTCTCCCTAAACGATTATTGTTCAATTAATTTATGCATTAGCTACGTTTGGAATATAACTTTTACACGAAAAAAGCAATGACTGGACTTTTACATTTTAACACTGATATTATCCGAAATAATTTGGTTAGTGGGTGAGTGGAGGAAAATGCGGTTTTAGAAAAGGATGCTTAATATCCTATTAATTACTATGTATATGAATATCGCAAACAACACAAAGCCTAAGCAATTTAGCATTTTTTCTGTCTTATTTTTAAAGGGAGAATGTAATGACGTAATAATAAAGTACTCCAGCACGAGTAACGAAAAGTATAGATCAAGTCTATTTTCTCCGTACATTGAAAACACTACTATCGTTAAAGTGAACACCGCTGCTAATGATAAAAGGTATCGATCGTGGGGTTTCATGTACTCACCCGAGGAATTTCAATTTTACTATCATTTTTCCGCGTCTTTTTTCCTCGTTATGAAGCATAATGGGTTTTCCTGAGGCCTCAGCTATTATGGAGGCTATAATGGTTGTTAGAATACTTCCTAAGGTTTTATTTGCAAGTAATTGATGTTCACAGAATTTTGGTTTTAAGGCCTCTATTATTAGTGTATTATCACTTTCTTCGACGTATATTTTATCAGCAAGCTCCATCTTATTGGCAATTATGGAGTTCAATAAGCCTTCTATATCGCTTATTGTTGAGGTTGTTGCTATTTCATTATTTCTGGCGACTATAGAGCCGGGGGTTGCTATAAGTATGCCTAAGTCTTCTGTACCTCTTCCGTATTTAACTATAAATCTCCTTGGTATTTTAGAGGTGATTTTTGCGTCGAGTGGGGTGTTTTTCAATGGAATGAGCGCTAGCGGTCCCTTTTCGACCATCGATGAAGGTAAGTAAATGGCATTGCTTTTAAGTCCCATTTCCTCTATTAAAGCGGAAATATTCTCCAAACTGCTTTCAAACATTAGATTACTTATATCTGGAGGGCCGATCGGAGAGCCTATGCCTATTGCTATAAGTACGCATCCAATTATTATAGCTGAAACGCCGAGTGACGTAAGAGGTGTAGAGGAGAGAACAAAATAAGATACTGTACCAAATAGTGATCCAAAGATGATCATGCAAAATCCGATGGTAATATAAGCGTTCACTTTCATGTTTTTACACCCTCTTGCAGAATCCAATTAACTTCCAACGATATAAAATTATCAATCGCATTTGAGGAATGTTTATTCCTTAATTGTAGTAGAGAGGATCTCCGCTACTAGTATTCTGAAGAGGCCGAATTTTGTGATTAGTTTAAGGTTACTAATTAAGGTTTTTATTAAAAGTTACTCTCTAAACTAGGGCCGTTTTCATAATTTTAATTGAGGAGGGGCGCCCCTGCTTTATTAAAAACTATTTGGAGAGATATTGTAGATGATGACAAGGTTTTGTTTTATAATTTGAAGGGAGGATGGCCTCTTGCAAAACTGTGATGTGGCCTCCAGGATGGCTATAGGGGTAGCGTCGGTGGGTTTTTGGCGGGTTCGTGGAAATGAAAACGTTAAATATTGTTTTCCTTTTTTCTAGGGTGGAGTGGTTCTCATGTCGATAAGCTCCGACCTTTATGAGTTCATTGTGAAGGTAATTGAGGATAAGGTTAAGGACATAAAGGTGACGAGGGAGGAGTTCGATAGGCTATCAAGGGAGGTCAGCAGACTGTCCGAAAAGATAACCGAACTGGCGGAGGCGCAGAGGAGAACGGAAGAGCAGGTGGGACAGCTGGCGGAGGCACAACGAAAGACGGAGGAGAGGCTGAACGAACTCGCGGAAGCGCAGAGGAGGACGGAGGAGCAGGTGAGACAGCTGGCGGAGGCGCAACGAAGGACGGAGGAGAGGCTGAATGAGCTCGCGAGGCGCGTGGACCAGCTCGCGGAGGCGCAGAGGAGGACGGAGGAGCAGGTGAGACAGCTGGCGGAGGCGCAGAGGAGAACCGAGGAGGAGGTTAGGAAATTATCGGAGGCGGTCAGAGAGCTGAGGAAGGAGGTTGGGAGGCTGAGTGCGGTTATAGGGTTTGGGTTGGAGGACATTGCGAGGGTAATGGTTCCGGGGTGGCTTGAGCGGCATATGGGAGTGTATGTTGAGGAGTTACGTCCCTCGTTTATAGTGGTGGACGGGGAGGAGGTGCAGATCAACCTTTTCGGCGTGGGGCGGAGAGGAGACAGGGAGGTAATAGTGGTGGGGGAGTGTAAGTCCCGGATTTACTCCAGTGAGGTTAGAAGCTTTGCGCGGACGCTTGAGAAGGTGAGGAGGGCGTATCGCGGGAGGGAGATTGTGAGCTTTCTGTTCGGCTTTCTGGTTCACCCCAGCGCCCAGAAGGACGCGGACAAGTTGGGCATAAAGCTTATAGCGACGTATATGCGTTGACCGAATTTTTGGGATCCTCGAAGTCTTTTTGTTTATCACTTTGAGCGAAATTACTTGGTAATTCTGGACGAATTTGTTTTTGGCGGGATTGGCAGGATTGGCACTGTTTTAGCAGTCCTAAGACGTGGGGGAAAGGCTACTTTTCTGGTGACAATTTTTTTAACTCCTCGTGTTGACGATATAATCACGTTTTTTGGAGGAGAAAGCGTTAAAGGGGATACGGGTGGAAGAGATGTTATTTTTGCGTTACTATCGCCAGTATTTCCCATTTTACAGAGGGATTTCTTGATTCTGCAGGAGGGGAAGGAGTATGGAAGGGTTGCGGTGGTGCGCGAGGAGGACAG
>Ga0180300_10001485_pt1 | contig 10841 bp, 13 predicted proteins | sample GuaBasSediGuay15_FD_121798 | JGI IMG/M metagenome (GOLD analysis project Ga0180300, IMG submission 121798) | Subseafloor sediment microbial communities from Guaymas Basin, Gulf of California, Mexico - Guay15, Core 4569-2, 21-24 cm | ecosystem: Environmental > Aquatic > Marine > Hydrothermal... | reverse complement strand
GTAATGGCCCTAAAGCTCTCCGAACCGCTCAATGAAATCCCTGAAAACCTTTTCGAGGGACTTAAAGTAGTATTAACCAGGTCTTCTTCAGTAGCATCCTCAAGACATGCTGCTATAGCTGCATACAGAGCACTAAGAGCATTTAAGGAGGGGAAAAACATTACTAGAAATTTAGAATCTGAAGTAGCAGTGTGTCTAACAGGTGAAAGGCAAATTCACAAAGCATTAAAACGAACAAATCCGATAGGAGCTGACAAAGTGGTCTCCATCGTTGTTTCAGCTCAACCAATGGAATGGAACAAGCTTTCCGCTAAGGTATGCGAAACCCTTAAGGCAGCTGAAATCGATGAATTTGGTCCTTTACAAGAATTGGCAAAGGATTTTGGGGTAGAAAACATTCTATCATGCTCAGAAAGATTAGAACTAATTATAGTGGAGAAATCAGCCTTGGTTGAGCTTGAAAGATAGCCCTCACTTGAAGGATCAAATTAAAAGATCTAAGGAGAAGACTATCCACGTGATGCAATTGTCCTCCGACGAAAGTATGCAATATGCCCAAGCAAAATATAGAGAACTTGTCGGCAAGATTGAGTCTCTAAGAACTCAGATTGCAACCCTTGAGATGGACTTAAGGTCCATAGATGAGGCTCTAAGGAAATTAGAGAAGATAAAAAATGACACCGAAGTATACGAACGTGCAGGACACGTTTTCATTAAAAGAAACAAGGAAGAGCTTGTAGAGGATCTGAAATCCAGAAAAGAGCTGACGGAAACGCTTCTTGAAAGATACAAAAAGGAAGAGTCCGAAACCAGAAAAGAGCTAAAACAACTACTCGAGAGTCTCGGCCTCGTTTAAACACTTTAATACAGCGCGGATGAAGTTCTCCTCCTCGCCCTCTGGAATATAGCCACCAGCAGCATGCTTATGCCCGCCTCCAATTCCTCCCACCCTGCCACACCCCTTCCTCATAAGATGATCTAAATTTATTCCAGCCCTAATTCCGTTGTCTGTTAACCTTGCAGATATCTTTATAGCAGCATCGCTCTTCGTTAGACCTATTACCATGAGGTACTCTCTCGAAAACTTGCTTTTTGCAATGATAGATGTGATAGTTCCTATCATAGTATCCTTAATAGTCTCTCCACCTAGCAAAAAGAGAACACCTTCTTCCTTTCTAGTTATCTTGCCTGAATCTTCCATTATCTGAGCCAATGCTCTTGCTAGGGTTTTTCTGTAGTCGGATAAGGTTTGTAGGGCTGATTCTAGAACCGACCCCCTAAAGCCCATTGCCAGCGCAATGCCTAAGTCGGGCCTTCCCATTCTACCACAGGCGTTCAAGAGAGTTGAAAGACCATTTAATTCTCTAGCTGGCGAACCAACTGGTTCAGAAACTGCTAAATAAACTTCTCCAAAAAGATTCGTTAGTGCTGAGAGACCACTTTCTCCTTTAGAGACGATTTGCTTCACAATTTCATTGAAAAGTTCTCTTTTTTGATCAATTGTTAAATCTGAGAGCCTTGTAGGCCTATTTTCTATTTTTAGTGGTATCTTGAGTCGTTCTAATAAATTCACAGCATCTTTAGCTTCTTGAAATAGTCCTAGGAGAACTAAGTCATAGGTTCTCTGAAGGGCTGGAACCAAGGGATAGTCAGGCCCTCCGAAAAGCCGCAAATCTCTCTTAACTTCCAAAAAGCCTAGCTTCTTCGCTAACTCAATATATTTAGAATTTATGCCTGAAAAGCCATTATCGCCAGCCTGTTGGTCTCCTAAGGCTCCAGTGATTGCCATGATAACGCTTTCATCGTCCCCTCCAACAAGGTGTCTGTAAACGAGGTAGGCAACGCCTGCACCACTTATCTCATAACTCCCATTTATCCCATCATCAAAGGGATTTAACACGTAAAGTGGTGGTTCTTTTCTTATCACTTTGACAGGAGGATGGTGATCTAATATGAGAACCTTTTTCTTATCCTCAGATCCCAAGACTTCCTGAATCTCCTTTAAGTACCCTGCTCCCAAATCTAAGTACACGAAAAGCCCATATTTCTCGGACATAATCTCAGAAATTAGATCTTTGCTAAGGAACTTTACCGGAGAGAGATGAAAAGGAACTTTCAACCTCCTTAAAGCACGTGAAATTAAACCCCCAGCACACAACCCATCGGCATCGATGTGAGTAATTATCCTTACGGGAGCCTTTTTTCCTACTTCATAAATGAGATCTGCTATCTTCTTGGCCTTAGAATTTAGTGAGTTCCATGCCTTATCCAAATCTTCCATTTAGGAGAATCCCTCTCACGTTATGATCATTTCTAACATGCTTGGATCATATCTCCAATCCTCAGGAAGTTTTCCTGTTTTCTTATAGTATTTAACTAGTCTCCTAATTTTCGACTCGGTAAGTTGAAGCCCTCTTTTGGAATGAAAGTCTTTTCTGTGGACCTCGAGATGCTTCCTAATTTTATACGCCTTTTTCATTAGAGAGAGCAGATCTTCAGGTATTTTCTGGGCAACACCCTGTTCCTCTAATATATCAGTTATCCTTTTACCCAAGACCTGTCTGACGGAGGGTATTCCATATATATCCCTCAAAATCATGCCGATCTGACTTGGAGGGACTCCCCTCCTTCCCATTTTAACAATCAATGAGATAATGTCCTCTGGGTTCATCGAAACCCATTCTGGCTTTTCTTTGCCAGAGAAGTATCTATGTGGTTCTTCTTCTCCTTTTTCCAAGGGGCTCACCTAATCCATCCCATCTAATTTCAGGCTTTTTTAACTTTTCTTGAAAACCAAGAAGCCATTAACTCTAGGGATTTCCTCCTATGAGAGACCAAATTCTTTCTCATACCTAGTTCAGCATATGTAAGCCCGCCCATATCCTTGGGGATGAATATAGGATCAAATCCCCATAAAGTCCCCCGAGCAGAATCAGCAATATATCCTTGGGTCTCGCCGCGAAATGTGTAAAGCTTGTCCTCGATGACAAGACCGATAACTGATCTAAAGGTCGCTTCTCTTTCCTTGATGCCCTTCATTAACCTCAATATTCCTTCATTACCTATCGTCCTAAATACATAGGAAGAATAAGGTCCGGGAAATCCTTTCAGAGAATGAATAAACAATCCAGCGTCTTCGATAAAGAATGGCTCCTCAATTTTCTTCTTTAACCATCTTAGAGAGTGCAGAACAACTTCTTCAAGGGTATCGGCCTGAAGCTCTGGATACTTTAGGTTAACCCACTTTACTTCAATTCCATATTCCTCCAATATTGTCTCAGCTTCTCGAAACTTATGGGGGTTTGACGTGACAAATTTGAGCTCGTCCAACTCACATCACCTTGTCTTGTACCTTCCTCTTCTCTCTATTGATTTGAGCCTAGCTAACACTTCCTTAGCTCTCTCTCCAAACTCCTTGGAATACCCTTCGATGAACCTATCCATTATAAAATCCAGCCTTTTAGGATCAATAGCGGCAATTGATTGCTTGAATACATGTAAGTCCACTGCTCTGTCCTCACAATCCTCAGAAAATTCAACAAGGCCGAAGTCTATGAGACATATCTTCTCTTGATTCATAAGAATGAAATTCACTCCAGTGAGATCGTTGTGAACTAGTCCAGCTTTATGAAGCCTGCCTACTATAACTCCTAACAAGTTAGAAATCATAGCTAGATCTTCATCTCTTAACTCCACTAGCAGATCCCTGAGGGTTATTCCGTCTACCTTTTCCATGACGATCTCGTATTCATGAATGTCTAAGATAGAGGGACAAGGAACCCCAAACTTCTTGGCCCTATGAAGGGCTTTTGCTTCCTTAGAGGTTCTCCTCTTCCTAAGAAGAGAATCCAATTCAGGGATCCTATAGTCTTTCTTTATTCTAACCTTCTTAACAGCAGGAATCCCAAAGAAATCTATTTCGTAGATCTTTGCTTCTGCACCGCTGGCTATTAACTTTTCCATCCATATCTACCTCTTAAGGGTACAAACGCAACGTCAGCCACCTCTCTAATGTTGAATTTCTCTTCATCTATTTTATCAGCAACCACAAGCTTTTGAGCGAAGAATAAAGCTTGAGCGAAGCCAATTGGAATAACAATTCTTCCTCCTATTTTTACCTGAGCCATCAATGGCTTAGGAAGGGAGGGGGCTGCAGCAGTTACGAGGATCCTATCAGCCTTGATATTTAAGGGGAACCCAGAACTTCCGTCGCAATGAAGGACGCTTACTCTATCAGCATATCCAGCCTCCATGATATTTCTCCATGCTTTTACGGCAAGACTCCTATGGATCTCTGCTGAATATACGTGACCCCACTTTTCCATCGGCGAATCCTCGGGTGCAACTATCTCCGCCACGGTAGCAGCATGGTACCCGCTTCCAGCTCCTACTTCGAATACTATCATCCCCTCTTCCAACTTGAGGAGCTCGTTCATCATAAACACCATGTCTCGCCCGGATCCCTTCAAAGGATCCGTGTGGCGCACTTATGGTCTGACCCTCCCCTATTGGAAGAGGGGTATCGTCGTAGGCATACTCCCTCTGTCTTAACGGAACAAACTTTTCCCTTGGAACTTTCATGGCCGATCTCTTTACAGAATCAGATCTGATGATTCCTTGCTTAACTAAGCTTTCAACTAATCTGGCACGCCTTTCGGCATACTTCTCTTCCCTCTTGTCCATCTTGCTTTTTATGTTAGGGTAAGAGATAACTTTGTTGGATTGATCAAGGAGATTATACGAGCCAAAGGACATCCAAACATAACTGGTAGACATGAGACAACGATTGAGGTAACCAGAGATCCTGAGATATCACCAAGAGCCGATTGTATAATCGGAGTAATGGCGGACAAAGCTGTGAAACACATCTCTCCTGAACTAAAGGAACATTTGCTGGCCGGAGGCAAAATAGAAGTCATGATCTCAGTTGAAGACAGCCTCTTCTCCTTTGAAGCTAGAGGATCTCCTAAGCTAAAGTTGTTATCGGACAAAGAAATTGTCTTCAGAAAATCAACGTATGTAGATGAACGTACAATAGCTATAGAGGCAACAGCAGCAGCTAAAGATGTTCCAAGACCTATGATAGAGATGCTAAAGAAGGGAAAAAGCCTTTTGATAGAAATAAGAGCGTTATAGGTTTATTTCAGGATTTCCAAGTGCCCAGTGATTTTATCTATCTTCTTCTCTTCGTAAGGTCCTATGGCAACTGCTGTGAGGGTTCCAGGAGGTAATTCTGTTAAACCAGCGTCTCTAATTAATGCCCTTGGCATGTTCATCGATTCAGCTTTCTTGTAGATCTCGATTAGCTCTATCTCGCTTGCTGCCAGTATCACTTTCTTAGCTCCTTCATTCCTCCATGCCTGCCATATGTTAGGAACCATTTTTCTAGCCGCTTCAGAAGCCTCGCATGCTGCATGAGCAGCCTGAGCAGCCGTTTTTCCTTTACTCATTTTCACATCGGCATTAATCACAATTACCTGCTTATATTTGGTGGAACATCCTCCAGATACCATTGATATCATCTCTCCAGATTTGTTTTTATCCTTAGACCAAAGTAAGATAATATGACGCCTAATGGGGGTTAAGATTAGTGACCTTGTTATAGCTCACAGGATAGATTTAGAAAAACTTAGAGGAAAATCTGTAGCCATTGATGCGTTCAATGCGATGTACCAATTCTTATCAATCATAAGGCAAAGAGATGGAACTCCTTTAATGACCAGCAGCGGGGAGATAACGTCTGTTCACTCTGGCGTTTTTTACAGGACAGCAAAACTCCTAGCAACAGGCATCATCCCAGTTTATGTGTTTGATGGAGAACCACCTCCTTTCAAAAGAAAAACCGTTGAAGAGAGGGAAGAGGTAAGAAGAGAAGCTATGGAGAAATGGCGAGAGGCTTTAGCCGCAGGGAGATTGGAAGATGCTAGAAAGTACGCACAGGCTGCTCTGTCCTTGACTTCAGAGATGATAGAGGATGCCAAAAAGATCCTTGAATACATGGGGGTTCCCATAGTCCAAGCACCAAGCGAGGGAGAGGCCCAGGCGGCCTATATGGCTAAAAAAGGCGATGTGTGGGCAGCAGGATCCCAGGACTATGACTCTCTTCTCTTTGGTTCTCCAAGACTCGTTAGGAACCTAACGTTCTCTGAGAGAAGGAAATTACCAGGAGAGCAGAGATATGTAAAAGTCTATCCCGAAGAAATCTTGCTCAAGGAGGTGCTTGATAACCTAGGGATCAGTAGAGAGCAGCTGATAATAGTTGGAATACTCGTTGGCACCGACTACAATCCTGGAGGGATCAAAGGGATAGGCTGTAAGAGGGCTCTAAAGTTGGTTGAAGAGCATAAAACACTTGAAAAGGTTCTCTCGCACGTAAAATGGGAGTTTGAAATCGAACCAATGGAGATTTTCGAGTTCTTCTTGGAACCTCCAACCTCAGATGACTACGATCTAACCCTAAGACCGGTTGATGACGAAAAGCTCTATGATTTCATGGTTAATCAACATGAATTCTCTCCGAAAAGAGTAGAAAAGACATTAGAAGAGCTTAGAAAAAGTAGAATACAATCAGAAGGTCTAGAAGCCTGGTTTTAATTTCTCAATCTTCATCTGAGAGCACATATCTGTGCTTGCGTCCCTCTAATAGTTCAATAACGAGGGTTCCCTTCTTACCTCCTCTAACAGTTCTAATCTTTCCTGCTGCTTCTAACTTAAGCAATGCCTCTGAGATCTGGGGAAGGGATATCCAAGGGTTTTCGGAAACAATTCTCTCGTATAACTCTTTATCCGTAATTCCTTCTTCCCCATATTTCTTAAGGAAACCGTAAATTACATACCAAACAGGGAGAGACGTGCTTGAACTAGTCATTACAACTCACATCCTAGAAGTCCTACCTATCTCAACACTGCTTACCCCTTCCACGTTCTTTATGCCGTCTAACACCTTTGTGGTTATCTCCTCCTCCTCGGGGGCTCGTATGAGGAGATTAAGAGCTTCTATACCAAAGGCTATTGGAACCTTGTTAAAGTCAAGGAGCTCAGCATTGCTTACCGAAAGGGAATCCCTTATCGATTCCAGCACCTTCTCATGATCTGTTTCAACTTCCAACAGAACGCGTATTTCCATCAGAACACTACCCATACTTATCAACCTCTAAGGGCCTTCGAAACCACACACGGGACATATATAACAGTTTGCTTGTTGCCTGCAGATCTTGCAGCGCACTATGGTGGCTTCGCCGCAGTTTGGACAGGAGAAGACCACTAGTGAAGGCTGATAGGTTACTCTCCTTCCGCAGGATGTGCAGTATAATTCTTCTCCGGACATCACTGACCCTCCGACCTTGAAAGGTTAGGTCAGGTTTCCTCCTTAAATAGATTCCTGATCCTCAACACATACGTCTTTCCAAAGACTTCTTTCTCTAATATGCCCCTACTCACAAGCTCATTTACCATTCTACTTACCTTTGGGCGAGAGAAGCCCGTCAACTCTGGGAGATCTTCCTGCTTCACTTCTTTATTCTTCCTAATTATTTCTACCAGAGTTCTCTCATCCCTCGTTAAGAAGCTCATCAACAGGTCGGTTGGAGATCTCTTCCTCCCTGAAATTATGAGATATGACAGGATTGTACCTGTAAACAGACCGACAATCATTCCTAGAGCCCTTTCTCTGAGCCATAACAGCGCTTGCTGAAGTGAACTCTTCTTGGGAGCTTCTACGGTTGTAATATTCAGTTCCTTTATTACATAGCCTTTGTTGATTAATTCAGCGACCTCCTCCTCAATTAAGGAATCATCTAAAACGTACACCGTCTCGAGGTTCGGCATGTAATTTTCTAAAACTTTAAAGAAGTTCTCAGGAAGGCGCCCTTCAGTAGAGTAGATTATTGGAGCCAGATACGTCGAAGATAAAGAAAGAGCTGGAATGTAGAGTTCCCTCTTCTGTCCGTCGACTACAACTAACTCTCTACTGTCAGCCCAGAAGCCCCTTATTATCATTTGAAGGGAGGTGTCTGCCCTCGTGGCGCCCCCCACCCTGTCCACATCTATCCTCATGGACTTCAGTATTATCTCAAAGCCTCTGGGAACCGCCATGGAGTCACCAACGATGAGAACAGACCGTCTCGCCTCAGATAGGCTGGTCAAAACCCCGATAACTTCCTCTTCATTCACCTCTTTATACAACGTAAGCACGGGCACCCTTTCCTTCATGGAGAAAGCCATGGCCAACGTCCAATCCGCATATATATCGCCTCGGACAACGATGGCCCCATACGTGGGGCCCTGAGGTTGCTGCGTGCTGACTTTTAAGGCTGGGAGGACCGCTAGAACTAAGACCAGGCATGCTAGCGAAGCTTTCTGTAACTCCATTGTACCCCTCACCATAGTCTCCACTTCCAGCTAAAAAGGAATTATGGCGGGCCCGGCGGGACTCGAACCCGCGACCTACGGCTTTCTTCGACAAGGCCTAGGAGGCCGTCGCTCTAATCCTACTGAGCTACGGGCCCGATGGTAGGAGAGACCTAGGGTTTATTTAAGTATTCATGCCGAACAACTCTTGAGATGGATTTCTCACCGCTAAGGGGCTTTAGAGTACTGCTGCCCGAGGAAGCGAGAATCCTTCAGAGGGTAGAGGATACGCTAAGAACGGTATTTACTCTCTATGGGTTCGAGGAAGTCGTATTGCCGACCTTAGAACCGTTTTCCCTTTTCGAGAGGAAGTCTGGAGAGGAAATAGAGAAGCACATGTACACCTTCACCGATTTTGGAGGCAGAAAAGTGGCGCTAAGGCCAGAATTCACCCCATCAGCAGCCAGGCTCTTCGTTCAGAGGGCTGGAGAGCTAAAACTGCCTGTCAAATGGAGCTACTTCGGAAGCGTGTTCAGGTACGATGAACCCCAGAAAATGAGGTACAGGGAGTTCTGGCAGGCAGGTGTCGAGCTAATAGGCGCATCTTCCGTAGAGTCGGACCTTGAGGTTATATCCCTGGTAATCGACTCGATGTTGGCTTTGGGCTTTAAGGATTTTAGGGTTGAAGTAAACGACGTTCGGATCTTCAGGGAAATGTTAGGGCAAGAGGGATTCAACCCTGACCAACAGTACAGGGTGATGCTGGTCATCGATAAGAGGAACAAGGTTTCTGAGGAAACGTTTGAACGAGATCTTTTAGCAGCCCTCGATGGCAGAAAAGAGCTCTTCGATAGGATAATGTTCGTTTTAGGCTTGAGGAAAAAGTCCCCAGGAGAGTCTCTTGCAATACTGGAGGAGCCCAAACTGAGGCAGGTCATAGAACGCTTAATCAAGCTCTTCGACCTTGGAAAGGAGGTAGGATTAAGTAAGTGGATTCTCTTTTCCCCAAACATCGTTAGGGGCTTGGCCTACTACACAGGCATGGTTTTCGAGGTTTTGGTAGAGGGAATACCCTACTCGGTTTGCGGGGGAGGAAGATATGATAATCTCATAAGCCTGTACGGAGGACCAGACATCCCATGCGTGGGCATGTCTTTTGGCGTCGATCGTCTTGTTGAGGCAGCGATGGAAAAGAGGATAATTAAGGTAGGGGAAAGGAGACCTGTCTTCGTCGCCTACATCGGACAGGAGCTGAAACCTCTTGCCCTTAAGACAGCAAGGGATCTTCGAATGGCTGGGATAAAAACCGACGTGGAGTTAAGGGAGAGACCTTTATCCAAACAACTGGAATATGCTAACAAAAGAGGATGTAAGCTAGCGGTTTTGCTTGGAAAAAGGGAGCTTGAAAGGAAGGCAGTAAAGATAAGGGATCTAGATAGCGGTGAGGAGTTAGAAATTCCTCTAGATAGGCTTATAGAAGAAATAAGGGGAAAACTTGCGTAAAAATGAATAGGCAATAGTCTACTTCTTTTGATTCTATGTCGGAATATTAAAATAAGCCAAGTCAATATCTTTGTAGGATAAGCCGGGGTAGCCGAGTGGTAAGGCGGCTGGCTGCAGACCAGCAGATCCCGGGTTCAAATCCCGGCCCCGGCTCTTTCAAGCTAAAATACCCTGTTTTGATTAATTACTTTGAAAATCAAGATGATATAAACAAAATCAACCTAAGTATCTCGTAGACCCAACTGCGGTCTTGCATAGAAAAAAGAGGGAAATTATAGGAATAAGAAGGAGTGGACCGGGCGGGATTCGAACCCGCGACCTCCGCTGTTCGCAAAAACGGCAAATCTCCGTTTTTAGTGCGAGAGCGGCGCGCTACCAGACTGCGCCACCGGCCCCACAGATTTCTCCTTTAGCCAAATAAAAAGTTATCAGCTTGCTTCATATCTAAGTAAGGCGGCTACTCCTCCAAGAGACTTTAACTGTTCGCCCCATTCAGTCTCGCTTGATATGACGATGACGTCTGCGGATATCGCTTCTGCTAAAGTAACGATGTAATCGATTATGTCCTCTTTCTCAACCTCAAAAGTTGTGGATCCACACTTCGGACAGGGCATGGAGTTATCCTTAGTTTCAAACTCTTCGGCCTTTATGAGCTTCTCTTCTTCAAAACCACAGTTCTGGCAAGTTCGTTTTACGTGTAGGTAATCCAAGTCGTTCAGGACGACTACCATCTCTGCCTGTCCGCTCATCAAAGACTGTAGCACGTCCTTAACTCCATAAGCCACTAGGTTTGGATTTCTCGCCAAGGTCCTGAAGATCTTATCTACAGCTTCCTTCTCTTCCACTAGAGCAGCGCCTTTCAGGACGTCCATAGATTTTTCAATGAGCTCCCTGAGTCCACCTTCCCCTGAGTACGAGAGGGGCAGGTTGGCAAGGATTTTCGATTTCAGGCGATAATCAAGATAATTCCCCTGTTCGAATAATTCCCT
>Ga0180300_10001484_pt1 | contig 10844 bp, 9 predicted proteins | sample GuaBasSediGuay15_FD_121798 | JGI IMG/M metagenome (GOLD analysis project Ga0180300, IMG submission 121798) | Subseafloor sediment microbial communities from Guaymas Basin, Gulf of California, Mexico - Guay15, Core 4569-2, 21-24 cm | ecosystem: Environmental > Aquatic > Marine > Hydrothermal... | reverse complement strand
TGGGAGAAAAAACGTTAAAATATCTCAAGGATCTAGCTGAAGAATCTAAGTACATAGGAGAAGTTAGAGGAAAAGGATTGATGATCGGAATTGAAATTGTCAAAGACAAAGAGACGAAAGAGCCATCAAAGGAATTAACAGCAAAGATACAGTTGAAATGTTTCAAAAAGGGACTTATAGTTTGGAAAGCTGGTCACTACGCTAATGTAGTGAGGTTTCTTCCTCCACTAGTGATTACAGAAGAACTTATGGAAAAAGGACTTGAAATATTTAGAAATTCATTAAAGGAAGTCGAAAAAGAGTAATCATTTACTTTCTATACACTACACAAATATCATTTTTAATCTTACAAACAATATAATTTGTTCTATCTTCTTTAAAATAAAAATGGCTTGAAAAATTATTTGGTTTTTTCTATGCTTCTTCTTCTCTTTCCATGTTCCCTGGAAAGATCATCCAGTAAAAAACTAACGTCCGCTGATATATGTGCAACCTTTTTTGAAACAGTTTCATAAAGCTCGCTTAAAAGCTCTTCTAACTCTACTAATTTACTAAGCTCAATCTCTTCACTCTCAATTACACTGTTTATCTTTGCCAACTTCTCACTTAGTTTTAATCCTGTTATAGTCTCTAGAGTCATTTCTGTAACCGTCCTTCTGCGAGTCTCCGTGAGTGAATCTTTTTCTTGTAGGGCTCTTTTACTAAAAGAGAAAAAAAGATCTTTTAGTTTTGTGTCCTCTACTTTTTGAGCTACTTTTTCGTAGAATTTTGAGATTTTCTCTTCCATATTTGTTAAAATTCCCATTAACTCACTGAAAGTATATTCTTCTTCACTGGTCATTCTGCTACCACCATCTTGTTACTACGACTTTTTTATCCGTGAAGAAGTCAACACAATCTATCTGGCCATGGAGAACACCAAAGAACGAGTCTTTCATACCTGCAAACGGGAAGAACGCCATAGGAGCAGCTATACCAATATTAATTCCTATGTTTCCTGCCTGCACCCTACGTCTAAATTCACGAGCCCACTTACCACTCGAGGTGAAAATGCACGCCTCATTTCCATAATTACTCTTATTGATCATTTCTATTGCTTCATCAAGGTTTTCAGCCCTTAATATACATGCAACAGGTCCGAAGATTTCCTCTTTGGCGATTGTCATGTCAGGTGTAACGTCGTCGAAAACGCTTGGACCTAGGAAGTATCCATTGGGATACTCTTCCACTTTTACATTTCTACCATCAAGTATAAGTTTGGCTCCTTCCTCAATGCCCTTTTCTATATATCCTATTATACGTTCCTTGGCTCTTTTTGTAACTACAGGACCCATATTTACACTTTCATCCAATCCATATCCTAATTTTAGTCTTGAGGCCGCCTCTACAAACTTTTTCTTTAAAGGTTCATATATATCGCCAACAGCAACTAAATTTGCGCCTGAAAGACATCTCTGACCAGTGTTTCCAAAGAACGAACTCATGAGAGTTGGAATAGCTTTTTCCAGATTCGCATCCGGCATAACTACTATAAAGTTCTTCGCACCAGCTTGAACTATAGCTCTTTTACCGTGTTCTGCAGCTAACTTATACACGTGTCGGCCAACTCGCGTTGAACCAACAAATGTCACACCTTTCACATCTGGGTGCGTTATTAATGTTTCTGCTACATCTTTGCTTCCATGCACAACATTTACAACTCCAGGAGGTAAGCCTACTTTTTCCATGACTTTCATTGTCCAATGCATTGGTACTGGTGTTATTTCGCTAGGTTTTATAACGACTGTACATCCTAGGACAATTGCATATGGCATAAACCAAAACGGCACAAGAGCTGGAAAATTAAATGGTCCAATTATTCCAAATACACCTAATGGTTCTCTAATGAGTGTTTCGTCGATGCCAGCTGCTATTTGATCCATATGTTCACCCTTAGATAGAGAGTATGCTACAGCGCATGCAGCTTCTACGTTTTCAATAAGTCTTCTCGTCTCGCCTCTGCTTTCATCTATGATTTTACCGTGGTTTTGTGTTGTTATCCGCGAAATTTCCTCAGCATGTTCTTCAAGTACGTTTTTAAGCTTAAAGAGATACTGTATTCTTGAGGGCATTGGGAGTTCTCTCCACTTTTCAAAGGCCTCTTTGGCAGCCTCTATTGCTCTTTCAACTTCTTCTTTCGTTGCAAACGGTACCTCTGCTATCACTTCATCTTTTGCCGGGTTCATCACGGGATGTACATCCGTAGACTCAGATTCCACCCACTCTCCATCAATATAAAGCTTCAATCTCCCGTAGTGTTTCTTAACTTCTTCTAAAACAACCATTTCTTCCCCTCCAAATTTTAACTGTTTAGATTAATTAATAAAAACAATTTGGAGTGTTTAATAGAGTTGGATAACTTTATTCCTCAACCTCTTTATCTGCGATTTTTAACACGTCGCTGAAGATCTCCATAGCTTCATCTACTTGTTCTTCCGTAATGATAAGCGGCGGTGCGACTATGAAGTGGCTAATCCATCCCAGTAGGTATAGTCCGCGTTTTAACATTTCTTTGCTAAGTTCAACAACTTTAAGTGGTTTTAAAGCAGCTTTATCAGCCCTGGTGTTGAAAGGCTTCTTTGTTCTCCTGTTTTTAACTATTTCTACAGCCCAGAAATGCCCAAGGCCTCTAACATCGCCGATACATTTATGTTCTTCCCAAAGCTCATGAAGCCTCTTCTTTAAATATTCACTTACCCTCTTAGGAAGACCGCTGGCTACAAGTTTCTTATATTCCTCTATGACCGTAGGAACAGGAGCTAGAGACATGGGATGTGCAGCATATGTATGTCCATGTGCAAGAAATCGTTCCTCGAAGTACTCTGCAATTTCACGTTTTGTTACTGTAACACCTAGAGGCATATATGCTCCAGTGCAACCTTTGGCCGTCGTTAATATATCGGGCACAACTTTCCAGTGATTTATTGCAAACCACTCACCAGTACGATACCATCCACTCATAACCTCATCAACGATGAGAAGAACATTGTTTTCGTCAGCGATTTCCCTTAAACGTGGGAAATATTCCTTTGGCGGAACAATTATACCATTGGTGCCAACCACCGGCTCCACGAAAATCGCAGCAACATTACCCTCGTTCTTAATCATATAGTCAACGTACTCAGCACATTGAATACTACAGTCGGGATATTCCAGTTTAAATGGACACCTATAGCAGTAGGCATCTGGTGCAAAAATTACGCCAGGTATTTTGCTAACTGGTTCAGCAAACCATCGCCTTGGATCTCCCGTTAAAGCTATACTTGCAGCGGTGGAACCATGATATGAGTGGTATCGTGAAATGATCTTATACTTGTTTTGCGACGAAAAGTATTGTCTAACAATTTTTATTGCTGCTTCGTTTGCCTCTGTACCAGAAGTGGAGAAGAAGAATTTCTCCAGACCCTTAGGCATAACTTCAAGTAAAGCTTTTGTAGCCTTTGCCTTAATCTCGCAAACGAATGAGGGAGCAATGTATGGTATTTTTCGTGCTTGTTCGCATATAGCTTCAATTATAGCTTTATTTTTGTGGCCAAGATTTGAGCACATAAGCTGTGAAGAAAAATCAAGATATCTTTTGCCCTCTGCATCATAAAAGTAGACTCCTTGAGCATCTGTGACAAATACAGGGGTTTTCCAATCTCTTTGCGGTCGCCAAGTACCATATGTGTGCTCCACTATTATCTTTATTAATTCATCCCCTTCACCCATTGTGGATTCCAGCCTTTAGAGATATTTTATAATTTGCATTGCTATTTATTAGGAAGTTTTCTATTTAAATCTTTTTAGTTAAGTATAATAACCAAAAATTTTAACCATTTACTAAACATTGTACAACCAACTTCATTATTATATAAACCTCAGATTCTGCTTGGGTGGGGGATGCTATTAATTGGGAGTAGCGCGCACTACGCTAAGGAACGATGATATGTTATCCTTTATCGGTAAAACTACTAGAGGGACCCCCTTATTCATAAATAAGATATTTCTTTCTGCAGACTTAAAGATAGCAACGGGCGTCGTAACACCGCATTTTCATGCAAGTTTTGGTGGGGGTTGCAAAAGTGTTTTACCAGGTGTTTCGGGCAGAATAACAATACTTAGAAATCATCGTTTTGATATGGTAGCTTATGAAAAAGCAAGATATGGCGTAACCGATGGTAATCCAATTTATGAGGATATTGTGGAGGCAGGTGTAAAAAGTGGATTACGTTTCATTATAAATACGTCTGTGGATTCTATGAAAAACTTAACGCATATTTTTATGGGTGAACCAGTAAAAACTCACAAAAAGGCCACAAAAATAGTTACTAAAGATATTAAGGTTGAATTTAGCGATCTTTTTGATATAGTTATTACGAGTAATGGTGGATACCCGCTCGACAGGAATTTATACCAAGCGGTAAAGGGGATAGCAGTCGCAGAATTAATGGTAAAACGTGGAGGCACAATAATTTTAGTAAGTGAATGTATAGATGGTGTTGGACACAAGACTTTCCAAGAATTTTATGTCGCATGGTAAAAAACCACAAGATATACTAGATAGAATAAAAAGAGAAGAGCCCTTAGAGGATCAAGATAACATCCAAATCTTAGCTAGAGCGCTTACAAAGGCGAAAATAATAGTCGTGTCCGATGGAGTAAAAGCTGATGTAATAGAAGAAATGAAAATGATTAGCGCCAAATCTGTAGAAGAAGCATTGGAAATGTGTGGTTGGTATCCAAATAAAGAATTAAAAGTTGGCATAGTACCAGCGGGCCCATACGTACTACCAGTTAAAAATCTGTCTTAGGATATGGTGATAAATGTGATAATCAAGAATTTGGAAGAACTTTTATCCCATGGGAATGTTAAGGGGAGAGAGATTGTCCTTGACATTATCGAACATTCTTTGAGGGAGGCAAATTCCTACAATCTAACTAAAAAGTTGGTAAAATACAAAAATGGTATCCTAAAGATAAAATCATTAAGCTACGATCTTTCAAAAGTAAACCACATATATGTTATTGGCGCAGGTAAAAACTCTACCTTCATAGCAGCTGCTCTAGAAGAAATTTTAGGAAATAGAATAGACGAGGGAGTTATCATAGAGAAGAGAGGATGGGGTTGTAAGACCGATAAAATATCTATTATAGAGGGAGGCCACCCACTACCGGACGAAAACGGTCTTAAAGGAACTGAAGAAATTATTAGGATAGCGGAAAGACCCAAAAAAGGAGACCTCGTTTTTGTATGTATTACGGGAGGTTGCACCGCTCTTACTTTGCTGCCTCCCAAGGATTTAAGTTTGGAAGACGTTAGAGCAGTCTCAGATTTGCTTTTAAAAAGTGGCGCGCCTATAGAAGATATAAATACTGTAAGAAAACACCTTTCAAGGGTAGGAGGGGGGAAACTATCCATATTGCTTCATCCAGCTGAAATAATTAGTTTAATAGTTGTGGACGAAGTTGCAGGATTGCCATGGGGTCCCACGGTGCCTGACGCAACTACTTTTTCTGATGCTATTAAAGTGTTAAAAAAGTACGATTTATGGGATAAGATACCCGGTTCAGTTAGGAAGTACTTTGAAAAAGCAGATCCGAATGAGGAGACGCCAAACGTTAGCGACTTTAAACGTGTAGGTGTAAAGGTTCATAATCTTATATTGGCAAATAATGAGGTTATATGTAAAGCAGCTGAGGAAAGAGCGAAAAAACTGGGAATAAATGCGGCAATATTCTCAACTACTGTGGAGGGAGAAGCAAAGGAGGTAGGCATAGTTTTAGCAAGTATAGCTAAAGAAATTGAAAAAAGGAATAGACCTTTTAAGCCTCCTTTTGTTCTTATTGCAGGTGGAGAGACGACCGTTACTATTCAAGACAAGGCTGGAGAGGGAGGAAGAAATCAGGAACTTGCTTTAGCGGCAGCTACAAAAATATCTGGTAGTAGAAATATTGTCATCACCTCAATAGGTACTGATGGTACCGACGGACCTACCGATATAGCTGGTGCAATTGTCGATGGCTATACGGCAGATAGAGCAAAAAACATTGGAATCGATATGTTCGAGCATTTAAAGAAGCACGATTCATCCTATGTATTCAAACAGTTAGGAGATGCCATATATACGAACCCCACAGGAACGAATTTGATGGATCTTGTGGTGATTTACGTCGGAAAATGAAATAAATTAAATTAGAAAGTATTCTATTGGCTTTTGTACTAGCATATAGGCTGTCTATAACTTCTTCCAGCATATTTAGCTGATTTACCTAATTCTTCCTCTATTCTAAGCAACTGATTAAATTGCGCTGTTCTTTCGCTCCTGCATGGCGCCCCATTCTTTAACTGCCCCGCATTTACTGCTACAGCTAGGTCTGCTAGCCAATTATCTTCAGTTTGTCCAGACCTTTCAGATACTATAACGCTATAGCCGTGTTTAAGAGCAAGAGATGCGGCATCCAATGCTTCGGTTAACGTCCCAACTTGGTTAACTTTTAGTAAAAGAGCGTTGGCTGCACCTATTTCTATACCTTTCATTAATCGCTTAATGTTTGTGGCAAAGAGATCATCGCCAACTATCTGAACGTTTAAAGTCTTTGTGATTTCAGCAAAACCTTTAAAATCGTCTTCATGGAAGGGATCCTCGATGGATTTGAGAGGAAAAGTTTTTACGAGATCTTCGTATACCTCTAAAAGTTCTTCGCGAGTGAGTTCTTTACCCATTAAATGATATTTACCCTTTTTCTCATCGTACAGGTGGCTAGCTGCTGCATCCATCGCAAGTACGAACATTTCCTCATATCCAAGTTCCTCTATCGCTTTTAATATAATTTCGAACGCATCTCTGGGATCCTTCATCCCTGGAGGAGCGTAAGATCCCTCATCACCTACGTTTAGAGCGTATTTTGAGTATTTCTTGGCAAGTAATTCTCCTAGTTTGAAGTAAACTTCTGTACCAATTCTTATGGCTTCAGAAAACGATTTGGCTCCAATCGGCATTGCACTGAATTCTTGGAAATCTAAATCTGTTGCAGCTAATTTTCCACCAGTAATAAGAATTAACATAGGTACTGGAAGCATGTGCGCATTTGGACCACCTATATATCTATAAAGCGGAAGAGAAAGTGCATTTGCTGCAGCTTTAGCAACTGCAAGTGAAGTGGCAACGATTGCATTAGCCCCTAATCTGGATTTGTTTTCTGTTCCATCAAGTTCAATCATAACGGCATCGATTTCTCGCTGATTTCTAACATCTCTTCCCCTTAATGCAGGTGCAATAATTTCTTTAATGTTTTTTAATGCTTTCAGAACACCCCTACCCGCGTATCTAGCGTTCCCATCTCTTAATTCAAACGCTTCATACCTCCCCCTTGAACGTCCTGACGGCGCATCAGCCCGACCTAGGACATTATCTTCAGTAATTACATCAACCTCTATTGTGGGGTTTCCCCGGCAATCAAGTATTTCTCTTGCTTTAACTTCTTTAATTTTAAAACGTGTATTATCATTCATTTTTATCACTTTCATGGTTCTTACACAATATTTCCAACAATGTTATTGTCATCTATTGCTACGATCTAATTAATATTTGTTTCATCTTCAGTTTAGTTTCTAAATGTTTTCTGATATGTAATCATTTTGTAAAATATTTTATTTAGGTCGTATAATCATCCTTTTCGAGGGAGGTGATAAGAATGAGGGTAGAGAACGAGAATGTAAATCTCTTACCTCAACATGTAAATAAGCTATACTCTTTCTCTAAACTTGGCTAGATTAGCAACCAACACATATTCTGCTTTTCGACATAATATTTTTCATGACTTAGCTTGACCAACTTTCCACCTGTTAGTTTAGCCTTAGTCACGCGCGAATTTAATTAGGATATTACATTTAGTTAAAGTTATAAGACACCTATACAATTAAATATCGATATAGTAGACCTTTTGACTTTTAAATCCAAGAGTCAATGTTCCTGAGGGGGATTCCCTTAAAAACCTTAATTTAAATTGCAGGCCATCTCTATGCAAATATAATAAATCTATATGTAGCGGAAACCAATTGGCAAGTACTTAATAAAGGAATTAAAATTTGATATTGAAAGGATGTGGAATGTATGAAGGGAGAAGGACGAAAAATTCAGCTAGATAATGTTGATATTGAAATTTTAAAGGTTTTACAGGCCGATTGCAGAGCCACCTTGGATCAGATGTCAAAAACGCTTAAGGTCCCAAAATCCACCTTACATTATAGAATAAAGAGACTAGAAAAATTGGGGATCATTGAAGGATACTACGCTAAGATTAATCCCGCAAAACTTGGAAAGGAGTATATAACTGTTACACTTGTTAGAGCAAAATATGGTCCAGGATACCACAAAAAGGTTGGAGAAAAACTGTCTAAATTACCTGGAGTCTGGGCGGTATATTTTGTACTTGGAGACACAGATTTCATAGTTTTAACCAGATCTGATAGCAGAGAAGCTTTCATGAAAACACTAGAAAAAATGATAAACAGTAAGGAAATCGAAAGAACCTCAACAATGGCAGTTGTCGAAATAATAAAGGAGGATCCAAGAATTGATCTTCAGCATGAAACAGAAACAGAAGATTAAACCGTTCTATTTATATGAGCGTTAAATTACTTCTGCAGGTAAGATTAAATTTTAAATGCACTAAATGCTAAAGATTTGAACTTATATTTCGGAACCTTAAATGTAAAATCATTATAATAGTTTTTAATTTGATTTCAAAATGGTATATTAATGGTTTTTTTACTCTCGTCTACCTAAATTGATTCATAAACTAAATAATTCTCTCCGCCATTGATAATAAATTTAGTTCTTTTTTCAGAAAATGGTAAACCGCTTTACTAAATTTGTCATAAAGATACAGACACTTTTAAATATAGATTAACGGTATTTAACCTTACCTTCTATCTTTTTGATAGTTTTAATCATATGGAAGGTGCTTTCAATTGACTTCAAATAAAGAGAGGCTAATAGTAATAGCTCTAGGTGGAAATGCTTTCTTGAGAAAAGGTCAAAAAGGATACGCTTGGGAGCAGTGGAATAATGTTAAAAATGCAATGAAACAGATAGCAGATATCATAGAAAAGGGCTATCGCGTAGTATTGACACATGGCAACGGTCCTCAAGTTGGAAATATACTTGAATGGATGGAGGCTTTAAAAGATAGGCTTCCACCCTTAACAATGGATATTGCTAACGCTATGACCCAGGGCTGGATCGGATATATGATTCAACAAGCACTACACAATGAGTTAAAAAAGAGAGGTATAAATAAAACCGTCGTAACTATAGTGAACCAAGTTTTAGTAGATAAAGATGATCCAGCCTTTGAAAACCCTACAAAATACGTAGGACCATATTATGATGAAGAGACCGCAAAGAAACTTATGAAAGAAAAGAACTGGGTTATAAAGCTGGATCCTAGAGGAGGTTGGCGCAGAGTTGTACCGTCTCCAAACCCCATAGACAACATAGAGAAGGAAGCTATCAAAAAACTATTAAAAGATGGATTTATCGTCATTGCATCAGGTGGAGGAGGAATACCAGTTGTACGGGAAAACGGAGAAATAAAGGGAGTAGAAGCTGTCATAGACAAGGATCTTGCAAGTGAAAAGGTGGCTACATTACTTAGTGCCGATTATTTTGTTAGCCTAACTGATGTTGAAGGCGTCTATATAAACTTTAAGAAACCTGACCAAAAATTGCTGAGAGATCTTACTGTAGATGAAGCAGAAAAACTTTACAACGAGGGACATTTTCCACCTGGAAGTATGGGTCCAAAAGTCCTGGCAGCAATAAGATTTGTCAAAAATGGTGGAAAAGCAGCTTTTATAGGACATTTAGAAAAAGCTAAAGACGTTATAGAAGGTAAAACAGGAACAAAAATTCACTCTTAATAACCTTTTAGATTTATCTAAATTTATGTTCATGAACTAATTAATAAACATCTATTTCTCCAATCTAACTAAATATAAGTAGATTGAAATACAATATCAATTTCGTTTTATCATGATGGAGGATTTAACTGTGGTTGATCTTTGTGACCAAAAATTGTAAAACTGTGGATTCTTCTCAAACAGTCAAGGCAGGAATAGCTATTGAAAACGGGGAAATTGTTATGACAGCCAAAAATCCCCTTTTACCTAAAGCTGAGGTTGTGTTTGATGCCGAAGAAACTATGTTTTCCCAAGGATAATTGATACTCATTCACATATACATGATGTTAATATTCGCCTCACTTAAACCTTCATGAAGATTTTAAGTCGGAAGCGTTGCAGCGGCGGCAGGAGAGTTACTTGTTTATAGAAATTACACTCGAAATACCAGTTGTAGCTTCTGAACAGCTTAAAAATGAAATCAAAATAGAAGACAAAGATTCTATTGTAGATTTTTCTCTCCATGCTGGAAACATGAAAGAGGAATACATAAAAATATGTCTCTGAGGATGTAAAAATTTGTGTTAATCATTTAAACCGTGTATTGACGTAAAATAGAAAGTAGGATTGTCCATTCCGAGGAATTAAAAGAACTTTCTTTATTTTAAACAATATCTCTTTAACTTTTCTGAAAACATATTTATCATTTTCTTTTCATGTAAATTATCCACGGGATAGATAATATAATGCCCAGAAGAATAAAAAGTTGGGTTGAAAGAATGATTCTATCCCTTGGAGTTACCTTGAAAACTTCTCTTACGACAATCTTAACTTTAACTCGATTTAGTGACATGTTAACAATAACAAGCGTGACATTAACAGTATTTGTTGGGAGAAATTCGTATGAAACATTTGTAAT
>Ga0180300_10001483_pt1 | contig 10845 bp, 12 predicted proteins | sample GuaBasSediGuay15_FD_121798 | JGI IMG/M metagenome (GOLD analysis project Ga0180300, IMG submission 121798) | Subseafloor sediment microbial communities from Guaymas Basin, Gulf of California, Mexico - Guay15, Core 4569-2, 21-24 cm | ecosystem: Environmental > Aquatic > Marine > Hydrothermal... | reverse complement strand
CCAAGACACATACCATCCTCCGTTTTTCTGTAAACTAATACCATTATGGGAAAAGTCAAGTTAAATGTCCTTCAATGGAAAATTACGGATAGTCTGAGGGTATTCCCTCTTGACAAGGTAGGAGTTTTTGATAAATATTACCTGAGCCGGGGTGGCGGAATTGGCAGACGCGCACGGTTGAGGGCCGTGTGGGGTATCCCGTAGGGGTTCAAGTCCCCTCCCCGGCATTATTTTTTCCCCTTACTTCTCAGGATAAATGCAGGTGAGGTGAATGGATATTTTTCAAGGATTATCTCTTTTTGCTTTCTATTCCTAACAGCCTCAAAATAAAGGGAATAGGGAAGAAGGAATGTATCAAGGGGTTGAATAATCATTTTCTGATTCAGAATATTGTAAAGTGTGATTCCAGGTTCACCCTCTAACTTGTATTCCCTTCCCATAAGCATATACTGGAGCAAGAATCTGGCATCCTTTTCATCTGTATTCATGCATATATACACGGGTAAAAGTTTAAAACTATCATTCAGGATTGCACGTTTTATATAAGTCTTTCCCTCTTCTGTTTTACCAGAAAGCACCAGTGCAATACCCTTTTCATAATCACAACCTGCCAGTTCCATTGCCTTTTCATAATCCCCCTTCTGAAGCATATTAAACAAAAGTGCCCTTTTCTCCTCCTCCTTCTCCCTGTTCTTTATGTACTCATACTTATCCCTCATACCCCTTATCAATGGCATAAGCCCCTGTCTGTACTTGTATAGCGTATCTGTTGAAACCTCCCTTTCAAGGGTGCTTCTTAGCCTTCTCATATACATGGGAAGCACTATCCTTGTTGCCCTGTTCTTATAGTGAAGTTTGTTAAGATACAACTCAAGAACAGGAACATATCTGGATAGAAGATTGAAGTAATATGGCTTATTCCTGATATTTATAAAACTGTCAGTAATCTTTCTATGTATGTCCAGAATCCACTTTTCGCCATGCCTATCAAGTACAGCATCCGCATCCTTCAGATAATCTATCCAGTATAAAATCTCCTTCTTTATACCCTCATCATCATTCTTTTTCTTCAAGAATTTAATGTAATTAACAAGTCCATCAGGCCTTATCTCTCTGTACTTCTCAATTATGATATTCTCAAGTTTTCTATCAGGATGCCTCAAATATGTCTTAACAAGTCTGGAAAATTCAGCACTATTTCCACCATTCAATGAAAGTAACAGATAAATCAATATCACTTTGTAATCCTCCTGAAATAATCCTCTATGATTTTTCTGTATGCAGGTGGGTATTTTTCACGCTTCAGCCTTTTTTCAAGCAGGGATTTCAAAAACGGATGCCTCTCACCAAGATTTTCAGGGAGTTCAACCATAATGGGTGGATACTCCTTACCAGGTTCTGACCTTCGCTTCTTTGAGATTTCTCTCCTTCTCACAGATTTAATGGCCTCAAGAAACTGATTTATGACCTTCTCCTGCCGCTTCATCACATCCTGATTCAGGTAGCCCCTTTCAAACTCATCTGCAAGTTTTTCCATCTCATCAGCAAGTGAGGAGAATGCATCACCAAGTTTTCTCACCTTAGAGGCAAGTCTCCTTTGCTTCCCTGCAAGTTCCTTCAATCCCTGAGACCTTGCTGGCGCAGGAAGGGGTAAAAGGCTCATCAACTGCTGACCAATGCTCTTCTGTTCATTTGATAACATCTGGAGTGCAGAGAGCATTGAACCACCTGAAGAGGGTGGGGTCTCAAAGAGAAGAACAACTGAAAGGGCAAGTTTCCTTTTTATCCGTGGAAGAACATTTTTGATGTCCTCCGGGTGGTCAACAAGGTCTGAAAGCATCTTCCCTGCCTCTCCAAGTTCCTGGAAAACAATGGGCGAAAAACCAAGTGTGGTAAGAAAAAGCCTCTTTGCAGTTTCTGTCTCCTGGTTTACAGCAGAAATAATTCCTCCAAGCAAAGTTCTTTCAGTTTCAATACTGTCAAGCATTGATATGGTGAAGTAGATATCAACAGCAAGATAGGTGAGCATTTTTTTAGCCCTTTCTCCACCTGTCATGGAGGTGCGCAACTGGTTCAGTTTATCAAGCAGAGAAGAAAGGTTTTTAAGCAACTGGGTTCCCAGTTTTCTGTTTATCCTGCCCTGCTTTAATTCCCCCTGAAATCTTTCCATCAATTCTTTCAAATTCATTTCCTCTGCCATTTCACCAATTTTCTGTAAAGCCTCCAGATCGCTTGACTTCATATCTGAGATTGTTTTTTCTGCCCTCCTGTTCAGTTCTTCCTGTTCCATTGCTGTCAAACTATCAGGGGATTCCTCACCAAGTATATCAGACTCCTTCTCCTTTATATCCTCAAGTTGTGATATTGCTTTATTCACATCCATAAGATTTTTTATCTTTTCAAGGAGCTTTCTCCCCATCCTCAGCATCTCAAGAAGTTTTTCCTGGTCAAGTTTTATTTTCTCAAGACTGGTGCTGGGTGTTATTGAGTCAGGTAAATGGGACTTTATTGTCTCCAGGTCAAGGCTCTGCAAAAGTTCTTTTATCCTTTCCATCTCCCTGGCAAACTCAGGGGACTGGAGAGACTTTGCAATCTCTCTCATATTCTCAAGGGTTTGAATAAGACCCTTCTGTTTTTCAAGTGTTTCCCTTAAATAACTCACGTCCTCTGGCGTCAGTTCACCCTTCATCATAAGATTCTCCACACTCTTTTTTATCTCCTCCTGTCTCTCAATAATATCACCTGTTAATGAAGACATGGTGTCAGCAAGTTCAGATGCCTCAGAAAAGTATTCATCAAACCCAGGCATGAAGACAAGAAGTGGACTTGAGAATGAAACCTGTCCTTTCAGATCAACTGCATAAAGTTTCAGATGGACAGAATCTCCTGGCAACATATTCTTTATGGATATCTCAATAGAGTCCTGAATCCTTATTCCCGTGATGCTGTATTCCTTAACACTTTTTCTCTCCATCACTATACCTATCTTTTTCAGTCCAATGTCATCCTCTGCCTGAAAAACAAGTGGAACAAGATTGGTTGTTGTTATCCTGTAATCACCCTGAGGATAAACAATCTCAATCTCTGGTTTTTCATCTGGTATGCAGTGTATTTTTATTTTATAATCATCCGATGTTAAATTCAGTGAATCCTCAAATGTAAGGATATAGGTAGTATCTTTATAAACCCTGATGTGAAACGTAAATCTTTTCCCATAGATCTTTTCATTGTCAATGCCTTCAATTGATCTAAGCCTCCTGTTAGCCATACCGGATACTCTAACAATAGTGCCTTCTATTGAGTTTACCTCTTCTGGGATTGTGGATTCAATCTGTGCTGGAACATTTATATATTCAGGATATATGTATTTAACCTCAACCTGCTCAATCTGGAGTAGTGGCAATACCTCTATTTTTATGTCCCTTGTATAATGCCTGTAGCCAATTCTGAAGACAGATGTTGTATCAGGCTTCAGGACAATCCCCCATCTAAAATCTCTCATTTTAATCATTTTTTCTCTTCTTCCAGCACCATAAACAAAAACCTCTGGAAGGTTGCTTTTTACAAGAACGAAGGATGGCTCTCCTTCTGCAACATAACCTTTTGTATAAAGTACATCAATATAGGGATTAATAACCTTCAAATTCTTATGGGAAGACAAAAAAATAATTATTGAGAGTATAAAAAGCACTGATGGAACATAAAATTTTCTCCAGTCAAAAACAGGCACTCTTTTTGAAAAATATATGTTTTCAGATTCTGAAAGGGCTTGATTAAACCATTTATTATCATCCTGCTCAGTCTTGAACGGGAAAAATACAAGGAATAACCTCCCCTTAAAATCAGGGTTCATCATTTCAAGATATTTAACGGTATTCCTCAGGGATGGGAGTTTTATCAAGGGTAATATCAATGAAACAAAGGAAGGGAATAAAAGCAATCCAATCTCTTTGTAATCAAACACAAAATGCCTTTTCAGTATTCCTACGAAGGATATGTAAAAAAACAGGAATGATAGGGCAAAAAGAAGTCTGTAAATAAAGAATACAAAAACCCTTCTTTTATGGAAACTTAATACCCTAAAAATCAGGGGTTTCTTGGTATCTTGTATGTGCAAGGTCCACAAAGTCCCTGATTGAGATAGAACTTATCCACTTTAAATACCTTGTGGAAGTCTCCAAAACTAACTTCCCATTCAGAAGGGAAATACTTAAATCCTGCCACCTCTTCATATTTCTTGAACATAATTTCAAAGGGCATATCAGGATACTCAATCACAACCTTTTTTATCCTCCCCTCTTTATCCACATATAACCTTCCAGGAACTCCATCCAGTGTAAAAGATACCTCCGATGGGTTTCCCTTCTTTGTCCATTTATAAGGGGGAAGGAAGAGAATCCAGTTGTATGCTGCAAGGTTCAGGGTTTCAAGTCTGCTGGTAATCTCTTTATAGTGTTTATAATAAGAGAATTTATAGGTTGTGTCATTTTTGAAAACATAGAAATACCTGTCTTTAAGCATCCCCACTGAATCCCTGATTTCAACCGTAATCCTGTATGCATCATATCCCCTTGCCCATGAAAAAGAGAGATTAAGGGTATCTTCACACTTTATGGTATAAACCATATCCCTGACCCTGGATATAAAATCTGCTTTTCTTTGGTCAAGGACTATTGTTGGATTTGCTATACCAAAACTCAAAAGAATCAACAGCATGATATATATTTATAAGTCTAAAGCGATTTTGTCAAGGAGGAATATAAAACAAAATGGGAGGAGGGGACGGTGCATGCATTTATGCATTTATTGGATTACATACGTTTCTAAGCATGAGCAAGTTACATCAGTCTGAACTATCATGAATGGTTATGGCAATACATCCCAAAGATTTACAGCTTTCGCTGATTTCCAATATATTGATTATGAAGTGATTACAATAATACCATCCCCTTTCTTATGTCATGGTATCTGTAAGGATGTGTGTTTCTTTCATTGTTAAATAGTTGTCATGATATGGCTATTTATAGTAACAATTAGAAATTTCTGTATTTTAGCAAAGTTCTAACACAATGAACACAATCTATTAACCTATTGATATACAAATCAATACACAGAATGCACAGGAATGAAGGAGAATTTCTGTGGGGGTACAAATGCATAAATGCATGCACCGTCACCAGAAATTAGACCAGTTTTACATCAAAAGACTGCCCAATACTGAAATACTTATCATTACCAATCATACTACTGTATCCATGGATATATGTATACGATAAGAAAAATCTAAGCCTTATGTTGGTTGCTTTCACAGGGTAAGAAAAGGAAATAAAGGGTGCAATCAAAGGATAACTTTTATCGGGGTATATATTATCATAATCAAGATGTGATTTATTGAAGGTGATCCCTCCAGATAAACCAACGGCAATATTCTTCATCTGTAAATATCCAACACTTATTAAAACCCTCCTTCCAGTCAACTTGATCTCAGTTGTATCAGACTCACCAAGATCTGTGGCAATAACCTGCTCATAAAAGTTAGACTGCCTGTAGTCAAAACCAAGGATGAGTTTCCCCTCTGTGAATTCCAGCCCTCCACCAAACTGAAACGTTGGTCCATAATTAAATTCAGCATTCACACCAGGAAGAAACATCTCCTCAACCTGGTGTGTTAAAAAAAGATTAAAGGACAGGATAAAAAGTATCATACCTACCTCCCTCTGGATCGTTTCTTATAAATGCCCCATAACAACACCCAGGAATGATGGCAAAAAGGCCTTTATAAGTACAAAAACAGGAATAAGTTTGTATTTTAATCCGGTTCCCGTTTCTCCATACTGAACCTCACCACCATAAACATACTTCTGATACTTATAAAGCCCAATTGTCCCTATCAGGCTCCCGGCCCCTACACCAATTGCCGTTTTCCACAGAGATAATTTTTTGTCCTTCAATATGCTGCCAGTCAAAAGGATAGAAGGGGTTACGGACACCTCTGAAAATACTGGTTCTGTCAGAATACCAAATGGAGATGTCTTATCCCCCGAATAGTACAAAAGACTGACAGTCTCCATAACAAAATACCCAATCTGACCCGCACCATATTCTGCCAGACCATTGTATCTTTCATTGATGGTAAAAGCGTAAAGAAGAACAAAAATCATGACCCCTCCTTTATACTGACATCGGTTAATCCCGTGGTTTCTTCAGTCCCAAACTTATACCTTACCAAAAATCTCCTTTCCATCTATCTATTTCATTGACAGAAACTAAAACTGTCAAATTGTCATCCTCCGTCCCCAGGAATGGGGGGGAGAGGAGAAATCCTCCCCCTCTCATTTTACCATCTCTGTTGAACAACATATTCTTAAACCTCACTATCCATGCTTTCCAATCTTCAGGTTGTAGATGATAAGATAATGAAGAAAACCAATCAGAAGAATCGACCAGACCATGTTAAAGGCCCTGTTAAAGAGACCTTCAAGAACAAGAATAACAATCAATAAAAACATAGCCAGTTCAGATAAAAGTCTCCTGCCTCTGAGTTTAACAAAAACAGCAACAGCCATTGAGAGAAAAAGAAAACCCATAACCACATTAAGAACCATCATTAACCTTCGCCTCCAATTTCTTTTTTGTTCTTTCAATACATGCCAGCATTTTTATCTCCTCAAACAAACCAAACACAAGTATGTAAAATATGTAAGAAGAAGAACTGGCAAAAATGATTGCTGTCCCAAGAAGGATTAAAATTGCTACTTGCATCACCATAAAAGGAACATCTTTATCCCTTATAAACAGTATAAGAATCCAACCCCATACCGCTAAAAAAACCAGGCCCTCAATTATGGAAAGAATCTTCATCAGTCCTCCTTTGCTATATATTCAACTACTACCCCTGCAGGTTAAATAAGCTCCAAAAACTGCTCCAGCTGCACCTATGGCACCAAAGTAACAACCCACTCCACAGGTTAAATAACATCCTGCAGCTGCTGCTCCAGTTGCTCCTATAGCTCCAAGTATAGCCGCTATACAGGACATTGAAATTGCTTTTGTACCCATTGGAATAAATTTCACTTCATTCAAATTCCCTTTCATAACAGCCTTAAGTTCATAAGCGAGATCTGACACATCCTTTGTAGAAAAACATCTGTATCCAAAGTCAGAGAGTATTTCGTTCCTATGTTGTTGAACATAAGAGATTCCTGATTCTATGGAGTCAATCATCTCCTCTGTAAAACCATAGGTAAGCAAGGTGTCTCTCATCCCTGGAATGTCATCTATGTTCTTGTTCAAGGATACATTTTCATCAAGAATAACATTTGCCACAGCCCCAATAAATCCTATAGAATCAAGATGGTCAACAAACGAAATCAATCCATCAGCAGCAGACTTAATAGCAGATTCATCACTGGTAGTCAATATAGTATGGATATTTGCTTTCGCCTGAACAAGTTTACCCTGATCAATCCTTGCAATAGCATTACCAAGTGCTTGAACAGAACCTTCATCCATCATCTGAGCATCAGAATCTACCTGTAATGATGAAAAACCATAGGAAGTGGAACTTTCCATACCACAACCTGAAAAACAAAAAACACCTATAAGAATAAAAAAGGATAGATAGATAGACAGATAGATTTAGATTTCATTCTTCCTCCCTCTTTTAATTTAACCATCTCCAACAAAAACCTCAGGATACTGTCAAATTTTCAACCTAACGTTCCCAGGAAATAAAAAAAATCTCCCTATAAAAAGAGAAAGAAAAAATTGACAACTGAATAGGTATAATAATTTGGACAAGCCTCTCGGCCTATTAGTACCGCTCGGCTGAAGCCGTTGCCGGCCTTACACCTGCGGCCTATCAACCTCCTCATCTCGGAGGGGCCTTAGCCTTAAGACCGAAGCCTTAAGGCGGGAGACCTAATCTTGGGGCGGGTTTCCCGCTTAGATGCCTTCAGCGGTTATCCCTTCCGCACATAGCTACCCTGCTGTGCCACTGGCGTGACAACAGGTACACCAGAGGTGCGTCCACCCCGGTCCTCTCGTACTAGGGGCAGCCCCCCTCAAGTCTCCTACGCCCGCGGAGGATTAAGTCCGAACTGTCTCACGACGTTCTGAACCCAGCTCGCGTGCCGCTTTAATGGGCGAACAGACCAACCCTTGGGACCTTCTCCAGCCCCAGGATGCGACGAGCCGACATCGAGGTGCCAAACCTCGCCGTCGATGTGAGCTCTCGGGCGAGATCAGCCTGTTATCCCCGGAGTACCTTTTATCCGTTGAGCGACGGCCCTTCCACTCGGAACCGCCGGATCACTAGGCCCGCCTTTCGGCTCTGCTCGGCCTGTCGGCCTCACAGTCAGGCTCCCTTCTGCCCTTGCACTCTACAGCCGGTTACCGTCCGGCTTGAGGGAACCTTTGGGCGCCTCCGTTACCTTTTAGGAGGCTACCGCCCCAGTAAAACTGCCCACCTGGCACTGTCCCCGGAGATCCACTCCCCGGGTTAGAGCTCCGACAAGACAAGGGTGGTATTTCACCGGCGCCTCCACCGAGGCTGGCGCCCCGGCTTCACAGGCTCCCACCTATCCTACACATGCCTTGCCAAAACCCAATACCAAGCTGCAGTAAAGGTTCACGGGGTCTTTTCGTCCTTCCGCGGGTACGTGGTATCTTCACCACGACTCCAATTTCGCCGGGCCCCTCGTTGAGACAATGCCCAAGTCGTTACGCCATTCGTGCAGGTCGGAACTTCACCCATTCCCATGTTACCATGGGGGGTAGACTATACCTTCACCTCACCGAGTACCCTTAGGAGGTCCTTCCTGCTGCATTTTCTCTTACCTGAAGGGTCCATTCCATACGCAAGGTCAATAATCTCCTTCAGGTGTTGTTTGTTCAGATGAAGATTCGCATGAACCATTTTGCAGATTTTTGCAAATCGTTCAAAGTCTTCAGCCTTTGCTCCTTTAAGGGGATACCTTTCAAAATGTGGTATTATCCTCTTAACCAGGTCTTTCACTGACCGAACCTCATACTTGTAGGTTCTATCTGACCTGGAAAACCTGATACCTCCACACCTGAAGTATCTATGAATTGCTTTAAGGAGTTCAAGGTCCCTTCTATTCAGGGTTATAGAGAAGGAAGGCCTGGTTTCTATTCCAACCTTCAACCTTCTCCTTTTACTGAAACTAACACAGAAGGAACCCTCACCTTCAACAATCCCTGTTATGTACCAGGGATGGAGTTTTTCATTCATAAAACCCCCTTTTTATGAGCAGGAGGCCTCCGTAGACACTCACTTCCTCCGCTGTTAGCGAAGGGGTGAGGGCCGGCGTGTTGCGCACAGGGGTGTGTGCGCCTCCCCTTTCGGGTCAGTCGTTACAGGTCCTGCCTCATAAGGCAGGTTCCCTCGGGATTACCCTGCCCTGCAGGGCTTCCCCGATATGAGCCGGTGTTTCACCATCCTTCACAGGATGGTGGGGCAAGTCCTCACTTACCCGACAAGGAATTTCGCTCACCTTTATCCTGATATTTCTATCAGGGGTGGACTATATCTTTATCCAGTCAGGGTATCATATATCTCCTTAAGCCTTTCGTGTTCTCCTGAATTCATACTCATGGCAATCTTCACAATCTCCTTGAAGCCTTCTTCTGTGAGATGTCTGCCTTCTGCCATCTTTCTAACAATTCTGGCAAATTTTCGGAAATCCACGTTCTTTTTTGTCTTCAATGGATGTCTCTGAAAAAAATCCACGACCTTCATTAGACATTCGTGTTTCCGTATCCTGAATTCGTATCGGTCATCATGGTTCTGTCTCACCACACCGCATCTAAAAAACCGCTTCAGCGCATAGAGAATCTGAATATCCCTCTTGTGCTGCACCACTCTGAATTCAGGAAGAACCCGATACCCCACTTTCATTTCGGGATGCTCGTATATTCCAACATAGAAGCAACCCTCGCCATCCACAAAACCAACTACCCAATCAATATCCAGTTCCATAAATCACCTCCTGACTGGATACCCGGCGTGTAGTCTCTGAGGATCTCCCTGATGGGATTTCCTGCGGATTGCCCAATCCCTTCCATTTTTACCGGGTAGTCCCTGGTAGGAAGGGCTCTAAGGGTTTTCCCGCATACAGCCGGGTATTGCCCCTGCTGTTTCCAGCAGGGCAGGCAGCACTGCTACCTTAGGACCGTTCTTTTTACGTTATCAGCCTTCAGGCTGACGGGCATACAAGCCCCTCCATATCGCTATGGAGATCGGACCATCTCATTACCCGAAGGACCGACGGCACATCCCCTTCAGGGGTTATGTCCTTCGTGGCACCTGGCGTATGGCCTCTGAGGATTTTCCAAGGAGGTCAGAAACTACTTCCTCATAAGTATGGTCTCTTTTTCCGCCATCATTCATCTTTTGTCTGATTTTCAGAATCTCGATCAATCCGTCCACTGTCAGATGTTTTCCTTCCTGCATAAGTTCTGCAATCTTCTTAAACTTTGAAAAAACCTTCTTTTTCGTCGCACTAAGAAATCCAAACCTTTCAAAGAATGGAATCACATTATTCACAATCGCATTGAAGTTGTTCACCTCATAGTAATAAATACCATCCTCTCTCTGTCTCAAGGTTCCACATCCCAGATGTCTCTTAAACAACGCCAGTATCACCCTCTCTTTCTGCGATACATTGAAGCATAGGGAAACCTTCCACTTCAACCTGTAATCCTCTCTTTTTCGTAAAACCACATTAAAACTACCTTCACCATCCGCAAAACCAGCCAGATACCAGCCGATTTTCGGAGGGACCTTCTTTATCCTTGGATCCATAAAAACCTCCCTGGAATCTT
>Ga0180300_10001478_pt1 | contig 10855 bp, 14 predicted proteins | sample GuaBasSediGuay15_FD_121798 | JGI IMG/M metagenome (GOLD analysis project Ga0180300, IMG submission 121798) | Subseafloor sediment microbial communities from Guaymas Basin, Gulf of California, Mexico - Guay15, Core 4569-2, 21-24 cm | ecosystem: Environmental > Aquatic > Marine > Hydrothermal... | reverse complement strand
GTTGAGGAATCGGCAATAAAACTAAATTTGGACAAGGAGGTTGTAGAGAAGATAAATCTGAGAATGGAAATAAATAAACATAAACGGGAGAGTATTGAAATTGTGAGATTATAATTTCTCTCTCAAATCCAAAACCCTCTTTGCCTTACCAATGCACCTTTCAATACTCATCGGCTCAACGAGTTCTACCTTAACTCCTACATCAAGACCACTTTTCAATTCCTCTTCAATCTTTTCTTTTAACTCTCTTAATTTTATATCACTACCAGTAAAGATTTCTGGTGTAACCTCGATCCTCAATGAAAGGGTATCAATTTGATGCTTCCTGCCTATAATAATTTGATAATTATCACCTATTTCAGGAAATTTCATGATTATGTTTTCAATCTGTGATGGAAATACATTCACCCCCTTTATAATTAACATATCATCTACTCTACCCTTTATCTTAGAGATCCTCCTGTGAGTTCTCCCACATGAACACCTTCCCTCTATAAATGAGGTTATATCGCCTGTTTTATATCTCAACAAAGGCATCCCTTCCTTTGTTAATGTCGTTAAAATAAGTTCTCCTTTATCCGATTCATTACCTTCCTTGTCTATAATCTCTGGAAGAAAATGGTCATGCCATATATGCATTCCATTCTTCTCCTCACATTCTATACATACTCCAGGTCCGATTATCTCTGATAGACCATAATTATCGTATGCATCTATATCAAAACTGTTCTCTATCCTCCTTCTTATAGATTCGCTCCATGGTTCAGCACCAAATATGCCAATCCTGAGATTTAGATCATTCTTGTTTATATCGATTTCCTCCATAATCTCCGCTACATGTAATGCATACGATGGTGTTGAAGTAAATGCTGTTACTCCAAAATCTGACATTACTTGAATCTGTTTTTTGGTATTGCCAACACCTGCAGGAATTACTGCTGCCCCTATTCTCTCGGCTCCTTGTGTAAATCCAAACCCTCCCGTAAAAAAGGCATAGTTATAAATTATCTGGATTGTATCATTCCTTGTTACCCCAACCATATAAAGTTCCCTCGCCATTAGGTCTGTCCAGATTTCAATATCATTCCTCGTATAAGCAACCACAGTGGGTTTTCCAGTAGTTCCTGAGGAGGCGTGAACTCTAACAATCTTAGAGAATGGAACTGCAAGCATATTAAATGGGTAATTATTCCTCAAATCATTCTTTGTTGTAAAAGGAATCTTTTTTATATCATCCAAGGATTTTATATCATCTACCCTCAAATTCAAATCATCAAATTTCTTTCTGTAGAATGGAACCCTCTTATAGCAGTATCTAACAATGTTTTTCAATCGCTTAAGTTGGAGTTTTTCCAGTCTATCCTCCTTTACTGTTTCTATATTTTTGTCCCAGAACGGCATATTATTAATGAATTTTAAATAATTATAAATAAAGAATGTCCTTTGCTTCGTTATGAGGTGATTTAAAATGTATTGGAATAAGGAGGCTGAAACGCTTAAACGAGATGAATTGGAAAAATTGCAGGAAAAAAGATTGAAGAGTATTGTAAATTATGTTTACAAGAATTCAAGATTTTATAGAGAGAAATTCAAAGAATTAAATTTAAAGATAAGTGATATTAACAGTATTGACGGCATTACGAAATTGCCCTTTACACAAAAGAGTGATCTGAGGGACAATTATCCATATGGAATGTTATCTACTGACATGGGAGATATCATAAGAGTTCACGCCTCCTCAGGAACTACTGGAAAACCCACTGTGGTTGCTTATACGAGGAATGATATTGATATGTGGAGTGAAGTAATGGCTCGTTCTATTGTGGCTCCTGGTGGGACAAAGAATGATGTACTTCATGTTGCTTACGGTTATGGTTTGTTTACAGGTGGTTTGGGATTACATTATGGTGGTGAAAGAGTGGGTTGCACTGTAATACCTGCATCTGGTGGCAATACACAAAGGCAACTATTGTTAATGCACGACCTAAAATCAACTATCTTGGCATGTACCCCCTCCTATGCCATATACATCGCAGAATATGCGAAAAAAGAGGATATTGATCCGAAAGAGGATCTAAATTTAAAGATTGGCATATTTGGTGCTGAACCATGGAGCGAATCTATAAGAAGGAGGATAGAGGATGCATTGGATTTGAAGGCGTTTGATATATATGGTCTCTCCGAAATAGTGGGTCCTGGAGTGGCACAGGAGTGTGAAGAACAGAACGGTGCACATATATGGTCTGATCACTTCTTTCCAGAGATCATTGATCCAGAAACTGGAGAACAGCTTGGTGAGGGAGAGGAAGGAGAGCTCGTATTTACAACATTAACAAAGGAAGGAATGCCCTTATTGAGATACAGAACTGGTGATAGAACAGTACTTGAATATGATAAATGTGCATGTGGTAGATATCATCCAAGAATTATGAGGATAAGGGGCAGAACAGACGATATGTTAATCATAAGGGGTGTGAATGTATTTCCATCACAGATTGAACATGTATTGATGAAGATTCCAGAGGTTGGCTCACATTATCTACTCATAGTTGATAAAAAAGGTCCACTTGACATATTAACAGTCAGGGTAGAGGTTACAGATAAGATTATTAGTGATAAGGTAAAGGACCTTATGAAATTAGAAGAGAAAATAAAAAATAGTATAAGTAATGCATTGGGATTGAATGTTGATGTAGAACTTGTGGAACCGGGAGAAATACCGAGAAGTGAAGGCAAGGCTGTGAGGATTAGGGATTTACGTAAAGAAAAAAGAGGTTAAATAAAATGATAAAACAGATATCTATTTTTCTTGAAAATGAACCGGGAAGATTGGTAAAGGTCGCAAAGATTCTTGGAAATGCAAATATAAATATAAGAGCGCTAACTGTTGCGGAGACATCAGATTTTGGAATTCTGAGATTGATTGTTGATGACCCAGAAAGAGCATACAGTATCTTAAAAGAAAACAATATTGTTGTTGTGATGGATGATGTCTTGGGTGTTGAAGTGGTAGATAAGCCAGGTGGTTTAGCGAGAATTGCAGAGATTTTATCAAATCAGAACATCAATATTGAATATGTATATGCGTTTGTAACCAATAGTCATGAAAAGGCATTTATTGTTCTTAGAGTGGATGAAGAGGAAAGAGCTATAAATGTCCTTAAAGAGAACGATGTGAGAATATTAACATCAGAGGATGTAACAGAGATATAAAAATGACAGATGAATTTCTCAGGGCCCAGATTGTTATGTTAAGAGGTTTGGGTTATACTCAAAAGGAGATTTCAGAGAAGCTTAATGTAAGTCAAAGTGCTGTGAGTTATACATTAAGGGATGTAAACAAAAATGCAAGAGAGGATGGGGATGAAGCAACATTTACAACAATCATAACATCGGGTTTTGGCCCCGTGATAGTTAAGGCATTACAGATGCTTTTTAGAGGCAGGTTTTGATTTTAGTTTAGTTTTAGTGATTTTAGAAACCTTTCAGGATTATTTTCCAAAATTAATTTGGCTTTTTTCCCAAATATTCTTCTTATTTCTGCCTTTGCAATTTTTGGGTCGGCCCATGGAAAATCTGTTCCAAAGACTATTTTATCAATGCCTATTTCATTGACAATTTCTATAAACCTATCATCTGATATATTCTCAGGAATAAACGCAGTGTCGTACCACACATTTCTATAATCCAGAACATAGTACAATGAATCCCATGTTTTATAACCTCCCAAGTGTGCGAGAAGTATTGTTAAATCTGGAAAAGACTCAAGTACTGTTTTAAAGTTTTTTGGATGGGCATATAACTCCTTTATTGGTTTTACCTCATCACCTGTATGAAATACCAGAATCATTCCCAAATCAGACAATTTCTGATATATAGGAAATAGTCTTTCTGAATCGGGATAGAATCTTTGTGCATTTGGTTGCAATTTAATACCTTTTATTCCATTATCGTTTATCCTCTCAATTTCATTTTCTGGATTTTCAAAATCGGGATGTATCGAACCAAAAAAAATCAATTCTGGATATAAATTCTGTATCCCAATACACCAATTATTTGAAGGAAGCACATGTTCCTTTCTATTTGCAACAGTAAGTACAATGGATTTATCTATAGATGCCATTTTCATAGTATCCAAAAGCCCAGATACATTTCCCTTGTATTTCGGTTTAATGCCATATATTCTACCAATTTTTGGTATGAGTTTTATTGCAACCTCATCTGGATATGCGTGTGAATGGCAATCAATTATCATCTATGAAAAACACCTCCATTATTTATCGTGATAATTTTTCATTATTCCCCATTATTCCTCATTTATTTTTATTTTTGGAATTTATCCCATAAATGTACTTACGGACTTTAAGGAATTAATTTCTTGCGTAGTTATCTATCGACATCGTCTATCCGTGCCTCGGGGACACAATTTCTACGGGTCGTTGTGTTGGCGGCCTCAACTCATCTTATCGATCCTTCTAAGGACCATGAAAATTACGAGGCTCTATATGCCGTTCTTGAATCCGATTCCTTGTAGTTTTCCTGTTTTGTGAGTACCCAATAGATTGACTCCATAATGTGGCGAGCAACAGCAACAATATCTATCCCGTCGCCCTTTCTCTTCCTTAGTTTCCGGTATATCCTTTGAAACCTGTTGGGTTGCCTTGCTCTTACGGCCACTCTGACAGATTGTATTGCTGCCCATCTAATAAAGCCATTACTCTGTTTGTTGATGTGCCCATACCTTATGGAACTTCCAGATTGGTTCACCTTGAGGCTAAACCGGCATAATTGACTAGACTCTTTGGTCTCTCAACCTTCTTATATCCCCATCTCACTCTGAAAGAGTAAGGCATTCTGAAATCCAATGCCCGGGATACTCATAAGCCACTCTATCTCCCGGCTAATCCTTGCCCTCTTTCTCAGGAGTGATTCCATCTTTCCGATTTCCCGATTAAGGATTTCTAGTAATATGAGATACTGGTCTAATGCCCTTCTTCTTGGAGGTTTAATCTCCAACCTCCTCAAAAATTCCATTCCCCTCCCAAAGAGATCACTAAATTGGTCTGAACCCCCTCCCGAGCTAACGAGGCGTGTATCTTATTCTTGACCTGAGTTCTCGTTCTAACCAATGATGCTCTGTGCTTTGCCTCGATTCTGAGGTCTCTTATCTCACCCTCAGGAACATAAGATTCTGGTAAGTGATCCATCCTTAACAACTCAGCTAAAACTCTTGAGTCTATCCTATCGGTTTTTACATGCTTCTTGGCGAATGGTTTAACCGGGGTGGGTGTGCTAGATGGACATCTACTCCCAAATCCTCCAAGCATTCATAGACGAATAATCCAGAGTTGATGCTTCGATAGCAACCCTGGCATTCCTGGGCAGGGTACTTGCAAACTCATTCAAGCCTTCTCTTGTTGTTGGGATTTTATCAGATCTAAGTTCTTTACCTTCTTCATCAATCATAGTATATTGACTCATCCTTTTATGTACATCCAGTCCTACATTCATATTAACACCTCCTTTTAGTTTTTGCTATAACTAACTATTAGGAGGTGTTTTTCATGTAGTCATTTTGCTACCCTTTTTAAGATATCCATTTCCCTTTTTGTTCCATAAATCCATAGGGGTATTAATACAGCTATAAGCATCATTTCTAATGGTTTGATTACACTTCTAAAATAACTTATAACAATTATCCAAAATGTATTTCCCATTATGATACCTATAATCATGGAATATATGGCTCTTCTTCTCTTGACCATCAGAAGATAGGAAAACAGAGACGCCCAGAAGACACCAAACACTATGGTAAATATAACTATTGTTGCATATAAACCGAGATGTCCCATCCTTTTTTCAAATAGTGATGTTATTCTATCTCCTTTTTCTATCATATCCTCGATCTCTTTTCCCGTTATCTCTGAAGCCTTTTTGAATATTCTCATACGATATATCCTTCTGTGATACCCACCATACTCAAATAGCTTAAAGATAAATGGAATCGGTAGTGTGTAAAGCAATAGTAGAATTATAAAAATTTCTAAAGGAGATAGAATTTCAAGTCCATAGGGTATGGAACCGACGGGTCCTATAATCATAGCCAAGATGATGAAATTTAGTAAATTTGGTATCATCTTGCCAATAATCACCATTCCATTAATAGATTTAATTCATGATTTAAAACATAAATCAGATATAACATCTGGAGATGAAACTTATTGGTATAGACTTGGCTGGAAATCCGAGAAATGGTTCAGGATTTTGCATTCTTGATGTAAAAGATAATGAGAAAATAGTTACTCTAAAAATTCTATATTCGGATGAGGAAATTATTGAAAATGTGTTGAAAAATAAACCGGATTTGGTTGCGATAGATGCACCTTTGACATACAATGGTCGCAACAGGAGGTGTGATTCTGACCTGTTCAAATATGGTGCATTACCGGTAACACTTAAAGGAATGGAGATGTTGGCATTAAGGGGAACTTCAATTGCAAAGAAACTCAGAAATTTAAATATAGATACGATCGAGGTCTTTGCTACCGCGTCTGGAAAGATTCTTGGTTTTTATAACAAAAATGAGAAGATAATGCAAAGGAATTTAATTTTATCTGGTTTGAAGGGGGATATAGAAAAGAGATTCCTAACAAAGGATGAAATAGATGCCATATTCTCGGCAATAACTGCATTTCTTCATTTAAATAATTCCTCAGAAGAGGTTGGAGATGATGATGGTAAGATAGTAATTCCCAAAATATAAAGTTATAAATGCTTATGAATATTGTGATGAATAAAAATTATGATTTGGTGGTTGTTGGTGCAGGACCCGCGGGTATGTTCTCTGCATACGAGTTGATAAAGAATGGATTTTCTGGTGATATTCTCATTGTTGATGAAGGAAAGGATATCAAAAAAAGAAAATGTCCTATGGAGGAAACAGGTATCTGTGCAAAATGTATTCCATGTAATATAATGTGTGGTATTGGTGGTGCAGGGACATATTCCGATGGTACTCTAAATCTTAGACCAGATATAGGTGGAAATCTGTCAGAGTTCACCAAGACATCTGAAGAGGCATTTGCTCTTGTCAATGAGGTAGATAAAATATTCCTAAGGTTTGGTGTATCAAAAAAACTTTATGGGATTAACAAGAAGGGGATACATAAATTGAAGAAGAAGGCTGCCTCAGCCGGAATTAGTTTTATTGAGGTTCCACAGAGGCATATAGGAACAGATAATGCACCAGGAGTAATATCAAAATTTGAGGATTTCCTTATAAAAGGTGGTGCGAGATTCGTGGTTGAAACCAAGGTGGAGGATTTGTTAATAAAAAATGGTAGGTGTAATGGCATTATATTAAAAAATGGTAAAAAAATATTGGCGAAATATGTTCTTGTTGCACCTGGTAGGTATGGGGCATCGTGGTTTGACTCTATGATAAAGAAGCATGGAATAAATGCTAAATTTTCTGGTATAGATGTTGGTGTTAGGGTTGAGATTCCATCCATAATTATGGATGACATTATTAAGATAAACAGAGACCCTAAGTTTCATATAATGACTGATAAATATGACGATTTTGTGAGAACATTCTGCACAAACCATAATGGTTTTGTTGTAAAGGAGAATTATGATGGAATTGTCGGTGTTAATGGTCATTCTCTAATAAAGAGAGTTTCTGATAATACAAATTTTGCATTTCTCGTGAGGATTGAATTAACAAAACCTGTGGAGAATACTATAAAATATGGTATATCTATTGCAAAACTTGCAACAACAATTGGTGGCGGTAAGCCAATCCTTCAAAGATTGGGTGACCTAAGAAGGGGGAGAAGGTCTCATGCAAACCGTATCAAAAGAAATCGTATTCAGCCAACATTGACGGATATTACACCGGGGGATATATCTATGGCTTTACCACACAGGATTGTGATGGATGTGATTGAGGGATTGGAGAAACTTAATAAAGTAATTCCGGGTGTTTATTCAGACTCTACATTACTTTACGCACCTGAAATAAAGTTCTATGCTACTCAGGTAAATGTGGATGAGAATATGGAGACAAATATAAAAAATCTGTTTGTGGCTGGAGATGGAGCAGGATTGAGCAGGGGTATTGTGAATGCTGCCGCAACGGGAATATTAGCTGCAAGAGGAATCAAAAGAAAGTTAGAATGAAAATTTCGGTTTTAAGATTGGGTCACAGATATTCTAGGGACAAGAGAATAAGTACACATGTGGGTCTTGTTGCAAGAGCTTTTGGAGCAAATGAACTTGTAATGGACATCTGGGACAATCATGTTGAAAACAGCATACAAAAAGTTGTTGAGGAATGGGGAAATTCATTTAGGATTACATTTATATCAGAGTGGAAAAAATTCATTAGAGGGTTTAATGGTGATAAGATTCACCTTACAATGTATGGTATAAACATAAATGAGATAGAAAACAAACTCAGAGCATCAAAAAAAGACAAATTGATTATTATAGGTGGAAAAAAGGTTCATCCAGATGTATATAATTTAGTTGATTATAATGTTGCTATAGGAAATCAACCACACTCTGAAGTTGCTGCATTGGCTGTATTTTTGGATAGACTTTATAAAGGAAAGGAATTGGAGAAGGAATTCAAGGGAAGAATGAAAATCATACCCCAAAAGAGAGGGAAAAGGGTCTTAAGGGATGATACTTGAATTACCAACCATTCTTCCCAATAAGAGGCACAAATACACATCCACAGATATCCCTTTTCTTTATTTTGCCGTTCTTCTTTTCAACAAGAAGCAGGGTTTGCATCATTCTACCACCGACTGGAATGAGTATTTTACCATTATTTTTCAATTGCTCAATTAATGCATCTGGAATTTTGGGCGCTGCAGCAGTAACAATGATTCTATCATAAGGTGCTTCTTTCTCATACCCCCGTGTTCCCTCCCAATGGATAATCTCCACATTTTTATATTTAAGTCTATTTAGATTTTCTCTTGCAAAGTCTGCAAGTTCTTTAATTCTCTCAACTGTAATAATCTTTCCTCTATTTGCCAATTCTGCTAATATAGCAGCTTGATATCCACTACCACTACCGATTTCTAAAATCTTATGTTCTGGTTTTACATCCAGATATTCTGTCATCATAGCAACCATGTGTGGGGCTGATATTGTCTGTCCAAAACCGATGGAGACTGGTGAATCATTATATGAATATGTCCTTCTATTTTCTGGCAGGAATTCGTGTCTTGGAACAGAGAGCATTGCATCAATAACATTCTTACTCCTTAAATAACCTCCAGAAATGAGTGAAGCAATTAATTCCTTTCTCTCTTTTCCGAATCTTTCATCTCTTTCATCCATTTTATAATAAGATAAAAATAATTGTCAATATAATTGTCAAGAGACCAAAAATTATGCAGAATGTATCAAATCTGACCCTTTTGGAAAATTTAATTAACCCCTCTATGGTCATATATCCGGTAATAAATGCTACAAATATTCCAACAAATATCCCATATATATCAAAAATATCAAAAGTGATTATATCTCCCTGAATAGACTCTATAAAAACTGCACCAATAACGGCAGGAATTGACATAAGAAATGATAGTTTTAATGCTATATCCTGCTCAAAACCAAGTAAGAGTAATACCGAAACGGTAATTCCAGACCTTGAAATACCGGGGATTATGGTAAAGCCCTGTGCAATTCCACTTATAACCATATCTTTAATTTTAATATTCTTTATCCTCCTTGTTCCAAATCTCCTTTTTGAAATATATAATACCAGACCGGTAATAATCAAAAAAATACCTATGAAAATGGTTATAATCTCGCCCTTTTTTGTAAACAATTTTAGAAAGGATTTCATGCCCATATAAATGGGAATTCCAACCACCCCGGTGAATATGGTAGAAAATATGACAAAATAAAATAATTTATCTTCTTTAAATTTTGAAAGCGATTTCATTATATCTTTTCTAAATTTTACTATTACTGCGAGTAGAGAACCTATATGGAGATAAATGGCAAGTTTTAGTGCTATTTCCGGTCTTATGGATAATATGTCAATCATTGCCAACATGCTCTGTCCAGAACTGCTAACTGGTAACCATTCTGTTACTCCCTGTAGGATTCCAAGTATAAGAAAGTCCGTCAATTCCATTATGTATCTATTTACCTTTTATGCATTTATCTTCATTGATGGAAATAGATTTTTATATCTTTACTACTTAAAATCTTATTCCACATATTAATTAGATGTGTATCAAAATAGATGGGCCCGTAGCTCAGTCTGGTAGAGCACTCGGCTTTTAACCGAGTGGTCGCGGGTTCAAACCCCGTCGGGCCCATGGGGTGTTTGTGATGATTATCAAATCTGGGAGAGTATGCAGGAAGGTAAGGGGTAGAGATGCGGGAAAATACTGCATTGTATTGGAAAGGGTAGATAATAATAATGTAATTGTAGATGGCAAAGAAATGAAAAGGGGGAAGGTGAATATAAAACACTTGGAACCACTTCCCGTAGTCCTGAAAATCAGCAAGAAAGCCAAAAAAAGCACAATAGTAAAGGCTCTTGAAAAAGAGGGTTTTTAGTTATATTAATCATGAACTATCTTAAGGATATCTTTGAGGGAAATCAGAATAAAAACTACATACATCAGAGATTTGTAAGATATGGTAAGGGTAAATATAATGGACCAAAAATCAGTTTAAAGAAATCTAAAAAAACGATAAAGATATATGCGTCATATGGATTTGAGAATATACTTGGATATATTCTATTAAAATCATTCAATGGGGTTGTAGATGTAAGGGGAAATATAATCTCCTTTGAGGATATAGGTGATACCTTACCTCT
>Ga0180300_10001477_pt1 | contig 10856 bp, 9 predicted proteins | sample GuaBasSediGuay15_FD_121798 | JGI IMG/M metagenome (GOLD analysis project Ga0180300, IMG submission 121798) | Subseafloor sediment microbial communities from Guaymas Basin, Gulf of California, Mexico - Guay15, Core 4569-2, 21-24 cm | ecosystem: Environmental > Aquatic > Marine > Hydrothermal... | reverse complement strand
GGTGTCGTGGGAATCCTTATAACCGTACCCATGCTGATATTAATAAAAAACATGTGGAATACCTTCGTGGTACCGTATCTTAAAACCCATTGATGGGAGGGGGAATAGATGGACCCGATAATTTCAGCCATGCTGAAATTCGCCATCCTGGGGACGCTGGGTGAAATAGTCGCGAAACTTCTGGCTAGAAAGAAACTGCTTTCTACACATATGTTATATTCGATACTTGCATGGGCACTACTTGGAGCGGTTATAAAGTTCATGTTCGTTGGCTTCGACGGATTCGTTGAAGAACTAGCGGCATATTCCTACTTACCGAACGGAAGAATATGGATAGCCTTCTTCAAGTCAGTTTTCATAAACCTTCTTTTCGGACCGTGGCTGGTTGTGGGACACCGCTTTCTGGATAATCTCGTGGTACAACCTTTCAGGATAAAAACGGAAGGACTAAAAGGGGCTCTCCTTACACTATTGTGGTTCTGGATTCCCGCACACACCGTGACTTTTTCACTTCCTCCTGATAAACGTATAACGCTTGCAGCTGTATGGAGTTTCGTCCTGGGATTGATACTTGGAATATTCGCAAACGTGAAGGCCTTTTTACGACCGTCCAGCAAATAGAACAAGCATAAAAACAAACGAATTACGGAGATTTCCATGAAAAATCCATGATGTCTTGACATGTCATAACATGTTATGATATATTTTGAAAGGAGGGTGAGGAATGCATGAACAAAAAGTTACCAATGTATAAACTCATAAAAGAATTCATCCTTGAACGCATAAACTCTGGGGAGCTTAAACCAGATGATCGTATACCTTCGGAAAAGGAATTGATGGAAACCTTTCATGTGAGCCGTATAACAGTTAGAAGAGCTCTTGAGGAGTTGGCTATCGAAGGGTATGTGTACAAGATACAGGGCATAGGAGCTTTCGTTAGAAAACCTGTTGTCTCCTCGCCGGGCGATAAGCTTGTCGGTGTCCTTATAACCCCCATTTCAGACTATCTCAGTATGGGAATACTCAAGGGCGTGGAAAGTTATCTTTCAAGACTCGGTTTTCATCCCGTGGTGCAATTCTGCAGTGACAACATCGATGATGAGACGAGTAAGCTCCATCTTCTTGTACAAATGGGTGTTAAAGGATTCATCATAATGCCTCATGAATCTTCCCTGGTAAATGAGGAATTAAGAGTATTGCTGAATCAGAAAAAACCTGTGGTCTTCGTTGATCGCACGGTAGACGGTTTGAAATCCTACAGTGTGCAGTCTGACAATCGCAAGGGAGCATATGATATGGTGTCCCATCTTGTCGACGTACATGAATGCAAAAAAATCTGTTTTGTTAGCTGGGAAGGATTGAACATCAGCAGTGTTCGAGACAGATACATGGGAGCTATGGAAGCAGCGAAGCAATACAATGTAAACCTGGAATTGATGATAACAAACAGGAAAGACCTTCCCACTCTGACGGAACGACTGAAGAATTATGACGCCGTTTTTGCCTGCACGGATTTGATAGCTGCTGAAATACTTGCAAATCTCGAAGTTGGCAGATGTAAAGTACCGGAAGATATAAAAGTTGTTGCTTTCGACGATCGACCTTTTGCTCGATATATACATCCGCCTCTCACAACGGTAAAACAGATGCCGGAACAAATGGGAGAAAAAGCAGCCGCATTATTGCTTTCAATAATGCGAGGGGAAAATGTGAAGATATGGGACCACTATGTGCCTGTTAGTCCGGTTTACAGAAGATCATGTGGGTGTACGGAAATGGAGGAATAATCAGCTTAATCTTATAAACAGGGAGGTGTGTGCTGATGAAAAAGGTTCTAACGGTATTTCTCGTTTGTTTGTTGGCTATGGCGCTGTTCGGAGTCAAAATTACCATTATCGCTAATGCCATCAAGGGTGGAAAGAACACACAGGTGGTGGAGTGGTTTGAAAAATTCATTCCAATGATCAAGGAAGACCTGGGCATCGACATCGAATTGATACAGACAGGTATCAAAGATGAAGATTTCAAAGCCAGGATCGTACTGGACATCAAAGGTGGTGGCGGTGCGGATATCATGTGGATAGACGGATTCTGGGTTCCGGAATTCGCGGAAGCCGGTTATCTAAGACCAATCGATGATATAGTCGCCCAAATCCCCGCATGGAAATATTACTACGATTCCATGAAAGCCATGGGTAGATATAAGGGGAAAACATACCTCATTCCTGCTGGTACAGATGTAAGGATGATTTACTACAACAAGGAACTCTTCAAAAAAGCGGGCTTACTTGTACCCTGGCAACCGAGATCCTGGGAAGATATCCTGGAAGCCGCCAGAACGATAAAGAAGAAACTTCCTGGCGTGATACCGATACAACTCAACGCCGGAACGGAAATGGGTGAAGCGACAACGATGCAGGGATTCTTCATGGTATTGCTTGGTGCAGGAGGTAACCTATATGACTGGAAAACAGGCAAGTGGATAGTGAAGAGCAGCGCTTTGAGAGATACGCTGGAGTTTTACAAAAAGATATACGTGGATGAGAAACTGGGAGATGCGGATCTACAGGTTTCACCAAAAGCACGCGAAAAAACCTTCGAATTTTTCAGGAAAGAGAAAATAGCGATGTATATGGAAGGAACCTGGTTCTATACATCGGTACTTTCGCCAAACAATCCCGCATGGGGATTCCCCGACAGGGATGAAAGAATCGGCTGGGCTGCCATGCCTGGAAGGGGTAAACCAGGTGATCCGGAATTCGTTTCCATATCGGGTGGTACTGGTTTCGCCGTGAACCCCAACACCAAATATCCGGGACTCGTCGCGGAAGTTCTGAAGAGAATTCTGTACCTTGAACCCCAGATAAGCTACTTCGAATTGAAACCTTTCGTTTCACCCAGATCCGATCTTGCGGAACTCTCGTGGACGGTTAACAGAGATAAGTTCATAGCCGAAACCAGTAAAGCGTTGGTCAAATACACCACGTTCCGACCCGCGTTCCCCGTGTATCCGGAGATATCCTTCCAAGCTCAACTTCTCACTGAAAGGGTCATAACGGGTCAGATGAGCATCGACGAAGCCATAGAAGAATTTGCCGCGGCCGTTACAGATATAGTTGGAGAAGAGAACGTGGAAGTTCTACCATGAAGATAATGTTATAAAAGATGCGGGGGCGCTGCCCCCGCATTTAGAAAGGGAGGTAAATGTGTGAACAACATTTCTCCATTGATGGGAAAGCGTACCATATTGTTTATGCTGATTCCAGCCTTAATATTGATAGGATGCTTTCTGATTTTCCCCGCTTTATGGGTTTTGTACATAGGTATGACGAATGAAACACTTACAGGTATACGCGCAGCACATCCTCAATTTGTTGGGTTAAAAAACTTTGTGCGAATCTTCAAGGACAGGTTCTTCTACAATGCATTGAAGATAAGTTTCATATTTGTCCTGGGCTCAGCCATAATCGGTCAAGCTGGACTGGGAATGACGCTGGCATTAATAACCTATCGTAAACCACAGCGTTTCAGATCTATCGTGCAGGCTGTGGTAATACTGGCGTGGATAATACCGGAAGTGGTGGTGGCATATCTCTGGGTAGCATTTTTGGACAAAGATTTTGGCTCTCTGAATATCCTTTTGTCACATCTTGGACTTGGAAGGTGAACTGGTTCTACGATCACCCTGTGTTATCGATAATAATTTTTAACACCTGGCGCGGAACAGCGTTTTCCATGTTGCTTTTCTCGGCTGCTCTGGAAACCATACCACCTTCATACCTGGAAACTGCGGAGATCATGAATGTGAAACCCTGGAGAAAATTCATCGATATAATTCTTCCGAACATCAAGTCATATATCCTGACGGATTTAATACTCATCACTTTGTGGACGTTCAACGTCTTCACACCCTATCTCCTTACACATGGAGGTCCATCTTTCAAAACGGAACTTTTACCTATATACATCTATCGTAATGCTTTTCGCTACTTCAAAATAGGCTATGGATCTGCGATATCCACGGTGGTTTTGTTGATCAATTTATTCCTGGCGTTATTCTATCTGAGGTTTTCCCGACAATCCAGGGGAGTGAGGAAAAGATGAGGAGAAGGCCTCTGAATATTCTGGACGTGATTCGCTATATAGCCCTGGCACCGATCCTTTCCTTCTTCATAGCCCCCGTGGTTTGGCTCTTTGTGACTCCATTCAGTAAAAGACCTTCTCTGTCCATTTCGCTGGCAGGGGGGTTGACCACCGACAATTTCATCCGCGTTTTTAGAAATCCCACAGCTTTAATAGCATTCAGAAACAGCCTCATCATTTCAGGAGGTACGGTTGTTCTGGTGACCTTTTCTGCTCTTTTGGCTGCTTATGCACTTTCAAGACACTATTTCAAGGGTCGCGATCTGCTGTTGTACACTCTCATACTATTCTCCAGCGTTGTCACAGGTGTCGCAGCCATGGTCCCACTCTTTATGCTCAACCTCAAACTTGGATTGGTTGACAGCCATCTGGGTGTTATACTCACCATGTCCGGAGGACTACTTCCAACCTCCATTTTCATATTGAAAGATTTTATAGATTCCATCCCTCGCACGTACGAAGAAGCAGCATTGGTAGATGGAAGCTCTCCACTTCAAGCCATGTTGAGAATATTCCTGCCTCTTTCAAGCAAGGGAATAATCGTGATAGCAATGCTTGTATTCGTCAATTCGTGGAGCAACTTCCTGATACCATTCATTCTGTTGCGATCGAACAGGCTTTACCCAATCTCCATAGCAATATACACATTTTTCACAGAAATAGGAGTGCCAGATGTGGGCATGATATCTGCCTACTCCCTTCTCTATACCATACCGGTCATCCTGGTGTATTTGATTGTCGAGAAAAAGTTCGGTTTCTCCTTCTACGGCGGTATAAAAGCATGAGAGGAGGAAAAACTGTGGGATGGGTCGAGTTCGAGAAGGTAACCAAGAAATTTGGAGATGTCATAGCCGTCAACAATGTTAGCTTTTCTATAGAAAAAGGAGAATTTTTCACTCTTCTTGGACCGTCGGGGTGCGGTAAAACCACGACTCTACGTCTCATAGCGGGACTGGAAATTCCCACCAGTGGGATCATTCGCATAGCAGGAGAGGATGTTACTCTCAAATTTCCCGGGCAGAGGAATGTCGCGATGGTGTTTCAAAATTATGCACTCTATCCTCATATGACCGTGTACCAGAACATAGCCTATCCTCTGGTTGTTCGAAAAACACCAAAGAAGAAAATAGAGGAACGGGTGAAATACGTTGCCGAACACCTCCAAATAGATACACTGCTTGACAGATATCCAATGGAAATAAGCGGTGGTCAACAACAACGTGTTGCTCTCGCCAGGGCCATAATACAAACGCCGAACGTCTTTCTCCTGGATGAACCTCTCTCGAACCTTGACGCAAAACTACGTCTAGAAGCTAGAAGCTTTCTTAAACACTTACATCATGAGCTCGAAACCACCACAATCTACGTTACGCATGACCAATCAGAAGCCATGGCTCTTTCAACACGCATAGCGGTCATGAATGAAGGGATCATAAAGCAGATTGGTACGCCAAAGGAAATCTATGAGAAACCCGCGGACATCTTCGTGGCGGGGTTCATAGGTAATCCGCCTATGAACATCCTGGAATTCCACACAGATGGGAACAGCATGATCCTGGATGGACAGAAAATCAAGATAGAGAAAATACATGGTATTTTGAAAAAACTGGGCGAAAAAGCCTATCTGGGCATAAGGCCCGAATACATTAAACTTGGAAAAGAAGGGGATCTTGTTGGAGAAGTTTACGTTGTTGAACCACTGGGTGTGGAAAATGTGGTGACTTTGAAACTTGAAAAGCAGTATCTTAAGGTTCTCACATTCGAAGAAACTGTGTTCAAGCCAGGTCAAAAGCTGTGGATACATTTCAGAAGGGACAAGCTGAATTTCTTCGATTCTTCAGGCAAGCGCGTGGCGTTTGAAAACGAGGAGGAAACATGAAGGAACGATTTGAAGGCGTTCTACGTGTTAACGATTCCAAAACGGTACAGGTGAAATACTTTCAGGTGCCAGATTTCGCTGAGGAAGTGGCGATACGCTTTGACTATGCCCCAAAAAGCTCCGCTGGCTCAGACAACCATCTGAATCTTCTGGTTTACGACTCCATGGGACGGTTCATGGGGCGGTATGATAGAAACACCAACGAACTTGTAATAAGTGAGAATCCATCGGATTGTGCAAGAAAATGTCTTCCACTTCCCGGAAGGTGGACCGCAGCAATAGAAGTTCACGGTATATTTGGGAAAGTTTCCTATGTTCTTGAAATCGAAACGAGAGGAAAGAGATACTGTACATGGAAATGTGGAGAACTGCACTCTCACTCCACGCACAGCGATGGAATCTTCAGGGTGAAGGAATTAGGAGAATACTTCAAGTCATTGAAGCTCAATTATTTCTTCCTCACCGATCACAGCAACATCACCGGATGGAGAGAGCTGGAAGAAGTGAAAGAAATAAAAGGGTTTCCTGGTCAGGAACTCAACACTTTCCACGGTCATGCATTGATACTGGGGTGCAGAGAGTTCGTAGATTGGAAAGGAAGAAATCTGGAAGAAAGAAGTATCTCGAAAGTGCACGAAATCGTCAGGAATCAAGGTGGGTTAATGGGAGTAGCACACCCCTTTATACCGGGAGATCCCATATGCGTGGGATGTGAATGGAAACATTCTGTAAATCCCTTCTCTCTGGATTTCGTTGAGGTCTGGTCACATTTGCCAGAAAAAGCCCGTATTTTGAATCATCTCACCATACATCGATGGATACAGTGCTTACGTTCCGGGTGGAAAATCCCCGCAACCGCAGGAAGCGATTTCCATAGACCTTCTGAGAGGGATAGAGAAGCTGTACGAACCTGGGTAAGAGTCAGAAAACTGGAGCTCGAAGAAGTACTGTACGCTATAAAAACCGGACAGGTATACCTTTCAAACGGTCCGAAGATCCATGTGCTGATCGATGAAAAAGAAGCTATTGGAAAGACTTTTGTACCTTCAAGAAACACGGTTCTTTCCATTAGAATAGAAGAATTAGAAGGAAAGCATAAAACCTTTCTGATTTCGCACAACGAAGTACTGGAAGTGGAAACGAGCATGGAACAGGAAATAAAGGTTCCACATCTGGAAAAGCGGGATTTCGTGATACTCTGGATGAAGAACCGAAGAGATGAAACCGTTATATTGACCAACCCGATATTCTTCTCCGAGGAGGCGGGAAATGATGAAGAAAGCAGTTTACGTGATATCCCACACACACTGGGATAGAGAATGGTATCTGACTTTCGAAGTTTTCAGACAGAGGATGGTGAGATTACTGGACAAACTCGTAGCCGATATGAAACGAAACAGGACCTTTGAATTTTTCCATCTGGATGGTCAAACGATCATATTGGAAGATTACGAAGAAGTGGGGGGGCAAATAGAAGAACTCCTGGAACTCGTGAAAGAGGGAAGGGTGCAGGTAGGGCCATGGTATGTTCTCCCGGATGAATTCCTTGTGAGTGGAGAAGCCCTGATAAGAAACTATCTGATGAGCAAACGACTGGCAGAGAAGTTCGACATTCCTCTTTTGAATGTGGCTTACCTTCCCGACATGTTTGGACACAGTGCTTACACACCGACAATACTTCGAGGTTTGGGAATGGAATGGGCTATTGTCTGGAGAGGAGTGGGGAGGGAATCCCTCCCCATCTTCAAATGGAAATCTCCACATGGTGATGCTGTAAATGCCTACCATCTCATAGATGGTTACAGTAACGGTGCCCACTTTGGTAAAGACCGTGAAGGATTCAAAGAGGTATTGTTGACAACAGGCCACCGTTTGCTCAGATTGTATGGTGACACACCACCATTGATGCTGAATGGTACAGATCATGAGATTCCCTTCGAAAACGTTCCCGAAATACTTGAAGAGATATCCGGAAAAGAAATACACTTTGTTCACAGTAATCTGAAAACTTTCGTAGCCGGACTGCCAGAACCCGAAGAAATTTTAGAGGGAGAATTGCGCTCACCGAAGAAAGAACACGTGCTAAAAGGAGTGCTGTCTTCGAGAATATCTGCAAAGCTTTTGAATTTCGAAACGGAGATTCTTTACCAGCACTATGTGGAGCCCCTGATGGCTCTTGCTTGCCTGAAGGGGAAGGACGTCCCGCTGGAACAACTATGGTATGGATGGAAACTCATCCTTCGTTCACAACCACACGACAGCATATGCGGATGTAGCCGCGATGAGGTACACGAAACGGTGGTCAACAGGCTCAAGAGAGCTTTGCATCATGGTGTTGTTCTTTCAGCCAATTTGATGATCGAAATGACTGGTGAATACATTTCCGACTTCGGGCTGCTGGTTTTCAATCCACTGGAAAAAGAAAAGGAAAGATTTTTCGAGGCCATTGTCATGCTCCCTGAAGGCGATTGGATTCTTGAAGGTGAAGGAGTGGCGTTCTCACACTTCGAAAAAGTGGCAGATGCTCCGAAAGACATTCCACATGAAAGATGGGCAAAATTCCTTGTATACCCTTCCACTTCCCGGATTTTCGACCTGAATCTGTGTGTTTATAAGTGTCTGGCGAGAGTCAAGTTGCCTTCCTTTGGTATATGTAATTTCAAAATAAAGAGACGAGCGAATGCGATGAAAGAGGGAACTCGCACTTTTCATACGCCTTTCAGAATCCTCCCAAATGGCACACTGGGGTTCTCATGGTATGGAAAAAACCATGAGAACATTGGGTACTTGAAAGATGTGGAAGATGCAGGGGATGAGTACAATCACTCCCATCTTTCCAGGGAAGAGTTCGATTCACTGAAATGTGAAGCAGACTTTGAAGAGATACTCTCCACCGCTTATCTGAAAACCATCCGCGCGCGTTTTAACATGGAACTTCCCAAGTCCCTAGATAGGATGAATGGTATCAGATCAAATAAAAAACTGAAGATGCCTGTGGAAATCGACTACACCTTTTTCAACGGTGAACCTCGGGTGGATATAAGGATGAAAGTATACAATGTTGTCAAGGATCACCGACTATCCATTGTTTTCCCCATTGGTAATTTTTCAAGCTGCTTAACTGATGGGTATTTTGGGGTTATTAGACGCGAACGCGAAAACTTCACCGCCGATCTTACCAGTTGGGCGGAGCTCCCCGAAAACATTTATCCCTTGTTCTCCTTTGTCGCATTTCCCACCGAACGCATACTGGTGGTAACACGTGGACTCCATGAACTCCACCTCACAACTGAAGGATTCGAGATAACCCTTCTGAGAAGTGTGGAATGGCTTTCTCGGGGTGATCTTGTCACACGCCGTGGTTATGCGGGTCCGATGATCCACACACCGAATGCTCAGGAATCAGGAATTCATGAGTTCACATTGTCGCTCGTACTCCTGAAAGAAGGGACGCTCCACGAAATCTACGAGATCGCACGCGAGATCCTGCTACCACCCCTCGCCTTTCAAGGTGAGTACAGCATCAAAAATGATATGACCATGCCTTTCTGTGTGGAGAAAGGATTCGTGAGTGCTTTCAAACCTTCTGAAAGAAGAAAAGGAATAATTTTGAGGGTTTTCGAACCATCTGGTGATAAACCTGAAGTCAAATTCGACGTTCCCGTCACAGAGGTGAATCTTGCCGAGGATCCCATAACCGATTCTTCACGCACTCGCTCCGTCAGAAGCTGGCTTTTGTCGATCTAATAGAATCTGTAAAGTTGAAAGTGTAGAATAGAGAAAACCGAATATTTGAAACGGTGAGGGTCCCCTATACAGGGGTTAAAAGGGAAGCCGGTGGAAATCCGGCGCGGCCCAGCCACCGTGACGGGGGACGAAACCCGCTGAAATGCCACTGGGCTTCAATGCCTGGGAAGGTGCGGGGAGTAGGATGATCCCGAAGCCGGGAGACCTGCCCCAGCCGTTGAGTTCCCAACCCCTTGGGAGGGAAGGGAACTTTTGTGTTTGTAAAAAGCACATCGTGGGGGTGTAAGAAAATGAACGAAGTGAAAACCAGCAAAATAACTCATCTTGTGGAACTCTACCTTTTTGAAAGAGACTGGACAGTGCGTGAAAACGCCAACATGAATTATTCCCTACAGGGTTTGAACCAGTTCGTACATTCCGGGGTGATAAAGGAATACTGGCTGGAGGAAGTGTACACAGAAAAGATAGCAAGATATCATGAAGAAGGGTACTTTCACATCCACGATCTCGGCTCCCTGAGCGCATACTGCGTGGGCTGGGATCTCTTCGATCTACTGCGCAGAGGTTTTGGAGGTGTGTACGGTAAAGTCTCCTCCAAACCACCGAAGCACCTTTCAACAGCGCTTCTACAGATCGTCAATTTCATATACACGTTGCAGGGGGAGGTAGCTGGAGCCGTGGCTTTCTCGAACTTCGATACCTTTCTGGCACCGTTCGTACGGTACGATGGCATCTCCTATGCCGAACTCAAACAACTCATGCAAGAATTCATTTTTAACATGAATGTACCAACACGTGTGGGATTTCAAGCGCCCTTCAGCAATCTCACGTTCGATTTGAAGGTACCCCGATCATTGGCCAACCGCAGGGTAATAGTTGGTGGTGAAGAAAAACCTGAGTGTTACGCATCATTCCAGCGAGAGATGGACATGATAAACAGAGCGTTTGTAGAAGTGATGATGGAAGGTGATGCCTCGAACCGCCCTTTCTCTTTTCCAATTCCAACCTACAACGTGACCAGGGACTTTGAATGGGATAACGAGATAACCGACATGATAATAGAAATGACAGCAAGATACGGTACCCC
>Ga0180300_10001476_pt1 | contig 10865 bp, 9 predicted proteins | sample GuaBasSediGuay15_FD_121798 | JGI IMG/M metagenome (GOLD analysis project Ga0180300, IMG submission 121798) | Subseafloor sediment microbial communities from Guaymas Basin, Gulf of California, Mexico - Guay15, Core 4569-2, 21-24 cm | ecosystem: Environmental > Aquatic > Marine > Hydrothermal... | reverse complement strand
TCTTACCTGAATTCTTATGACCTAACACGGCCAATACGGGAATCCTGACATTAGAATTCATCGCGCCATCCGCCCCATAGCAATGTGAACAAACAAGTATTCGAGAAAATAAAATCTTTAGGCAAGATATAACCCTAAACTCTCAGTGTTTTATGTAGGATATTTTACATCGGTCATTCCCATCTGAAACCTATCCCTCTTGACCTTCGACTCGCCGCACCGTAAACTCTTGGACCAAGATACTTCCACAGCCAGTTAACGAACTCCATGGGATTCTTAGTCTGTATGTAAACTTCACCTGGACCTGTGATGTCTGTCACTAAGCCTTCTCCTCCAAGCAGCGTTGATTTCAATCCCCCAAACATTCGAACTTTATACTTGCACGTCGTGCTAAGCGCAGCGAGATGAAAATTATCCACAACAAGCGTTTCTCCCGACTTCAACTCATGTTTATCTATCGCGCCAAAAGTGTTTATGAAGACATCTCCTTCACCTAGAGTCTTAATCATGAAGAGGTTCTGCCCGAAAAGCCCTCTCGTGAATCCTTGCCACTCAGTATCCAGGTGTACTCCAGAAGTCGAAGCGATGTAAGCTGAACTCTGAATTATGTATCCCCTTTCTCGGCTTACCTCCAGTCGAGTTATATCCCCTAGAGGAGCAGATACAAATCCAACCTTTCCACTACTTCCTCTAGCGGTGTAGTCATTGATGAAAAGGGTCTCCCCGCCTAGTAAAGAAATTTTAATCGTTCTCCAGAATCCTCCCTCTCTGATTCTAGTGCGAGTTTCAACTTCAATGTTGCTGGTCATATAAGTCATGGCTCCAGCTTCAGCTGTGATCTTCCCTTCAGGTGGAAGATGAACCTCAAGCAAAGAATAAGAAGGTCTGTATTTTATCTCATACTTTAAAGGTCTCAGCTTTTCAATTTGTATTCTCGCTCCACATTTAGGGCAGAACTTTGCGTCAGCTCTAACTTCGGCTCCGCATTCAGGACATTTGACCAAAAGTTTCACCTTGATATGACTTCGATGCCGCCTTAATATTATTTTATGAATGTTCGGAAACCGAAGTTTCAAAATTCAATTCCTATTTAAGCAAGCCTCAGCGCCCGGACTTTTTCAAATGAGAAGCTAAAGTTTGAAGTTCCTCCTTGGAAAGCCATCCTTCTCCAGATAGTTCCTTGAGTCCCTTCTCGATGTCTCTTCGGAGCGTCTTCTGCTTCAATAAGTTCGATTTCATGCACATCTTCAAAACTCTGTCTTCAAGCATTGAATTTTGCTGTATCGAGTTGATAAACTCGTTTAGAAGATTCCCGATCGGTAACGAATACTCCTGTAGCATCGACCTAACGATATAGGGACGCAATGCGCTTTTTATCTTGTTCATACCGTTCAATGTGTTCACAATGGACGGCGGGAATGTAACGTATCTCCTCTTAAGCTCACGACCATAGCAAACAAGAAAGAAGGGCATATACGCAAGGGTAACTTTCCTCTTATAAACCGGATATCCCATCTCTCTTAGCTCTTTTAAGGCTAAATTTCTCGCCTCTATCAGCGTGTTTATCTGCCCAACAATCTGAGAAGTTAACCTTTCAAGAGATTCCATTGCCTCCTGGCTTATTTTTATCTTCGCATCTCGAGCAGCCTCCAGTTTCCTTACTTCTGCCATGTATCCCTCAGTCTCCGAGGCGTACTCTGACTTAAGCCGAGAGATCTCTAAATCCCGCGTGAAGCCTATTTCCTTGATCTCTTTCTCTATTTCTTTGAGTCTCTTTCCGATCTTCAGAAATTTTTGTCTGGAAGATTTGAGTTCTTGACGCCAATATTCTTCTCGTTTCTCGTCTCGTTTCTCTTGAGCTGCGGAGATCTCATTCTTGCATTGTTCAATGTAAGCTCTTAGGCGATCCCTATCTGCCTGTAGCTTGGCGTCTTCTTCGCTGAGACCCTGTATTCTTTGATTGGCGTCTTCAGATACCTTGACGATTCTTTTATCGTAAACCTTCCTTGCCTTTTCCGTCTTATTCGCTATCTTCAACATTAAATTGCTGATCTTGACATCGCTTCGTTTCTTAGTCTTCTCAATCTCAGCGTTAACGGCGTCAATATGTCTCTGAGTTGTCCTCATCAGAATCCTTGCAATTCTGTTTAGTTTCTTTACGTCATCCTCTAGCACTTTCTCAAAATTTTGGAGTTCTTTGATGGATGTTTCAATTGCTGAATGGTCCATGACGAGGGGTAGACGGGCCTCTTCTAGCGGCCCTTTAACATGCTTAGCTTTACGGAAAAGCGAGAAAAGATCATTCATCAAGTTAGAATCCATTATCAGCCCTTTTATGACTTTTTGCCCCTTTCCAGAGAATTTCTTAAAATAATTCAAGTTATGTGAAAGGAAGGCGGAGTATGTCTCTAATTTTCTTGAGCTTCCCTTCATCTCTTGGATGAATATGTTTGCATCTGGAAGGATATCAAAAGATATAGTGTGGCTCTTCAAATCAAACCCGTCAAAGACCAACGTTCTTCTTTTCCAAGGAACAAACCAGAATGGATAATAGACTTTAGAAATGAATAGCGTCTCCTCCGCGGGTTTTTTCGAGATTAACCCTCCTCCCTTATCTCGGATAAGCTCCGTCAAGCAGAAGATCACAGCTAGCTCCATTCTCCGCTTTAATGGAATCTTTCGATCTTCCGAAGGAATCGTGAAGGGAAACGCTACGTTAATTATATCCATATACAAGACACCGGGCATCTTCGATATCGTAGACTACGCGTGCTCTATAATCTTTTCTTGACCTTTAAAAAACCTTTATGCTATTGTTAGATTATAAATTTCTTATGCATAAGTATCTCCAAATTAGTTGAAAATCGGCTTAAAAGTAAAGATTATTTTAACTATGTTTGCTCCGGCTCTGCTGCATTCGAGAAAGCGACGAATACGGGGATTATCTCGATTCTCCCAAGAAGCATAAGCGCAATCAATAAGAGTTTATGGAGGCTGGAAGTAGTTTGAGTTAGATTTATCAACGTATTTCCAGTCGTTGAGATCGCTGAGATACTTTCGAAAAGGGCGTCTGTGAATGAATATCCAAAACTGCAGAGGATCAAAGAAGCTAAAAATGAAAGGATCATGAAGAGGAAGATTATCAATAAATGAACCGTTATCTCTGAAAGTTCAAGATCTCTATCGTTAACTCTGACCCTCATCTTTTCACCGACAAGAAAGATGTGAGGCAATTTTGTGAGAGTCTTACCAAGAATATAGAGGCGATAGACTCTAATGCCTCCGCCTATGGAGAAGGAGGAAGCCCCTATGAGCATAACTGTCATTAAGATCATTTTGCTCATTTCATCTATTTTGCTGGGATCAATTATGTTCAGACCGACCGAGGCTGATGAGCTGAGCACATGCAGGAATGCGTTAAATGGGTCAAGTCTGGCTACTGTCCAGTATAGAAGGGTAAAAACGGCGATAAGAATCACGTGAAGTTTCGTCTCACTTGTTAATATGGGCCTCCAATCATTCTCTAGGAGAGATGAAACAAATTTTCTCCATTTTCCCCTAAGCAAGGATTTCCAATCAATGCTGATTAAAATTGAGAAGATTTTAAGATGAAGCGAGAAGCTCAAGGCCGAAACGAGCATAATAACCGCTAGGACCGCCTGCGCAGAGAAAGAAAGCGCTTTGATATTGATGATTGTGAGTCCAGTTGTAGAATACACGGCGAGGACTGTGTGAAAGGCTGAGAATGGATCGATGCCTAGAAAAAGTAAAAGCACTGAGAAAATTGCGGTATAGATGGCGTAAATTAACAGAACCACTGTAAATGAACCCTTATAGTCCCCTGCAAGCCTCTCTATTCCTAATGCTCTTCCATAATGGGAAAGAGTGAGACTAGGATAGAAGGATGAAAGCAGCAGAAAGATTATGCCTATTCCACCATTCCATTCAATTATCGCCCTTGCCAGAATCAAAGAATTAGGTAGTTCGGCTTCTCCCAAAAGCGTAAATCCAGTTGTCGAGATTGCCGATGAGGCTTCAAACAAGCTGTTTAGGAATTGTTCGGGAAATGTTCCTTCAAATACTCCTAGATATAAAAATTGAGTTGAGCTTATCAACGGGACACACGTGTAATACAAGATTAGAAGTATACATGACTGCTTTAGATTCAACATTTTAGGCTCGAAGAAAAGGCTTAGTAAAAGCCCTAAGAACAAAAAGACAGCGCAAGAGAGGGAAATCGCGACTCCTCCACTGAATTCTTGAAGATAATATGCATAAACAATCGCGGGGATTAAAAGGAGCCCTGAGAACTGAAAGAGAAAGCCGAGATTTGCAAAGATAGGGTCAAGAGCTGAGTAGTAGAGATACCTCTTCATTGCACGTCGACGTGAAGAAACAGAGTAAAGAATTGAGACCCCAAGAAGAACGCCCACTATGACCGGCATCAATTGAACGAGAAGATTCAGCATCCTTCGAACCTCGTAAGATCAAATATCTCTATTAATTGCTCTCGCCTCTTCAACCCGCAGAATGAATAGAGCTCCTCAAACTTATCTTTAAGATATAATCATCCATATCTTTAACGCTCCGCCGATTCGGCTTTACATGCATTTAATCATATAGGCAGATTGCATTATAAACGAGAAGAGAAGGAAATGCATATAGATAACCTTTTCTTACGATGCGATTAGAAGGTTTCGCGGCGGACGATCTCACTAAGTGGACGCTTGAAGATGGTTCTAGGCTTTTCTGCTGGATGTCCTATCGGAATGATCGCGACGGGTCTAACTTTTCTAGGGGCTCTTAAAATGAGTCTCACTTCTTCTTCATCGAAAGCCCCTACCCAGCATGCTCCTAACCCTAAGGCGTGGGCTGCTAGAAGGATATTCTGGGTAGCTGCTGCGGTATCTTGTATGCAGTATAGATTGACTCCTCTGCTTCCATAACCCCTTCCCGATCTTTCCTGATCTGCGCAGACAACTATTACGACGGGAGCTTCCTCAATAAAGAACTGGTTTAGAGCCGCCTTGCTGAGTCTTCTCTTCATATCCGACCGTCTAACAACCACAAATATCCACGGCTGGATGTTCCCTGCGGAGGGTGCCTGTCTAGCTGCGTCTAGAATCCTTTCAACCTCCTCTTCTGAAATCTCTTCTTGGGTGAAGGCGCGTATGCTTCTTCTAGTTTTAATTGCCTCAAAAACATCCAAGGTGCAGAACCTCTAGACTGATACTTTACCAGTATGTATAGCGCAGAAGCCCCTTTTTAACTCTTCCAACATTAAAAAGAAGAGGTAAGACTTAACTCATGCTTACAATCCTTACAGCCTAGGGTTTCCCCATCACTTCCTTAAAGAATTCAACTGCCTCTTTTAGCTTTTCGGGAATATCGATTCCAGCTGGGCATTCCTCAACGCAGCTTCTGCATTCTATGCATTCTTCAGGCGAGGTATCTAGAGACTGATAGATCTCGATTCCCATATGGCGGGTCTCTTCAGGATATCCTTTATATACATATACTGCTCTGAAGACCTCTGGAATCTGAATGTTTTGTGGACAGACCTTGAGGCAATATCCGCATCTCAGGCATTCTTGACTATACTTGTAGGTTTTCCTCAGTTTACCGATTTCTCGGATCAAAAGATCTTTCTCCTCATCAGTCATGGGAGGCATATCTGCAGATTTCACGTTCTCTTCGACTTCCCATGTGAATCTCATTCCCGGGATAACTGTGCTAACCGCCGGGTTTGAGATGATGTAGCGAAGACATCCACGGACAATCGGGTCGAACCATTCGCCACTTGAAGAATGATGTTTCTTCTCTCTTTCCTCGTCAGAAAGCGGAAGAGTCAATGTTCCTCCAGATAGAGGCTTCATTACTATTACGCCTACGCCGTGTTTATGCGCCAAGGGAATGATTTCTCGTCCAGTATTCTCCTCGTCAAGAGGGTTATAGAGAACCATTATTGTTTCGAAGTCTCCGCATTTGATTGCTTTCCTCATCACATCTAGAGCTCGGTGGAAGGATATTCCAATGTGATCTATCTTTCCCTCTTCTTTAGCTTGTTTTGCAGCTTCCAATGCGCCTCCAGGAGCGGTTACTTCCTTCCATTTTTTCATATCACATACGTTATGAAGCTGCCAGATATCTATGTGGTCTGTCTGGAGTTCTTTCAGGCTTGTCTCGAGGTCTCTCATTGCTCCCTCATAGGTGCGGGAACTCGTCTTAGTTGCGATGTAGCATTCATCGCGGCGTCCCTTAATGGCAAGCCCAATTTTATGTTCGCTGTCTCCATAATTTCGAGCAGTATCAATAAAGTTTATTCCAAGATCAAGAGCTCGGTTAATAGCCTCCGAGGCTTGCTTTTCGCTTATTTGTGGAAATTTTATCGTCCCGAATCCTATTACTGAAACCTTCAGTCCAGTTTTCCCGAGAGTCCGATACTGCATAAAAATCACTCCATGGAGATTTCTACTTTGTAAAGAGATATTGAAAAAGGTTACGTGAAGAGGTTTACATAAAGCTTAAAATCTTCCATGCCGGAAAGACCAGCGAGGGAGATTCATTGAAGATTTCTGATGTCAAAGTTCGTCTATTCAAGTTTCCGCCTCCTAAAATCCAGAGAAAAGCCTTCTTCAATTCGATTCTGCTAAACAAGCCGCCTAAGGAAAGATGGGCATCCATAACTGAGGTGACGACAGACGAAGGAATAAAAGGCTTCTGGATTGGAGGAAACAAAGAAATAATTGAGAGAAGGATTAGACCGAAGATCCTCGGCGAGGATCCCTTGAATATCGAACGGATCTGGATGAAAATGTATATGGGAGGAACGCGGAAGCCCGTTGCGAAAGGAGACTACATCGCAGCGATGAGCCGAGTGGACAATGCGTTATGGGATCTGGCTGGGAAGATTCTTGATCAGCCCGTTTATAAGCTGTTAGGAGGGTACACGAACAGAGTGAGGGTCTATGCGGCGGGAGGATACTATGCTGAGGGGAAGACAATTGAGGATCTTGTCAAGGAGATGGAAAGTAATGTTGCAGAGGGATTCACAGCCGTCAAGATGAAGGTGGGCGGCTGGCGGTTCGGAATCAAAATGGAGACGGATGTTCAACGTGTCAGCGCAGTAAGAGAGGCGATAGGTGACGAGATAGATCTTATGGTTGATGCGAATAACGCTTGGAACGCATATGAGGCGAAGAGATTCGCTAAGCTCATTGAGCCTTACCATCCATTCTGGTTCGAGGAGCCCGTACATCCAGACGACATAGAAGGCAGCTTAGAGGTGAAAGCGTCAACCTTCATTCCAATAGCATCGGGAGAAAACGAATTTACACACTACGGATTCAGAGATCTGATCTCCAAACGGGCAGTAGACATAGTTCAAGCTGATCCAAACATTGCGGGAGGCCTAACGGAAATAAGGAAGATAGCCGCCATGGCTGATGCGTATCATATACACTTTGCTCCCCACGGTGGACACATAATCGGAAGCCACGCTGTAGCAGCATTCCCCAACGGGCTTATTGTGGAATGTTACGCAAGTAAGGCAAGCCCATATAGAGATCCTGATCCGCCTCCAAGACTTTATAATGATCCGCTTGAAGTAAAGAACGGATGGATAGAGATTCCAGACAAGCCTGGATTCGGCATGGAAATCGACGAAAAAATAGCAGAAAAATACGAATATAAACTAGAAGTACAAGATTGATAGTAGGACTTTTGGCGGAATCACTTATATCGTTAATTTTTCTATTTTCTCTTTGGGTGGCGATGACAGAATCTGTCTCATCAGAAGAGAGCGAATGTTGAAGTACCAAGCTCTTGAGCCACCCATTTGTACTGAAAAGATTTGAATTTCAAGATTCTATGATAAGGATTTATATGGCGAAAGGAACATTTCTTCGTACTCTTCAAGAGGCGTTAACAGTTGGCTGAGATTAGAGTAGCGATTGCGGGAGTCGGTAATTGTGCCTCGGCGCTCGTGCAGGGAGTCCATTACTATCGAGATGCTAGTGAGACTGACGTTATACCCGGATTGATGCATGTCCGATTTGGGGAATACCATATCAGAGACGTAAAGTTCGTGGCGGCCTTCGATGTCAACAGGGAAAAGATCGGGAAAGACCTAAGCGAAGCAATATTTGCCCCTCCGAATAGCTGTGCAAAATTCGTTAAATCCCTCCCTAAACTCGAAGCAAAGGTATACGCAGCTCCAAACCTCGACGGTGTAGGCCCACACATGAAGGAACCCTTCAGAGCGGGTGGCGAAGAAAAATCTGTAGATGTAGCTCAAATTTTAAGGAAAACAAATGCCGATATGCTTGTTAATTTTCTGCCTGTTGGTAGTTATGAGGCGACTAGGTTTTATGCTGAGGCTGCTTTGGAGGCTGGCTGCGCCTTTGTCAATTGTATTCCGGAATTCATTGCTAGTGATGAGGAGTGGGCCGCAAAATTCGAGAAGGCTGGCTTGCCGATTGCCGGTGACGATGTGAAAAGCCAGCTTGGAGCGACGATTCTGCATCGAACGCTTGCTAGGCTCTTCGTTGACAGAGGCGTAATCATCGATGAGACTTACCAATTGAACATTGGTGGAAACACCGATTTTCAGAACATGACTCTTGAACAGAGACTTAAAACAAAACGGATAAGCAAGACTGAAGCCGTAACAAGCATAGTTCCCTATAAAGTTCCAACAAGAATCGGCCCCTCAGACTACGTCCCATTCCTAGGAGACAAGAAAATCTGCTACATACACATAAAGGGCAGAAAATTCGGCAACCAACCAGTCAGGGTAATGGCGAAACTGGAGGTTGAGGATTCTCCGAACAGTGCAGGGGTCGTTATAGATGTGATTAGAGCTGTGAAGATCGCGTTGGACAGGGGGATTTCAGGCCCGCTCATAAGCATGTCAGCCTACGCCTTTAAGCATCCGCCAATACAAGTTGAAGATCCAACAGCCCGAAGATGGGTTGAAGAGTTTATCCAAGGAAAACGGGAACGCTGAGGCTTTAGGGATATTCCCTCATTTTTTATTCTAACAATATTTTTACCTCTACTTCATCACCGTCTCTTAGATTAAACTTTTCACGTAGACCAATGGGCGCAAGAATCTCTATGATATCCTCTGGATAATCTGGAACCTCCGGTCTGATGACAGCTCCGTGAACTTCACTAGATATTAACGCCTTATAAAGACGCCCAGAAGCGAAATCTCCTCTCGATGAGATTCTTATGCAGCTGAATTTGTCTAACATTTTGGATATTTTTACATTCGAGGATAAACGAAGATTAAGCGTCCCGGGGTAAGGTTCAAACCCAAGTTTTTCTCGAATCAGCCTTTTAACCCATGGTAGCTGAGTGAACTTCTTTCCCTCGCCCAGTCCGCTTGACACTTTCCCCCTAAGAACAAGCATCATTCTAGCTCAATTTAGCAAAATAATAGCAATCTCAAGAAGGTTTCTCTATTCCCTCTAATTCCACACTTAGATAAGCATATATTTTCTTATTTCTAGAGACAAGAGAGAATAACTAAACGTTCCGGGATATAGTAGTAATAAATCAGAATCATCATTGAGAGTGAAAAACGATATGTTATTCGTAAGGCGTGGCTATCTACTGTTGCTCGCAGGGATCTTAATAGGCTTCCTAGCCTTCTCGGTGATCTCTATACTTTATTCCGGTATAAGACAAGCCCCGGAAACAAGTGGCATGCCAGATAAGATTGAGATAGAATTTCTATATACGAGTGAGAAGCAAGGATGGATCGAAGAGGTAACTCCGCGATTTGAAGAATGGTTTCAGCAAAGGTTCGGGATAAAAGTTCACGTTAGGCTCATCGTGACAGGGACACACGATACAATCAACCGTATACTTGACGGCAGCGCGAGACCAACAATCTGGAGTCCCGCATCAAGCATATGGATACCATACATGAATCTAAAATGGCGAGCTGTCACGGGCAACAAATATGATATCGCCACAGATTGGACTCCACTAGTCCTCTCGCCAGTGGTATTAGCTGGATGGAAAACCTTCTCGGAACAGCATCAAATCGAAGGATTCATGGATCTTTACAGGCTGATTCAAGAGGGAATCGACTTCAAGTATGGTCATCCTGACCCACTGCTCAGCAATGGCGGAACTATGACGCTTATTCTGGAGTTTGCTGAGGCAGCTGGAAAGAGACCTGAGGATCTTACAATTGATGATTTGAAGAATGAGACGGTAATACAGATAGTTAAAGCAATCGAGTCTAAGGCGATATACTACGGGAAGAGCACAGGATTCTTCGGCGCTTGGGCAGCTGAGAATGGACCTAACGCGATACATTTCTTCGGAATATATGAAAACGTGGTCCTTGAGAATTCGCTTAAAGCGCTTAAAAAATGGAACGACCCTATCGTCGCGATCTATCCGGAAAAAGGAACATTAATGGCGGATCATCCCTTCGTCATTCTGAATGCGACATGGGTAACCTCCTGGCAGAGATTCGCAGCTGGACAATACCTCTTCTTCCTGCTTCTACCTGAGAATCAAGAATTAGCCGAAAAGCATGGCTTTAGACCTGCAATCTCAAGTGTGCCTCTAGATAGGGAAACCTTCAATCCTTCGAATGGTGTGCAATACGAGATAGATGTGCCTGTTCTGAAGCCGCCTAAAGGTGAAGTTATGGAGGCGATCCTCACGGCTTGGGTTCGAGTACGAAACACAGGAATCTAGGGGGGGACATAATGACTGTAAAGCCCAAGAGAATCGACTTCTTTTCTAAATTTGTCGTCTCATGCACGCTTGCTGCATTTACAATCTTTGTTATTCTCCCTACATTCTATTTGATCTCCTATGTCTTTATAAGATGGGATGAG